>Ga0214471_10001711_pt1 | contig 17329 bp, 18 predicted proteins | sample RVTome_5_FD_207665 | JGI IMG/M metagenome (GOLD analysis project Ga0214471, IMG submission 207665) | Soil microbial communities from uranium-contaminated site in the Upper Colorado River Basin, Wyoming, United States - RVT142D155 | ecosystem: Environmental > Terrestrial > Soil > Contaminated >... | reverse complement strand
TTTAGCGGAAAACTTTAGTGAATCAATTCTGCAGTGATCTGCGATATCAGCGGGACTAAAAAAAATTTCTCCTAAAGAGCGGCACGGATTTGTGCGGAAAACTTCTTTTCTCCCGCAGATTACGCGGATTTGCGCAGAAAAAACTCTTTCCTCCCGCGGATTACCAGGATTTTAGCGGAAAACTTTAGTGAATCAATTCTGCGGTGATCTGCGATATCAGCGGGACTAAAAAAAATCTCCCGCAGATTAGGCCGATTTATGCAGAAGTTTCCCTGAGCCATTTTTTCTCTGCGATGATCCGCGTTATCAGCCGGATTCCATAAAAATTAGTGATAATCTTTCTCGCCTGCTTTTATTGAAATCTTAAGTTGGTTTTCAGGTGGCGGAATTGGACAAGTTGCATAGGGCGTAAATGCACATGGAGGATTGTAACATTTATTGAAATCCAGGGTCAGATATCCGTCAACTGGAGATTTCGAGATATACATATATCTGCCGGCACCATAAGTTTCCACGGCACTGGTTTCATCTGAAAAAATGAGAAAGTATTTATCACCTCCTTCATCCAATGCCTCCAGGGAATATTCTTCACCCCGATATTCGAAAAAGAGCGTGGCTGGATTTGGATACTCAATAGTCATGTCCAATACGGTTTGAATAATTTTAGTTCTTGGCGGTTCATGCAATTCAAACCGTGCTTTTACAATCCACTCCGGATCCAATGGAAAATAATTCAATCCTTTAAAATTCAAAACTTCCGGAGACCTGGTATTCCGCATTCGCAATCCCAAACGCTCCGACCTTTTAATTACATACCAGGAAAAAGTTTCCCATTCAAATACCGGATTCCTGTTCGAGTCTATATGGATGGTAGTAATGGTAGAATCGGCAACGGTAATCAGGGAATTATCCGCGGCTGAAAAAATTACCTGCTCTCCCTGGACAAAAAAAGAACCAAGATATGCAGGCACTTCAGCAGGCAAAATAATCGTACGGGAAGAATCAGATCCCATAGTAGTTTCCCCTTGAGAAAGCCAGTGCAAACCGATCAATGTTGCCCACCCTTCTGCTCCGGTGACGGCTTCCAGCCGGCGCTCCTTCCAGGATTCCATTTCACTTACGTAAACATCATTGATTGTTCCCGATTTTTCCTGGCAGCCGGCAAACGGCAAAATCATAATAATTAACAGTTGGTGACTTTTCATTTCTTCAGTTTTTTATTTCTTTGATGACGAGTTGCATCCCGTTTGTTCTTTTTATTCAAGTTATCTTTAAAGGCATCCGTAAGGTCCACACCCGTTTGATTGGCCAGACATATCAATACCCACAAAACATCAGCCAATTCATCATCCAGGTTTGCTTTCTGCTCGCGCTTCTTAAAGGATTGGTCACCATACTTGCGGGAGATTATTCTCGCCACTTCACCAACTTCCTCAGTTAGGATAGTCATGTTTGTAAGTTCATTGAAGTAACGAACTCCCTTGGTAGTAACCCATTTGTCAACTTCCATTTGGGCTTCTCTCAATGTAATTTCTTTCATTATTTACTATCTTTTGAATCTATAATTATTGTAACGGGACCATCGTTGGTAAGGTAAACTTTCATATCAGCGCCAAATTCACCACTTGCTACTTTCTTTCCCAATACTTTTTCAAGTTGATTCAGAAAAGTATTATATAATGGAATAGCCACTTCAGATTTGGCTGCTTTGCTATAGGAGGGCCTGTTTCCTTTTTTTGTGCTTGCATGCAAAGTGAATTGCGATACTACCAAAATATCTCCACCGGAATCCATAATACTTTTATTCATAACTTCATTTTCATCCGGGAATATCCGCAGATTCACAATTTTTGAGCCCATCCACTCTAAATCAGCTTCGGTATCAGCTTCCTCAAAACCTGCCAATAATAACAATCCATGTCCGATTTGAGCGGTTACTTTTCCCTCAATCGCCACATTCGCTTCTGAGACCCGCTGAATAACTGTAATCATGATTAATATGATTGGATTTCTTTAGAATAATGGAAATGTAATCCAGGATGATCTAGTTGGGCCATAGCAAACATGATATTGGCTACTTTGGATGCCTTTACAGGTTTGTAATTTTTAATCAACCCGTATAGGGGATAAAAGAGGTAGGAAATATACTCGCCCATTTTTTCACCAGTCCGGAATTCTTCCCTGTTTCCCAATAATAATGATGGCTGATAAATATGTATCGACCTGAAATCCATTTTTGAAATTGCTTCTTCCACATCACCTTTAACCCGGTTGTAAAAAAACAGGGATTTCTTTTTTGCTCCAAGGGATGAAACAATGTGAAATTGTGAGGCTCCATTAGTTCGGGTAATAGTAGCCAACTCCACAGGATAGGTATAGTCGTAAAGGATGAACTTTTCCTTTGAGCCGGCCTTTCTGATTGTAGAGCCCAAGCAACAAAATATGTGATCCGCTGCAAGTTCATTTTCGAGCGTATGGAGCTGATCAAAGTTTACGATTTTCTGAACCAGCTTTGGGTGCTCCAGATCCAGTTTCCTCCTGGAAACTGAGATAATCGATTCGTAATCTGAATTCAAGAGGAGCTGCACGAGATGCCCTCCGATTAAACCCGATGCTCCAGCTATTATCGCAACCTTATTCTCCACCAGAGGTATTTATACTGTCCTTTTCCCATTCGATAAATTCGTCAATCTCTGACTGGAAAGATCTGAAAACCCAGATGATAACCGTGAAATCATCTAAGAAGCCTGTAACAGGAATAAAGTCGGGAATCAAATCCAGAGGTGTAATAAAATAAATCAATGCGGCCGCCAGCGAAACCAGGGCTTTCCACGGCATCATTTTGTATTCACCGTTTACATAGGCTCTAATCATGCGGACGAGGATATTCAGCTTTTCCTTAAGTCTTGCCGCGCCGAATTTACCTTTTAATTCAGCCGTAATTTTTTGTGTTACTCCTGTTACCAGATCTATAAGCCGGTCTTTGTTGCCCGCAATTTTTCTTGCCTTCTCCGCTGCTTTTTCAAAATGCTCGTTACCGAAACCCTCCTTTTCCATTGCTAATTAAAAATATTGCTGAATCTCATCCTTAATGAACCGAAGGGCATTTCCTATTGCATCCAGTTCAGTTTCCATGGTTGTCTCAAAAATCTTCCTGCTTAAATCACTTTCCGATGCTTCATCCGATAACTGTGCCGCGCTGTTATTTATGGTTACAATTAAATCCTCCTTGGCGTTCTTTATCATGTCCCAGGCTTCCTGCGACATATAAACCTGCTGAGCAGCATTATGGTTAAATTCAGCTCTGATTTCATTAAGTAAAACTTGTTGAAACTCTTTTGCATTAAGGGTGCCGGTTTTTATCCTGGGCATCAAATTGCTTGGTGTTATTCTTTCCAGGAACAAAGTCATTCTTTCATAAGCCTGAAGACGAATCGGAAGTACGGTTTCCTGATTTTTGGTTCTGAGATCTACTACTTTTTTTTCAAAATCTTTCTCCAAAAAAGATTTCACGACCAGGTACATAGCGTACAAAACTAACCCTGCCGGCACTAATAATTTGGCAAACTCAATCAGTGTATCCATAAAGAAATTAACTTAATTTATAGTAGTATATTTGCAATAATTATTCTGAAAATTAAATATACTCAGATTAAGGGATGTCAGAAAAGATAATGCCAGTTAGTTTTACAGACAGGGCTGTTGCCGAAGTGAAGAATATCATTTCCTCTAAAAAGATACCGGTTGATTATGGCTTGCGCGTGGGTGTTCGTGGAGCAGGATGCGCCGGCGTTTCTTTTTTATTAGGGTTCGACAGGAAGAAGGACCAAGATGATGAATTTGAACTGGAAGGCATTAGAATTTACATTGAAAAAAAATCAACTCTTTATCTGGCTGGCCAACAGGTTGATTTCTACAATGGCGACGAAGCCAGAGGATTCATCTTCACTGCAGAAAAATGATCTCACCTTGAAAGCTTTATAGTAACTTTTGCTTCGGCACAATCATCCATCATTGGAGGATTTAATTTGGCTAAACTCACTTCAACCCGGGAAACAATTTTATATTCTTCCAGAATTTTTTCTCCGATTCGTTTCACAACTTCTTCCAGAAGATCAGTGGGGATTTTCATTTGCTCCACCACAATTTTGTACAGATTTTCATAATTGACGGTAGAATCTAAATCTGAAATGGTTAGTTGATCATCGGTCAGCTTTACACTCACATCTACCAGAAAATTATTTCCTTCTTTTTTTTCGAATTCATAAAGGCCATGGAAGGCTTTAATCTTTATTCCCCTTAGGGAAATAACCCATTTTGATCTCATTAAATATTGTCAAAGAAAGACTGAGAATTGGTTTCTTGTTCTTCGCCTTTCGATGGAGACCCGGAGTCAGGCGATTTTTCTGCTTTATGCTGAACCTTTTGTGATGGTTCTTGAGAAATAGTCTTATTTCCTAATTGATCTTCCTTAATGGAAGCCATGAATGACTCTACCTTTGTTTTTTTCAAATAGGAGCTGACATCAAAACTTTTCATTTTAGCCCTTGATCTGTTGAGTTTTTCCAGGCTCTCATTTGTGAGACGAGCTAATTCATCGATTAAATTTTCCCGCTGACTTTCCAAATCCCTGTAGCTATCAGCAAGGTTCTTGAGCTCATCCTCCATCTTTACCAGAGTGTTGCGGGCATAATCCTCAGCTTCCTCCATGAGTTCCTTTGCCTTGGATTTTGCTTCATTCATTAAACCTTCTGTTTTCATCTGAGTTTCCTTCATGTGCAGGTCCGCGGTTTTAGTTGCCTGGTCAATAAGGTTTGCGCCTGTATCCTCAGCTGTTTTAAGAGTCTTGAAAAGAGAACTTTCCACTTCTCTAAGTTTTTGAACCTCCCTCTCACTGGTCTCCAAACGGATCTTGAGCTCTTTGCATTCCTGATTCACTTTTTCCCACTCTTGTGAGAGCGTATTCAGAAATGCCTGAACTTCATCCTTATCAAGACCGCGGAATACCTTCTCAAATGTTTTTTGTCTGATTTCAAGAGGAGTTATTTTCATTATTATCGCATTTATCCCATTTTTCGGTAGTGGTCTCAGTTAAGATCATTAATATCTACGTGTGCCACACTTCCGTCTTTATTAGACGAAATTGATTGTTTTTCATGTCGAAAAAGTGTGGCACACGTATAATGATTCCAAACTGAGGCACTACCCAATTTTCTACTCTGAACTTTCAAAAACCTTCATCTATTACTTTAAATGAGTTTATTTCACTCATCCCGAGTTAATATTTGATCGCTTTTTCCCAGGTACAAGTTACAAAATGTTTGCTATCCGGGCATAAATGGGCTGAATAAAAGCAGTTTAGAGAGAAATTATGGAGACAGAGTTTCATGGCTAACTTTCCATAAGTGGCAAAAATAAAATAAATTGGCTTCCCAATTAAGTCGAACCTACATGCCCGTAATTCATAAAGAAGAGAATTCTGAATATCGATGGGGAATATGGCAAATTGAAGAATCCGAATCTGAACTGCTGCGGGATTTGCCTTCGGATGAAGACCTTAGAAACTCCCTGGCTACCATAAAGGTGTTTAACAGAAAGATAGAGTCGATTGCAACACGGGCTTTACTAAAGTACCTGGCTTCTGATGCAGGAGTTCGCTACAATGGAATTTGGAAAGATAAGCATGGCAAACCCTTTCTTATCGATGAGAAAACTCATATTTCAATTTCTCATAGTTATCCCTATGCAGCAGCCATGCTGAATCTCAACGATCCTGTTGGCATAGATCTTGAACATTACAATAAGAAGATACTGAAATTAGAAACCAAGTTTATGTCTGAGCAGGAAATTTTCGATTCTAATAAAGATCCGGGAAAGATGATTCTTGTATGGGCAGCCAAAGAAGCTCTTTACAAATCCTATGGCAGGAAAAATCTTTCTTTCAAAGATAATATTGAAATACTTCCTTTTGAGATGCTTAAGGAGGGGATATTGAAATCCAAAGTAAAGAGACACGATGAAGTTCGGTTTTACGAATTGGAATACAAGTTATTTCCTGACTTTGTTGTTTGTTACACACTATGACCGGCAGACAAACGATATTTTTTCTTTTATTACTCATAAACGCGCAAGGATTTCCCCAGGGAAAAAAATATGTGGAAGATTTTACCCTCAAGGATGCACGAGAGGGTAAGAACTACTCTCTTTCCAACTTTAGGAATGCCAAAGGAATTTTAGTAATTTTCAATAGTACGGAATGCCCATATTCATTGCATTACGATTCACGTATAGGAGCACTTGCCAAAAAATACTCGGACCATGGAATTTCATTTCTGATGATTAATTCAAATTTTGGCAGCAAGGAATCCGCAGAGAGTCTTGATGCAATTAAATCTCACGCTAACACTTTAGACTTTCCCTACCTGGCTGACATCGCCCAGGATGCCATGAATAAATTTGGGGCAAGAAAGAATCCTGAGGTCTTTTTATTGAAACCTGAAAATGGAAAATTTGGGATTTTTTACCGTGGCGCGATTGATGACAATCCTCAGGTTGAACATGATGTAAGAACGCCGTATCTGGATAATGCCATTAATCAGCTTTTGCTGAATCGAAATGCAAATCCTGCCTTTGTAAACCCGGCCGGATGCATAATCAAAAAATAATTTTCCTAATTGTTTATCGTAACCTGCGAATTACTTTCAAGCAGGTTTAAATTGGAAATTATTACTTTTTCATTTAATAATAACCCACTGGTAATTTCAATTTCCTGGCCACTAGCCATCCCAAGTTCCACAAATTGAAAAATTGCTTTACCCTCTACCTCTTTATAAATAGCGGGTTTTCCGTTTTTCAATAAAACCCCATCAACGGGAATAAGCATACCTGCCCAGTATTTTGAAATTGTCTCCACGCGTGCCGGCTTGTCAGGTAAAAGATTATCTCCTTCCAGGGAAATCAATACCTTAATCATACCATTTTCGTTGGGCTTATTATCTACCCATTTTATGATTCCAGGTGCAGATTCTATGGCATCATCAATATAAACGCTGGCCTCCTGGTCCTTATACAAATAAATCCCCTCCTCTTCAGGGAAGAAGGTAATAACTTCCATGTGCGCAGGGTGGTACACTTTGCAAAGGAGTTGTCCATCAGAAAGATACTCGTCTTCCTGCACCACTAACTGATCTACTATCCCACCCACCGGGGTTCTGATGCTCGTATTGTCCAGGGCCTCCAGAGCCTCCTGTAAATTAATTTCAGCTACTTCTAATCCACTATAGGAACGTAACATCTTTCTGACGTCTTGTCCTTTTTCACTTTCCCAATCATTGATATCCACATAGTCCAGCGTCATTTTTTGGAAAACAATTTCCTTAGCTGATTTTGCCGCTTTGGCCTTTTCCAAATCCATCCTGAAATAATCGTCCTTCAGTTTAATTAAAACTGCTCCTGAATCTACCCAAAGACCGTTTCGGGCAATAATTTCTTTGACAGACCCCCGCATTGGGGAAGGAATAAGAAATTCCTTTTCAGCAACAACTTTTCCAGCGGCTACAAGCTTCTTTGCAATACTATCAATTCTTGCTTCTGCTACATCAACTGAAATGACTTCCATTTTCTTGTCGCTGTCATTCATGCAAGACAGAAGAAGAATTATGGGAAGAAAGGATAAATAAAATTTTCCGGTTTTCATAATGCTTTAATTTTTAATAAGAGAAATGGGTTAACTGCCTACCAGAAAACTCAGCTAAGTTACTTCAAATAGAAATTATTTTCAAGGGAAACAGAAATTCAACTATTTTTTATACGTTAGCTAAGTTAGTTTCAATAGATAATCCTTTTTCATGAATTTTCCATATTTGAGTTACAAGAAAATTCTAATGAGATTTTTTTAGAGAATGGAGTTCAAAAGCCGTTTCACCTCATCTACTTTATAATGGTCTCCGATTTTTTCGAATGAAACCATCAAATTTCGGAGCACACGCTGGATGATATCCAGGTTGGTGCAGGGCTCATAAAAGGTGTCTTGTTTATTGAGATGTAATTCTGAAATGTAATTATCAATATCCTCCCGGGAAAAGATCAGTCCCCTGTTAAATGCATTAATATAGAATTGTGTCTCCTTATTCTTGAATGTCAAAATAAACAAGTTGGGTAGGTTTACTCCATATACCGGCATATTCAGTTTTCTTGCAATTAAGAGATAAACAACGGCGAGACTAATGGGATTACCTTTCCTGGTTTCCAAAACGCTGTTTATCATGCTGTTGCTTGGGCTGTGAAAATTCTTTGTATTGGCACTGAACCTAAGTTTGCTAAATAATACTCCATTCAAAACCTTTACCTGATCGTAAGGATACAAATCCGGTTTGAATTCCGTCCAAACTTCATAATAGATTTGTTCCAGCTCCTTGGTTAGATTCTCCAGTTCGAGGTCCGGATACTGGTATGTTGCTACCAGCCACATGCCGGTTAACAAATCTTTACCTTTTTGATTTTTCCAGCGGTGAAACCGGTCGAGTAAGTTTTCAAATTGAAGTACATGAATTATATCCTCAATTTTTCTTTGAACCGTCGGATTGAAATTATACTCCCATTCTGATTCAAGCAGCGGGATTACATCGCCTCCTAGGGAAAGCAGTTTTTGTTCAACATTGATAAGCACCTCTTTATCGTCATCGTCAAGCAATGATACCAAAGCCTTGATTTCTTTTTTATTGATTTTTTCCTTTGCCACAGTCGGATGAAAAATTACAAATAAAGAAGCAAAAAAACACTAGGTCTGGATCACGCCCACATTAAATTTATTGGAGAGGGGCGCATTATTTGCCGCTTCTATTCCCATTGAGATAATTTTTCGCGTCTCCAGAGGATCGATAATTCCATCTACCCATAATCTGGCTGAAGCATAATAGGGGTTCAGTTGTGAATTATACGTGTCCTTGATTTCTTTCAAATGCTGTTCCTGTTCTTCTTTACTTAATTTCTTTCCTTTTGCTTCAAATGCCGATATTTTAATTTGGAGCAGGGTTTTGGCTGCAGAGTTTCCGCTCATCACGGCAATTTGGGCCGATGGCCATGCAAAGATCAGCCTGGGGTCATACGCCTTACCACACATTGCATAATTTCCGGCGCCATACGAATTTCCTATAATAAAAGTAAACTTTGGAACTACCGAATTGGCCACGGCATTTACCATCTTGGCACCGTCTTTAATTATGCCTCCCTGTTCAGCGCGGCTGCCCACCATGAAGCCTGTTACATCCTGCATAAATACAAGGGGAATTTTTCTCTGGTTGCAATTCATAATAAACCTTGCTGCCTTGTCTGCTGAGTCGGAGTAAATCACCCCTCCCATTTGCATTTCACCTTTTTTGGATTTCACCACTTTTCTCTGATTGGCCACGATCCCCACAGACCAGCCATCAATCCTTCCGGTTCCACAAATAATTGTTTTTCCATATAATCCCTTGTATTCCTGAAATTCGGAATTATCGACAATCCTTCTGATGATTTGCATGGTGTCGTAAGGCTTTAAACCGTCCTCAGGGATAAGTCCGTAAATTTCTTCCTGATTTTCAATTGGAGGTTTGGATTTAATTCTGTTGAAACCAGCTTTATCGAAGTTCCCTAATTTTGAGAAAATATCTTTAATTGCATCAAGAGCGTCTTGATCTGTTTCATATTTATTATCTGTAACTCCGGAAATCTCACAATGTGTGGTTGCTCCACCCAGCGTTTCATTATCAATTTCTTCTCCAATTGCCGCTTTAACGAGGTATGATCCCGCCAGAAAAATGGATCCGGTTTTATTTACAATCATGGCCTCATCACTCATAATTGGCAGGTAGGCACCTCCCGCGACACAACTACCCATTATGGCAGCAATCTGGATGATACCCATCGAAGACATCCGGGCATTATTCCGGAATTGCCGGCCAAAATGCTCTTTATCTGGGAAAATTTCATCCTGCATTGGTAAAAATACCCCGGCACTGTCCACCAGGTATACGATTGGAAGCCGGTTCTCCATGGCTATCTCCTGGGCGCGCAGGTTTTTCTTGGCTGTCATGGGAAACCAGGCTCCGGCCTTTACCGTTGCATCGTTTGCCACAATCACGCATTGTCTGCCTGATATGTATCCGATACCGGTAACCACACCTGCCGATGGGCACCCTCCTACTTCTTTGTACATACCGTCGGCAGCAAAAGCGCCAATTTCCAGAAAATCAGAAGCCGGATCGACTAAGTATTCGATTCGTTCTCTTGCGGTAAGTTTATTTTTTTTGTGCTGACTGTCAATTTTGGATTTGCCACCTCCAAGTTTAATCTCCGCCAATTTCCTTTTCAATTCAGAAACAAGCATTTTATACTTATCCTCATTACGATTAAATTCAAGGTTCATCCAATTATGGTTTGTGAATTTATTATTGAGAAAATTAAATCAAAAAAACAATTTGAACTAATTGTTTCCTTCTTTCTCTATTCGTTTTTGAATTTTCTTACTGCTGCGTCCCAGGGGGGATAAAAAGTCTTTCGGAAATTCATCAAAGTGAATGAGCAGTTTATCGAGATTTTGCAGGGTTTGATTCAATTGAACGTATAGCGAATCTTCCTTAATTAATCTTGATATTGTTCCATCCCCTTCGCGGATATCTGTTAGGGTTTGATCGAGGCCTTCAAGAGTTGTATTCATTTTGGCAAGGGTTTCATTTATCTGAAGGCTTTTCAGGGAATCAGCGACCTGTGTAAAATTCTGCACCAGGGGATCAATCTTTTTTATTGTGGCTTTCAATTCTACCGCGGTTGAATTTAGATTATCAAGTAAATCGCTGAGCTTTTCCTGATTAGAACCGGCTGTGATCGTTTTTACGTTCCTGGCTGCACCGGAAATATTTTCTAAGGCAGGTCCGAGGTGTTCCAGATTACCGGAAAGGTCATCCAGAAATGTATTAATTTTTCTAATGGTTCCCTGAAGGTTATCGGCAACGGGAAGCGCACTTGATCGTAATAAATCTTCCAGGCCTTGATCCAATTTGGGTCGTAATGTATCTCCGGAACTTAAGGGATTTGAAATATCTCCAACCTCCAGAATAATGTTTACTGCTCCCAGGAATTCAACATCCAATAAAGCCAAAGTTGTATCTCCTAAGATTATTTCCTCTTTAATTTCGATTTCCACCAGTATCTTATTCTGTTTTTCTTGCAGAATACTTATATCACTAACCCGGCCAACGGTAAATCCATTTATTTTTACCGGATTTGAAACCTGCAATCCCCCTACATCGTCATACATCACATAGTAGCGGCTCACACTGGAAAAGAAATCTACCCCTTTGAGATAGTTCACTCCCAAATACAACATGGCAATAGTTAAAACTGAAAAAAATCCAACCTTAATTTCTTTGCTATATTTCACGAAATGACTTTTACATTGAATCCAACTCTTTTTTATAATCCCTGAACGCCCGGTATATTGCAGACGCAATATAATCCTGTTTTAGCTCATCATTCAAGAATTTTTCTTCATTTGGATTCGTAAGATAGCCGGTTTCTATCAAAACACTTGGCATTGAGGTTCTCCATAATACCCAAAAGGGAGCCTGCTTCACTCCCCGGCTATATCTGCCTACTCTCGTTTTAAACTGAGTTTCCACTTTGTACGCGAGTTTCAGGCTGCTTTCCAAATAAGCGGACTGATATAAGGCAAAGATTGCATTGGCTTCAGGTGAATTAGGATCAAAGCCCTCATAAACTTCTTCGTAATTATCCTCCTGAAGAATTACAGAATTTTCCCGCTTGGCCACCATCAGATTCCCTTCGACTTTATCCAAACCCATAACATATGTTTCGGTTCCATGTATTTCAGTCCGGGGTATAGCATTGCAATGAATCGAGATAAATAAATCAGCTCCGTTCTTGTTCGCTATTTGAGCGCGCTGTTCCAGTTCCAGGAACCGGTCATCACTGCGGGTATAAATAACCTCCACCTCATCCAGGAGTGTTTCTACGTATCTGCCAAATTTAAGGGCAATTTTCAATGCGACATCTTTCTCTTTGGAAAAATCGCCATGAGTTCCGGGATCCTGACCTCCATGACCTGCATCCACTACAATCCTGCTCACCTTCATTTTTCTGAGTTCAAGTGGAGTAAACGAGCCTAGCAAGATTATTGCGGAGAGTATTGAAATTACGGTAATATTCTTCACAATATTCCCATGTTTATCGTTATTGAAATAACTTTACACAAAGTTGTAAATTTTTGTTAAAAACTGAAAAGACGGGTGTATATTTTAAGAACTTCTTTTTCTTTCCTGCTATTTTTTCTATTCAGTTTTACAGGGTTTGCACAAATTCCTGTCCAAAAACCGATTCTGAATCAGGCTGATACCCTCCAAAGCTCTCTAAATGCTCCTAATGACTCTATTAGCGCAGATTCTGTAGTCCGAAAGGGAGATATTGAAACAACTGTTAAATATTTCGCGGTGGATTCCATTCGATTCAGTGTTGACGCCAAGCATGTTTATTTATATGGAAATGCAAGGATTGAGTATGGCGAAATAGTACTCACCGGTGAGAGAATTGAGGTGGATTATAACGATAACCTGTTAATAGCAAATCCGGTTATTGATTCAACAGGAAAAATGATTGGCAAGCCGGTTTTTCAGGAAGGTGAATCGAGGTATGAAACTACAGGCATCAAATATAATTTCAAATCGAAACGTGCTTACATATCCGGAGTGGTTACCGAAGAAAGTGAGGGTTTTATGCATGGAGATGAAGTGAAAAAAGATGAACTGGATCACCTTTATATTAGAAATGCAAAGTATACAACATGCAACCTTGAACATCCCCATTATTACATTCAGGCACGAAGGTTAATTGTTGTCCCATCGGAAAAAGTTGTGGCAGGTCCGTTTAATCTCAATATTAATGATGTTCCCACACCAATAGGTTTTCCGTTTGGAATGTTTCCGGCGCCTGATCAAAGGGCTTCCGGTGTTATATTTCCTACTTATGGCGAAGAAGTACGCCGAGGATTTTTTGTCCGTAATGGCGGTTTCTTTTGGGCTATCAATGATTATGTGAACTTCGCGGTTACCGGAGACGCCTATACCACCGGCAGCTATGGGATTAATGGTTCATCAACCTATAAGAAAAGATACAAATATACCGGCAGCTTAAGGTGGAATTACACTTCTACGAAATTGGGCGAGGAAGGACGTGAAGCAGTATCTAAAGACTTTAGAATTAATTGGTCTCATACACCCCAAAATTATGGTTCAAGTAGATTCTCAATCAACATAAATGCTGCAACAAACACATTTAATCAAAACAATGCCTTGCAAATTGAAGACAACATCAACAGAACCCTCAACTCTTCCATCTCTTATACCAAGTCATTTACCGGGACTCCCTTCAGTATGGGATTGAATAGTAGATTTACTCAAAACCTTACAACAAAGGAGGTAACCTTTTTACTTCCCGATTTGAGTGTAAACATGCAGGACCAATTTCCATTTAGAAAACGAAATCAAAGTCCCCGGAATGTTATTGAACGAATTAAATTCAGGTATACCCTTTCCGGCAGAAACCAATTGAACAACAGAATTTCAAGAGACAGTGTCTCTGCCTTCAACTTTGAAAACATGGGAGACTTGTTTGGTGCCGCTAAAAGAGGGCTGAGCCATTCCATTCCCATATCCACCAGCATGAGTTTGTTTAAATTCTTTACACTTACCCCCAGTTTCAATTACACGGAAAGATGGTATTTTGAAAGATTTGATTATGTGGACGATGGGCAAACCAAGGTCAAATCAGACACTTCATCTGGTTTTTACAGAGTATATGATTACTCCACAAATGCATCCATGACCACGCGTTTGTATGGAACGTTGTTGTTTAAGAAAGGATATTTGAGAGCGATAAGGCATACATTAATTCCCACGGTTTCTGTTTCCTACCGGCCTGATTTCGGTAAGCAAAAATTCGGTTATTATGAACAGTATGATGATGCAAATGGAAACCTGAAATATGCTAACAGGTTCGAGTCCGCAATTTATGGAGTACCAGGAACCGGACGAAACGGAAGTATAGGGTTCAGCCTGGGAAATAACCTGGAAGCTAAAGTGCTGGATAAAAGTGATTCTTTGCAAAAAACAAAAAAAGTTACCTTGCTTAATAATTTATCCGTGAGTTCAGGATATAATTTCCTCGCGGAGCGGTATCGATTAAGTAATATCTCCATCTCCACTGCAACAAGTCTTTTCGGAGGCAAGTTAAATGCCTCTATCAATGGTTCAATAGATCCTTATGTGTACAGAGAAGACGATGCGGGTAATCAGGTAAAATTAGATGAGTATACCTGGGAGCACGGAAAGGGAATCGGACAACTAAGTTCATTAACCATTGGCCTGAGCTCAAGCCTGAATCCCGCCACTTTTTCAACCAAGGAAAAAATAGAAAAATCCAAGGCCGGTGACGCGGAGAAAGAGTTTATGCTAAACAATCCAAATCTGTATGTTGATTTCGATTTGCCATGGAATCTGAGTGCCAATTACAGTCTTACTCGAAGCAAAATAGGGTTAGCAGATCCGAATATCACTCAATCATTATCATTTAATGGTGATTTGCGGATTACTCAAAACACCATGATAACATTTACATCGGGATACGATTTTGAAAGTAAGGAGTTCACTCAAACTCAATTCTCTTTAACGCGAAACCTGCACTGCTGGGAAATGCTTTTTACATGGACACCTTTTGGCAGATTTGAATCTTACGATTTTACAATCAGAGTTAAATCCTCCATGCTTCAGGATCTAAAAATCAACAGACGGCGAAGCTTCTTTGACAGGTAATCAACTTTCTATCCATTTTTTTACTTCCTCTAAAGTGGGGTTGGCAACATCTAATTTCATTTTCTTCCGCGTTCCGCAAACATCATTAAATAATTTGTTTGGATTGGAAGATTTTATTTGCTGAATAGTATTAATGCCTAATTTGCGGATTGCGGGAATCAGTCCGGCATTTATTCCCAGTTGTTCGAGCTCGGCATCGTTGGAAACCCCGGGTTTTTTCTCAGGTTTCATTTGCGGGAAAAATAAAACATCCTGGATAGAGTGAGAATTGGTCATCATCATGGTTAGACGGTCAATACCAACTCCTAACCCTGCGGTTGGGGGCATTCCATATTCCAGCGCTCTTATATAGTCTTCATCCATCATCATAGCTTCCTCATCCCCCCTTAAGCCCAGCTCTAACTGCATTTCAAAACGTTGACGCTGATCTATCGGATCATTCAATTCGGAAAACGCGTTGCATATTTCCTTTCCGTTAGCGATTGCTTCAAATCTTTCTACCAGCCCATCAACCGATCTGTGCTTTTTTGCAAGCGGTGACATTTCAAGCGGATAATCTGTTATGTAGGTAGGTTGTATTAGTTTGGGTTCACATTTCTCACCAAAAATCTCATCAATAATTTTCCCTTTGCCCATTGTGGCTTCAACTTCAATACCCATTTCCTTAGCTGTCTTTCTTAATTCAAGTTCATCCATTTTAGATATGTCGACGCCTGTAAAATGCTGAATCGCTTCAAACATGGAGTATCTTTTCCAGGGTTTCCTGAAATCAATTTTATTATCACCAACTGTTACCACTGTAGTGCCGTGTAGATCCAAGGCAACTTTTTCAATCATCGCTTCTACCAATTCCATCATCCAATTGTAATCCTTATAGGCAACATACAATTCGATCTGGGTGAATTCAGGATTATGGAATCTATCCATACCTTCATTGCGAAAATCTTTGGAGAACTCATAGACGCCGTCATATCCGCCGACAATCAGGCGTTTTAGATACAATTCATTGGCAATTCTCAAATACAAAGTTGAATCGAGGGCATTGTGATGAGTCTTGAAGGGTCGGGCAGCTGCCCCGCCATATAAGGGCTGGAGGACGGGAGTTTCAACTTCAAGATATCCTTTTTCATCAAGAAACCTCCGCATGGAATTCATAAGCCGGGTTCGCTTCCTGAATACTTCCCGAACTTGCGGATTTACAATTAAATCAACATATCGCTGCCTGTATCTTGCCTCCGGATCTTTAAATGCGTCGTGCACTTTTATGCTTCCATCAACCTCTACCGTTTCTTTAACAATTGGCAGCGGGCGCAAAGACTTGCTGAGAATCTTGAGTTCACTTACGTGAATCGTTAATTCACCGGTTTGCGTTTTGAAAGCAAATCCATGAATTCCAACAATGTCTCCAATGTCCAGGAGTTTTTTGAATACCGTGTTATAAAAAGTTTTATCATCATTTGGGCATATATCATCTCTTCTAACATAAGCCTGAATTCTACCGGATGAATCCTGAATCTCAAAAAAAGACGCCGACCCCATAATTCGCCGACTCATGATTCGGCCGGCTATACTTAGATCTTTAAAGGCTTCGGGATTCGCCTCAAATCCGCTGGTTACCTCTCCGGAAGTGGTGGTGACCGGATATTCCTCAGGTGGGTAAGGATTTATTCCCAACTTTTCCAATTCAGCTTTAGCCTGTCGTCTGATTAATTCCTGTTCGCTTAATTCCATGCTTAAAAATTGACTGCAAAGTTATTACTTTTGCCCCAAAATGCCCTATCCGGACTTCCGTCGAAGTGTTTCTTTACGGATTAAGGTAAGTTCACGGGAACTCTGACCTTTCACGGAAGTATTTTCCTCCGCTCTACGGAAAAGATAGGGCATAACTGACTTGACAGGCCCAAAGGGGACATATTTTGCCACATTATAACCTGCGGCCGCTAAATTGAAAGAAATATGATCCCCCATACCATACAATTGGCCGAAAAAAATCCGTTTGTCATTCTTCGCCAATCCTTGTTTTTCCATTAAAAGGGTCAGGTAATAATTTGAGTATTCATTATGAGAACCTGAAAACAAGTATAATTGCCCAATATTTTCAATGCAAAATTCTAACGCAGCATTATAATCCCTGTCCGTATCTTCTTTTGATTCGTTTATTGGATCAGGATACCCTTTTTCTTCAGCTCTTTCTCTTTCTTTTTCCATGTAAGCACCACGAACCAGCTTCGCACCCAGAAAAAATTTTTCAATTCTGGCTCTTTCACAATCTCTTTTTAGATCCTGCAACGCATTCTTCTTATAAAGTTGATAAGTGTTGAATACAATAGCAGTCTCCCTGTTGTACTTTCTCATCAAATCCATGGCCAGCTTATCAATGGGATCCTGAATCCAGCTGTCTTCAGCATCAATTAATATTGGAATCTTCATTTCAGACGCTGCATTGCAAATTGCATCAAATCTTT
>Ga0214471_10001710_pt1 | contig 17330 bp, 13 predicted proteins | sample RVTome_5_FD_207665 | JGI IMG/M metagenome (GOLD analysis project Ga0214471, IMG submission 207665) | Soil microbial communities from uranium-contaminated site in the Upper Colorado River Basin, Wyoming, United States - RVT142D155 | ecosystem: Environmental > Terrestrial > Soil > Contaminated >... | reverse complement strand
GGCCCCCCCCCCCCCCCGCGATGGCGACCAGGAAAAAGCCGCAACGCAAAAGTTCGTTTCTAACGCAACTCGGCCGGAATATCCGGGCCGGCACGCGACTGGCGTTGTGGCGTCGCGTCACCGCCCGGGAGTTCAGCGTCAGCCTCGATCAGGCGGTCGGCCTGGTCGCAGTGAGTGTGCTGCTCGACGCACTGGCCGACTGGATCCGTGTCGCGGGTGCCGGCGAATTTTCGCGTTGGGCGCTGGCCTATCAGGCGCTCATCATTGTGCTGGCCATGCTGGCGGTCTACGTCATGACGCGCTGGCTGGCGCGGCGCGACCGGTTTCTGCCGGTGTTCGTGATGGTGCTGACCTTGACGCCGTTCTTCACCGTGGTGCACACGCTGGTGATGAAGCTGGCCGCGGGCGCTGCGAGCGTCACCGCGCAGTGGGCGCTCTTCGTGCTGTTCTACGTCGTGCTGCTGTGGTTCCTGGTGGCGGTGTTCCGCGGGCTGCGGGCGCTGGCGCCGATCAGCGTACCGCGCGCCGTCGGTGCGGTGGCCGCTTACATCGTTGTCGCCATCGTTCCGGCGACGCTGTTCGGTCCGGTCGATTTTTTCAGGCAAACTTATGAGCGAACCGGGGCGCAGGCACCGCGCATTGACGCCGAGGAGCTGTTCTACGCCCAGCCGGCGCGGCTGGCAAGTGCGCAAGCCGCGTTGCGGCGCCAGCGGCCGGGCGTGGCCGATCTCTATTTCGTCGGTTTCGCGCCCTACGCCTATCAGGATGTATTTCTGAAGGAAGTAAGAACGATTCGCGATCTGTTCGACGAGCGCTTCGACACGCGTGGACGTTCGACCTTGCTGATCAATCACCGTACGACCATGAACGATCTGCCGCTCGCGTCCGCCAGCAATCTGGCGCGGATGCTGCGCCACCTCGGCCGCAGGATGGACACCCGCGAGGACGTGCTGTTCCTGTATCTCACCAGCCACGGTTCGTCCCGGCACGAGCTCTCGGTGCAGTTCTGGCCCCTGCCGCTCAACGACGTCACACCCGAGACGCTGCGCCGCGCGCTGGACGAGTCGGGGATACGCTGGCGCGTCATCGTGATCTCCGCCTGCTACTCGGGCGGATTCATCGAAAAGCTGCGCGACGATCATACGCTGATTCTCACCTCGGCCCGCGCGAACCGCGAGTCCTTCGGCTGTGAAGCCGGCAACGATTTCACCTATTTCGGCGAGGCGATGTTCGGCGAGGCCTTGCGTGACACCGTCTCGTTCATCGAGGCCTTCGCCGGAGCCCTGCGGCGCATCGATGAGCGCGAGCGCCGGGAGCGGCTCACGCCGTCCGAACCACAGTTGCACGCGGGCGCGGCGATCCTGGACAAGCTCGCCGCGATCGAGCGGCGGCTCGCGAGGCGTCAGCCGCCGGCGCTCGCCGGCGACGGCCGCGGATCGACGCCGTCCGCCGGACAGGAGGCGAGCTGTGAGCAGACGCGTTGTTGACATCGACCGTGCACGACCGCGGGTCGCGGTGCACAAGTTCGCCTCCTGCGACGGCTGCCAGCTCGCCTTTCTGAATCTCGGTGAGACGCTGCTGACGGTCGCCGGGCTGGTCGAGTTCGTGCACTTCGCCGAGGCCGGTCCGGTCGATCCGGACGCCGAGGTCGACATCGCCTTCGTCGAGGGCAGTGTCGCGACCGCCGAGGACTGCGCGCGCATCGCGCGCGTGCGGGCCCGCAGCCGCTACCTCGTCACCATCGGCGCCTGCGCCACCGCCGGCGGCGTGCAGGCACTGCGCAACCTGGCCGACGTCGGCGCCTGGCGCGATGCGATCTATGCCTCGCCGCAGTACATCGACAGTCTCGCGGTATCGACGCCCATCGCCCAGCACGTCAAGGTCGATCTGGAACTGTGGGGTTGCCCGGTCACGAGCCGCCAGGTGCTGGCGGCGCTGCGCGCCCTGCTGTTCGGCGTGGCGCCGGTCGAGGACGACGACAAGGTCTGCCTGGACTGCAAGCGCCGCGGCCGGGTGTGCGTGATGGTGGCGCAGGGCATCGCCTGCATGGGGCCGGTGACGCGCACCGGCTGCGGCGCGATCTGCCCGAGCGTCGGGCGCGACTGCTATGCCTGTTTCGGCCCGGCCGAGAACATCAATACGCCGGCGCTCGGGCGCTGGTTCGAGGGCTTGGGTCTGGCGCCGTCGGCGGTGGCGCGCAAGTTCCTGTCCATCAACAACGGTGCCGCGCCGTTCACCGAGGCCGGGCTGCGCTGGCGCGCGCGCGGCGCGCCGGACGGCGAGGCATGAGCGAAACACGCAACATCGCCATTCACGTCCCGGTGCTGGCGCGGGTCGAGGGCGAGGGTGCTCTGCATCTCGACGTGCGCGGCGGGCGCATCGAGGCGCTCAGCTTGCGCATCTTCGAGCCGCCGCGCTACTTCGAGAAATTCCTGGAAGGCCGCGACACCGCGGAGTTGCCCGACCTGGTCGCGCGCATCTGCGGCATCTGTCCGGTCGCCTACCAGATGAGCGCGGTGCACGCGATCGAGGCCCTGTCCGGCATCGATCCCGGCCCGTGGGTGCGGGCCATGCGCCGCGTGCTGTACTGCGGCGAGTGGATCGAGAGCCATGCCCTGCACATCCATCTGCTGGCGGCGCCGGATTTCCTCGGCTACGACAACGCCATCGCGATGGCGGCCGCCCACAGCGAGGCGCTCCGGCGCGGGCTGCGCCTCCAGGCCCTGGGCAACGACATTATCCGCCTGCTCGGCGCGCGTTCGGTGCATCCGGTCGGCGTGCGGGTCGGCGGCTTCCATCACGCGCCGGCGCCGGACGCGGTGGCGGCGCTGCGCGCGCGCCTCGAAGCGTCCATGCCCGAGGCCGAGGCGCTGGTGGCCTGGACCGCGCAGCTCGCCTTGCCCGAGAGCGATCAGGATTTCGTCAGCGTCGCCTTGCGCCACGACGCGGAATACCCGATGAATGCCGGCCGCTTGGTATCGGATCGCGGTCTCGACATCGACGCCGCGGAATTCGACCGGCACTTCGAGGAGCGCCAGGTCCCGCATTCGACGGCGCTGCACTGCCGGCTGCACGGCGAGCCCTATCTGGTCGGTCCCTTGGCGCGGCTCAATCTCAACGCCGACCGCCTGCCGGCCGCGACGCGCCGCCTGCTCGACGCCGCCGGCCTGCGGCTGCCGAGCCGCAACCTGTACCACAGCATCGTGGCGCGCGCCCTCGAGCTGCATGCCGCGCTGGTCGAAGCCGTGGCGCTGCTCGCCGACTACCGGGCGCCCGGGCGCCCGTGCACGGATGCGCCGGTGCGCGCCGGCATCGCCTACGGCTGCACCGAGGCGCCGCGCGGCATCCTCTGGCACCGCTACGAGCTCGACGCCGGCGGCCTGATCCGCGCCGCGCGCATCGTGCCGCCGACCAGCCAGAACCAGGCGCGCATCGAGACCGATCTGCGCGCCGATCTCGAGGCCTTCGGGCTCGACCGGCCGGACGATGCCTTGCGCCGGCGCTGCGAGACGGTGATCCGCAACTACGATCCGTGCATCTCCTGCGCGACCCATTTCCTGGATCTGCGCGTCACGCGGAGCTGAATCGTGGACACCTCCTGCTGCGTGCTCGGCATCGGATCACCGTTTGGTGACGACCGGCTCGGCTGGGTCGCGGCGGAGATGCTGCGCGGGCGCGACGGCGGACATGCGGTGCGCATCGACACTCTCGACCGGCCGGGCGCCGCGCTTATCGAGGCCTGGCGCGATGAGCGCGTCGTGATACTGATCGACGCCGTGCGCTCCGGCGCGCCGCCGGGGACGGTACATCGAATCGGCATCGAGGGATTGACGGCAGGCGGCGCGGCGCTTTCGTCCCACGCCTTGGGCGTCGCCGGCGCCGTGACGCTGGCCCGGGCGCTGGCTGCGCTGCCGGCGGAGCTGTCGTTCTACGGGATCGAGGCCGATCCGAATTGGGACGGGGAGGATCTCAGCCCGCCGGTGCGCGCCGCGCTGCCGGCGTTGATCGAGGAGATCGCCGAACTGACCCGGGGGACCGTACAAGCAACTCCGTCAACGCGCGGAGCGTCTAAATGAAGCATGTAGGGTGGGGCCCTGCCCCACCAAGCGCGCGGTCGGTGGGGCAGGGCCCCACCCTACGGCGCTGAAGTTCATTGCGAGGCCCGCGCAACGGGCCGTGGCAATCCGACCCGAAGGGTCGTTGCGAGGGCGCGCAGCGGGCCGTGGCAATCTCCGTGAGAGGCTCAGGACTTTAACGGAGCTTGCTTCGTCGCTTCGCTCCTCGCAATGACCCTTCGCGCCGCGCAATGCGGGCGTCAATCGAGATCGCGCGTCTTGTCACGCTCGATCATGGCGTAGGCCGAGTGGTTGTGGATGGACTCGAAGTTCTCCGACTCCACGATGTAGGCGTCGATGCGCTCGTCGGCGTTGAGCCGGGCGGCGACGTCGCGCACCATGTCCTCGACGAACTTGGGATTCTCGTAGGCGCGCTCGGTGACGTACTTCTCGTCCGGGCGCTTCAGCAGGCCGTAGAGCTCGCAGCTCGCCTGGCTCTCGACCAGGTCGATGAGGTCCTCGATCCACACGAAGGTGTTGGTGCGCACCGTGAGCGTCACGTGCGAGCGCTGGTTGTGGGCACCGTACTGGGAGATTTCCTTGGAGCAGGGGCACAGGCTGGTGACCGGCACGATCACCTTGATGGTCATGACATCGTGCCCGTCGTGGATCTCGCCGATGAAAGTGACCTGGTAGTCCATCAGGCTCTTCACGCCCGACACCGGCGCGGCCTTGTTGATGAAGTACGGGAAGCCCATCTCGATGTGGCCGGTGCGGGCCTCGAGGCGCTCGCTCATCTCCTGCAGCATGTTCCGGAACGACTCGACCGAGATCTCCGGCTCGTGGCTGTTCAGGATCTCGACGAAGCGCGACATATGCGTGCCTTTGAAATTGTGCGGCAGCTCGACGAACATCGCGAAGTTGGCGATGGTGTGCTGCACGCCCTGGCTGCGGTCCTTGACCAGCACCGGGTGGCGGATGTCCTTGATGCCCACCTTGTCGATGGCGATGTGGCGGGTGTCCGGCTTGTTTTGGACGTCGGCGATGGGATCGAGCCGAGGGCCGCGGGCGATGGATGGCTTGTCCGTCGTTTCCGCGATTTCGACGACCTTTTTGGACGGTTTCACGTTCATGGGTTCACTCCGGTCCTGATACGCCACATCGCGGGATAATACTTGAGTAAGCCGGTCAAGTTTATGCGGACTCGGCCGCTTTTTCAAGACGCAAGGGCGCGACCTGCAGGATCGCGCGTTTCACCGAAGCCGCGTCGAGACCGCACTCGGCGAGCAGTTCGTCGCGCTCGCCGTGTTCGATGAAACGATCTGGCAGGCCGAGGTTGAGCCGCGCCGGCGGCAGGCCGGCGGCCGCCAGGACCTCGTTGACCGCGCTGCCGGCGCCGCCCCGTACGGTGTTCTCTTCGAGGGTGACGAGGGTCGTATGGCTGCGCGCCAGCTCGCGGATCAGGTCCTCGTCCAACGGTTTGACGAAGCGCATGTTCACCACCGTCGCATTGAGCGACTCGCCGACCTTGAGGGCGGTGGCCACCAGGCTGCCGAAGGCGAGCAGCGCAATGTGGCGCCCGCGGCGCCGCACTTCGGCCCGGCCGACCGGCAGCGTGTCCAGGGTATCGTCGACCGCGACGCCCGGACCGGCGCCGCGCGGGTAGCGCACGGCGCTCGGGCCGTCGAGGCGGAAAGCGGTGCTCAACATCCGCCGGCACTCGTTCTCGTCGGCCGGTGCCATGACCGTGATGTTCGGCAGGCAGCGCAGGTAGGCGAGGTCGAAGCTGCCGGCGTGGGTCGGGCCGTCCGGGCCGACCAGGCCGCCGCGATCGATCGCCAGCATCACCGGCAGGTTCTGCAGGCAGACGTCGTGGATCAGCTGGTCGTAGGCGCGCTGCAGGAAGGTCGAGTAGATCGCCACCACCGGTTTGAGGCCCTCGCAGGCCAGGCCGGCGGCGAAGGTCAGCGCGTGCTGCTCGGCGATGCCGACGTCGAAATAGCGGTCGCGATACTGTTCCGAAAACTTCACCAGGCCCGAGCCCTCGCGCATCGCCGGTGTGATGCCGATGAGGCGCGGGTCGGCGGCCGCCATGTCGCACAGCCAGTCGCCGAACACCTGGGTATAGGTCTTGCCGCTCGGTTTCTTCTCCATCTTGCCGGTCGCCGGGTCGAAGGGCGTGACGCCGTGGTAGACGCAGGGATCGCCCTCGGCCGGCTTGTAGCCCTTGCCCTTGCGCGTGACCACGTGCAGGAAGCGCGGGCCCTTGAGCTCGCGCAGGTTGCTCAAGGTCTTCACCAGCGTGTTCAGATCGTGGCCGTCGATCGGCCCGATGTAGTTGAAGCCGAGCTCCTCGAACAAGGTGCCGGGCATGATCATGCCCTTCATGTGCTCCTCGGCGCGCTTGGCCAGCTCCCAGACCGGCGGGATGGTGCTGAGCACGGTCTTGCTGCCCTCGCGCACCGTGGCGTAGACCTTGCCCGACAGGATGCGGGCCAGGTAGTTCGACATGGCGCCGACGTTCGGCGAGATCGACATGTCGTTGTCGTTGAGGATCACCAGCAGGTTGGCGTCCATGTTGCCGGCGTTGTTGAGCGCCTCGTAGGCCATGCCGCCGGACAGCGCGCCGTCGCCGATGATGGCGATCACGTTGCGCGCCGAACCGGCGCGCGCCGCCGCCGCCGCCATGCCGAGCGCGGCGCTCACCGAGGTGCTGGCGTGGCCGACGCCGAAAGTGTCGTATTCGCTCTCGGCGCGGCGCGGGAAGCCGGCCAGGCCGCCCGCCTGGCGCAGGCCGCCCATCAGCTCGCGGCGCCCGGTGAGAATCTTGTGCGGGTAGGTCTGATGGCCGACGTCCCAGACCAGCCGGTCCTCGGGGGTGTTGAAGACATAGTGCAGCGCCAGCGTCAGCTCGACCGTGCCGAGGCCCGCGGCCAGGTGGCCGCCGGTCTTGCTGACCGTCCCGATCAGGAAGCGCCGCAGCTCCTCGGCCAGGGCCGGCAGCTGGTCGGCGTCGAGCCGGCGCAAGTCCGCGGGGACGTCGACCTGGGTCAGCAACGGGTACTCGTTTTGCGCCAGCATCAGTGCGTCCGGGAAATGACCAAGTCGGCGAGTTGGATCAGGAGCTTGGCATTATCCCCCAAACCGGCGAGGCTGGCGAGCGCCCGGTCACGGTGCTCGCGGGCCAGGGTCTTGGCGCCGGCCAGGCCCAGGAGCGCCGGGTAGGTGGGTTTGGCCCGGCGCAGGTCGCTGCCCTGGGGCTTGCCGAGCGTGGCGGTGTCGGCCTCGATATCGAGGATATCGTCGGTGATCTGGAAGGCCAGGCCCAGGTGCCGGGCATAGGCGTCGAGGTCGGTGAGCGTCGCCTTATTAAGGTCTTCCCGCGCCAGGGCCCCCAGCACCACGGCGGCGCGGATCAAGGCGCCGGTCTTGCGGGCATGCATGTCCTCGAGTTCCGCGAGGCCGAGCGGGCGTCCCACGGCCCCGAGGTCGATCGCCTGGCCGCCGGTCATGCCGAGCGAGCCGGTGGCCTCGGCGAGCCGGGCGAGCATGGCCAGGCGCCGGGGTGGCCCGATGGACAGCCGCGGGTCGGCGGCCAAGGCCTGAAACGCCAGGGTCTGGAGGGCGTCGCCGGCCAGGATCGCGGTGGCCTCGTCGTAGGCGCGATGGCAGGTCGGCTTGCCGCGCCGCAGGTCGTCGTCGTCCATGGCCGGCAGGTCGTCGTGCGCCAGCGAGTAGGCGTGGATCAGCTCGAGCGCGCAGGCCGGCGCGTCGAGGTCGTCGGCCGCGGCGCCGACCGCCTCGCCGGCGGCGTACACCAGGCAGGCGCGCAGGCGCTTGCCACCGCCCAGCACCGCGTAGCGCATGGCGGCGTGCAGGCGCTGCGGGGGCTCGGCGGCGGGCGGGAGAAGCCGGTCGAGCGCGTGCTCGACGCGTTCGCGCGAGCGCGCCAGGAAATCTTCGAGCGCGGTCAAGACTCGTCGGGGGGTTCGAAGGGCTCGGTCGCGGCGACCGCGTTGTCGGCCATCAGCTTCTCGACGCGCTGTTCGGCCTCCTTGAGCCCCTGCTGGCAGGTGCGGGTGAGTTCGATGCCGCGCTGGAAGGCGGCGAGCGCCTCCTCGAGGCTCTGGTTGCCGCTCTCCATTTTTTCCACCAGCTGCTCGAGCTCGGCGAGCGCCGCCTCGAAATCCGGTTTGGCCGCTTTCTTTGCCACACAACCTCCGTCAGGGATAGCACGACACGCGGCCCAACGCTAACCCCAAGCGCCCTTCGGCGTCAATTCCGCCGCATCAGGGCCCGGTTTCGAGCGTCGCGATCTCGCCGAGCGCCTTGCGCATCTCGGCGATCGTCACGTGCCGCGGCAGCGACGCCGGGTCTTCCAGATGCTGGCAACTCAGACGCAGCACGTCGGGCTGGCGGTCTGACCGCAGGTACAGCTCGGTGGTCCACATCATGTAACCCGGCGTCGCGTCGGCGCCGACCTTCAGCGCGGCCAGGTAAGGACCGGCGGCGCCGGCGTGGTAGACATCGGTGCGCACCCGGGAGACGGTGAAGCGATCCGGCTCGATGCGCCGCGCGACGTCGCGCACCTGCCGCAGCTCGATGACGCAGTGCGCGTGGTAGCGGTCGAGCTCCGGCGGCGGCGTGACGCGGCCGCCCTGGATATAGGCGGTGGCGCGATGCGCGTCGACGGTGATGGCGGTATTGAGCGTGAGTGTCGCGCCCGTCAGCGCGGCCGACTCCGGGCTGACGGCGCAGGCCGGCAGCACGATGACCGCAAGCGGGATTAACCGGGCGCACCGCAGGAAGTCTCGACGGTTCATGGTGGCACCTCGCGATGGATCGGGGGTGCGGCCATCATAAGGCGCGGGTCGCGGCCGTCAAGCGGCGCGGGCGCGTCATTCCCCGCCGCCCGGCGCGCGGGCCAGCAGCCGCGCACGCACCTGCCCCATGACGTCGACCAGCGGCAGCAGGTCGCCGAGCGTCTCGCCCTCGACGAGTTTGATATGCGTGGCGTCGGCGTCGAACTGGCCGAAGGTCGGATCCACGGCGTGCCAGCGGCCGTCGACCAGGCTTTCGGTCCAGCTGTGGTAGAGGAAGCCCTGGAGCTCGGGTGCATACACGAGGCCGTTGACGACCCGGGTCGGTATGTCGAGCGCGCGCGCCAGCGCGGCGTACAGATAGGCATGGCCCTGGCATTCGGCGCGCCGCGTCTCGAGCACGTCCAGGGCGCTGAACGCGTCGACCGGTTCCTGGCGGATGTTGGCGCGCAGCCAGGCGAGCAGGCGCCGGATGCGCTCCGCCGGTGTGGCCGCATCGGCGGCGATCTCCCGCGCCAGCGCCTGGATGCGCGGATCCGCGGTCGGGACGGCGAGGGTCGTCGCCAGCCACGGCGCGAGGTCCGCGCCGTCGGCCGGCGAGGCGGTGCGGCGCAGCGTGCAGACCGCGCCGGCGTCGCGCGGCACGCAGCGCTGGCGCGCATCGGCCGGCGGCAGGCCGGCGGCGTCGAGGCCGTCGAGGGCGACTTCGAGATAATCGAGCTCGCGCGCCCCCGGCAGCGGCCGGTCGAGCGCCACCCGGCTGAAGTCGAGCAGCGCATCCTGCTTGTTGAGGCTGGCCAGCGCCAGATAACGCTTGGCCTCGCGTTCGGTCTCGAGGCGCGACAGCAGCACACCGTTCAAGGCCATCTCGAACAGCGCGCGGCCGCGCGTGTCGATCCAGGTGCGGGTGCGGTGACCGTGCAGGCGGGTCTCGACGCGGAACGCCTGGCCTTGGAACAGTGTGCTGCGCTCGAAGGCGCCGATCTCCTGGCGTACCGGCGCGAGCCGCTGCGACTGGCTGTCGTACACCGGGTAGTCGTAGCGCCGGCCGGTCTCGAGACCGTGCAGCGCGGGGTACAGGGCGACCGCGGACATCGGGTAGACCGGCGCGGCGAGCGGCAACTGCTGCCGCTCGATCCGCCCGCCGCTCGCGATGCGGACGTCGAGCCCGGTATCGCGCACCGCGCCGTCCAGCTCCAGCCGGTTGCCGTCCATGTCGTGGCGATGCCGGAAGCGCACCAGGGTCAGGTCGGCGTTCACCACGTCCTCGGTGACGAACAGGAACTTCTTCTGCAACCCGAGAAACCGCAACGTGAGCGCGGCCTCGCCGCGGACGACGTAGCGGCCGGGCTCGTCGGCGAGCGGCGCGATGACCACATGCGAGAAACCGGTCTTGACGCCGTTGAACAGGTAGCCGGTCCAGAACTCGCGCTGCGGCAGGCTGTCGAGCGTGTAGCGCGGCGGCGGCTCGGGCGGCGGGCCGGCGTCGTGGAAATAGCGTCCGCTGCAGCCGGCGAGCGCTGCCAGGAGCAGCCCGAGGCCGAGCAGGCGCATGCGGATGCCGGTCGTGGAAGCTTGGGGCATGGGTGGCATGATCGGGACGTCGGTGCCGGGGAGTGCGGGTAATCTTACACGTCCGACATCCCGGTCCAAGCGCGAACGCATCATGATCCGTGGAATATTAGAAAAGAGTGAAACACTAAGGTATTGTTTTCCAGCCGGACTGCGGGAGAAAGGGTGTCTCAGGGGTCGGGCGAACGGCGCGTGGTGTAGCGCATTCAGTTTCCCGGCTAAGCCATTGATGTACGGAGTGCCGGCATGCGTGTCGCGCGGGCGGTTTGTTATTTTGCCTCCCGGAGGGTAAATTGCCTTGTTAAGGGGAAGCAGTATCGTTCAGTGATAACTATAAAGCTCGGCACATAAATAACAATTCTGCACGGACCCGCATAAAAAGATCGGTATTTTCACATGATCGGCAGCTACGCCGGCTGGCCGGCGTGCGTGACCGGATGGAAGACGGGGTGAGTATCTTGGAAGGCGGCAATTCGACACCGGTCGAATCGACTATTTTGCGAAACGTCGTCCGCCTCCTCGATGGCCTCAAGGAGACATCGATCGGACTGGTGATCTACGACCAGGTCGCCCGCCTGCTCGCCGGTTGCGAATCCGAGCATGACCGCGTCGAGCGCAACTACATCTCGCTCATCTATTTCCTGCTGCAGGCCTACGCGAAGAATCCGAGCAGCGATCACGTGCTGCAAGTGACGGCCAATCTGCTGCGCGCCGCCCCGACGCCGCCGCTGACGCTGGATCAGGTCGACGCGGTCCGCAAGCAGCTGCTCGGCAACGGCTCAATGCCGCCGCTGGCCGGCACCGACGCGAACGCCTTCGGCGACGCGCTCACCCGCTTGTTGTCCCATTTCGGCGCGCCGACGCCGGCGCAGCCGGCGCCGGCACGGCCGCGCCCGGAAGAAGCCAGGGCTGCGCCCGCGCGGGCCGCCGCGCCCGCGCCGGCGGCCGGGCCGGAAGCGGTCGAACCGGAGGAGGCCGGGCCGGAAGCGGCTGAACCGGAGGAGGCCGGGCCGGAGGAGATCACAGAGCAGGAGCGGCGCACGCGCTCGCGCGAGAAGACCATGCAGCGCATGCTGGTCGACGAGGAGGCGCATGCCGAGCCGTCGCCGCCGGCCGACCGGCGCGTCAACTCCGCCTACCGCCTGCATCTCGACCGCAAGCGCGACGAGATCGAAAAGCTGCAGGAGACGCTGGCGCAAAAAGTGCGCGAGGCGATCAACCAGAACAAGGAGTTCGGCGTGCTGCTCGAGATCGAGCGCGGCGCGCTGCAGCAGGCCGATTCCATCCAGGAGATCGAGAGCCTGCGCAAGATCCTGATCGGCGGCATCGACGAGCTGATCCAGGGCCAGCGCGCGCTCGCCAAGAAGCTGCGCGGTTCGAACGATTACCTCACGCTGGTCAAGTCCGACAGCGAGCGGCTGCACGAGGAGCTGAACAAGGTTCGGCTGCTGAGCCTGACCGACGAGTTCACCGGCCTGCCGAACCGGCGCGCCTTCATGCGCCGCCTGGAGGACGAGATCGGCCGCGCGCAGCGCTACGGCACGCCGCTGGCGCTCGCCATCATGGACCTCGACGAGTTCAAGGCCATCAACGACACCCACGGCCACGCCGCCGGCGACGAGGTGCTGCGCTGCTACGCGAGCAGCGTGCTGTCGGTGTTCCGCCACCACGACATGGTGGCGCGCTACGGCGGCGAGGAGTTCTCGGTGCTGCTGCCCAACACCGGCCAGGAAGGCGCGAGCTGCGCGCTGCGCAAGGTGCAAAAGCGCGTCACCAAGACCCATTGCGTGTTCGCCGGCAAGACCCTGACGCTGCCCAACTTCTCCGCCGGGCTCACGCTCTACGTGCCGGGCGAGCCGCCGAGCGTGCTCATCGACCGCGCCGACAAGGCGCTCTACACCGCCAAGCGGCTCGGCCGCAACCGCGTCGAGGTCGAGCTCGGCGCGGTCACCGCCGCCAGCGAGTCGGACTGGCACGACGGCAACGGCGGCTGACCGCCGGGCGTCCTCTATATCGACGGCAACATGACGGCAAAAAGTTTTTGCGATCCCCGCACGTATGATGCCAATTGCCGCGACTATCAATCCTCGTGGCCGGCGGGCGTCCTTGACACACACGCCGTTCGGGTGTAGAAGTTTTTTTCGCTTCCGGCTAATAACAAACGGTTTTGCTGCCAACGTGCGGCAAATCCCGGGAGGGTGCCCAACACCCTCCCGAGGATCAAGGAGGAAACCCGCCATGCAACGTCGTTGCAACGCTTTCATCTCCCTGCTGTCGATCGCCTTGCTGCTGTCGTCGCCCGGTGTATCCGCCGCCACGGTGACCCTGACGTCCCTGAAGGACAACACCATCTACCAGGGCATCGATCCGCTGACCGGCGAGAATTTCGAGGACAACAGTTGCGGTGGTGGGAGCGATTTCTTCGCCGGCCGCACCAACGTTGGCTTCTTCCGGCGGGCTCTCCTCACGTTCGACATCGCCGCGGCCGTCCCCCCCGGGTCGACGATCACGCGCGTGACGCTCAGGCTCAACGCCAATCGCTCGGGGGACATCCAAGACGCGGTTATGACCCTGCGCCCACTCAGTCTCGACTGGGGAGAGGGTACCGCCAACTGTGACCCGATCCGGGGCGGAGGTCAGGGCATCCCCGCCGGTCCGGGGGATGCAACTTGGCGCGCCGCCCGGTTCCAGCAGCTCCTGTGGGGCAACCCGGGCGGAGACTTCGGGACGGTGAGCGCGAGCGCGTTGGTGGTGCCGCGCGGCGATGCGCTCTGGGACAGTGCCGCCAACCCGGCTATGGCAGCCGACGTCCAGCGGTGGCTCGATGACCCGACGTCGAACTACGGCTGGATCGTCGTGGGCGACGAAGGGCGGGATTCCACCACCCGCCGCTTCAGCAGCCGGGAAGGCTCCGCACCGCCGGTTCTGACCGTCGATTTCGACAATCCGAACGCGTTCGCCTGCTGCTTCGCCGACGGGGACTGCACCACCGTCGTCACCACCGATTCCTGCACGAGCCAAGGCGGCGCGCCCAATACTACCGTGCGCACCTGCTCCCCCAATCCCTGCCCGCAACCGGTCGGGGCCTGCTGCAACCGCGACGAGTCTTGCTCGAATCAGGTGGAGCGGGCGACGTGTGAGGCCGCGGGGGGAGTGTTCCAGAGCGCGAGCAGCGCCTGCTCGGATAGCCGAGTCGATTGCGGCCTCGAGCCTTTCGTCGACCCGCTGCCTATCCCTGCGATCCTCCAGCCCGTGCGCGTGCGAGCCGACGGGACGCCCGAGTATGAGGTCACCCTCAGCCAACAACGCCAGGCGTTGCACCGGGACCTGCCGGTCACCGACGTATGGACCTACAACGGCGTCTACCCGGGACCGACGATCGAGGCCACCGTGGGCCGGCCGGTCTCCGTAAAGTACATCAACAGCCTTCCGGCCAGCCATTATCTGCCCGTGGACCAGTGTGCGCACGGACCGAATTACTGGCAGAACACCTCGCGCACGGTCGTGCACCTGCACGGGGGACATGTGCCGGCGCGCTTCGACGGGCTGCCCGAATACGACATCCGGCCGGGCGAGTTCGACGTCTACGAATATCCCAACAATCAACTCCCCGCGCCCCTCTGGTACCACGACCACGCGCTCGGTATCACCCGGCTCAACGTATACATGGGGCTCGCCGGGTTCTACCTGTTGCGCGATGCGTTCGAAATGGGCCTCGGCCTGCCGAGCGGGGAATTCGAGATCCCGGCGGTGATCCAGGACCGCGAATTCAACCCGGACGGCACGCTGTTCTACCCCGCCGAAATCCAGGACGGCTTTCTCGGCGATAAGATCCTGGTGAACGGCAAAGTGTGGCCGTTCCTCAGCGTAAAGCAGGGTAAGTATCGATTCCGCGTCCTGAACGGCTCGCAGTCGCGAGTCTACCGGCTGCGACTCGAAAACCGGCTGGACCCGACGCAGGTGATCCCCTTCTACCTGGTCGGGACGGACGGCGGTCTCATCGACGCACCCATCGCGCTCAACGATTTCGTCATCGCCCCCGCGGAGCGCATGGACGTGGTGATCGACTTCGCGCTCTTCCCCGCGGGCACCGAGATCGTGCTGCGCAACGACGCGCCGGAGGTGCCGGAGGTGCCCAACGTGATGAAGTTCATCGTCACGGCCGAGGCCGGCCATACCGCGCCGCTGCCGATGACGCTGCGGCCGGTGACGCCCATCCCCGTGAGCGAGGCGGCGGGCACGCGACGCTTCCGTCTGGAGCGGGTGGCCGAACCCTGCGCCGGCGGTGAGTGGCTGGTCCGCTCGCTCGATGCCCAAGGCAATGTGATCGGCGAGCACTGGGACGACCTCACCGAGTTCCCGATCCTCGGCACCACCGAGATCTGGGAGTTCGAGAACCCGAGCACCATGATGCATCCCATGCACGTGCACCTGGTGATGTTCCAGGTGCTCGGACGCACCCGCCTGAGCGACGGGACGGCGGTGCCGTTGCAGCCCTGGGAGATCAACACCTGGAAGGACACGGTGCGGGCCACGCCCGGCACGCGCACGCGCGTGATCGCGCGCTTCGAGGATTACCCGGGTCGCTACCCGCAGCACTGTCACGTCCTCGATCATGAGGACCACGAGATGATGCGGCAGTACCAGACGGTGCACGATCCGGCCGCGTGCAACAACAACGGCCGGTGCGATACCAATGAAGACTGCGTGAGCTGTCCCGGCGACTGCGGCCAGGTGAGCGGCGCCTATTGCGGCAACGGCCTGTGCGAGATCGGCGACGGAGAAAACTTCGACAACTGCTCGCAGGACTGTGCCGGCAAGACCAAGGGCGGCGGCGCCTTCAAGTGCGGCTTAGGCGCCGGCTACGTGGACTGCTCCGACGCGCGCTGTACGTCGAACGGCTACTATTGCCGTCAGACGGCGAGGCTGCGGGCCTGCTGTGGCGACCGGCTGTGTGAAGGCCGGGAAACCCAGACGAGCTGCGCCGCGGACTGCACCCCCGCCTGCGTGCCCCAGAGCGCGACCGAGAGCGGCAGTCAGTGCTCGGATGGCATCGACAACGACTGCGACGGACTGGTGGACGGCAGTGACACCGACTGCCAGGCGGCATGCGTGCCGGATACGACCCGCGAGCGAGGCAAGAAGTGTACCGATGGCCGCGATAACGACTGCGACGGCCTCATCGACGCGGCCGACCCGGGCTGTCAATAAGTCCGGGTAATCCCATACCATAATCCCTCTCCCCGCCGGGGGAGGATGAGCTGGCGGCCGCTCGTCACGGCGAGGGACGTGCGCCGCCCGCTTCGTCGCGCGCCGGGGCATTGCCTTGCAGCAGGCGTTGAATCTCCGCCTCGAAGACCGCGGCGGCCTGGGCGCCGACCACGGGGTGTCCGTTCACCGCCTCGCCCTCGCTGCGGCCAATGACGAAGGTCGGCGTGCCGGTGATCCGAACGTTGCCCGCATCCTGTACGTCCTGATCGATGCGGGCGAAGTGTCTCCCGCTCGCCAGGCACTCTTTGAAAGCGGTCGTATCGAGTCTCGTCTCCTGCGCGTAGGCGGGCAACTGGTCCTCCGCCAGACGGTTGTCGTTTCGGAACAGCACGTCGCGCATCTCCCAGAATTTCCCCTGCTCGCCGGCACAGTGGGCCGCCTGCGCCGCCTTGCGCGCATGCGGATGGAAACCCAGCGGTAGATCGCGCACCACCCAGCGCACCTTGCCAGTCTTCACGTAGCGCTCGTTGAGTAACGGGAACGCGTTCTCGACGAACCGTTTGCAGAAAGGACACTGGTAATCGGAGAACTCCACCACCGTGACCGGCGCCTGTGCAGCTCCCAGGGCGGGACGATCCTTGACGGAAACCCGCACGGCGGCCGACTGCGCGCGTTGCGGGGCGGCCGTCCTGCCCTGTTCCTCCATGCGCTCCAACAGCCGACGGATCCCGCGTAGCTCCTCCAGGATCGTTTCGGCCTGTTCTTGAGTCATCGGAGCTTGCTTGCCCTTCGACGGCTGTGCCGCGGCGCTTGGCGGAGCTGCCGTGAGCAGCACGGCCGCCAGCAGCCCGACGGCCGACAGCATCCAAAACCCTCCCACGATACGAATGCCGGAATACATGGTTTCTCCCTTTGAATGGTCGCTCGTGCCGAACGGCCAAGTCCCGGTCCGCTGTCCAAATGCCATGCTGGCGCTTGCGGGCAGAATCGTCAAGCGGGGAAAACCCGGGTCAGAGAGCCACGGCTACGCGGTGGAAAGCCACCGTTGTTCCCACCGTGTTACGCCCCAGACCGCGCGCACCGACCTGCTGGCGCTGGCGAAGCTGAAGCTGCTGGAGGCGGGCAAGCGCGGTCGTGCCCTGGTGTTCTATGCGCCGAGGGATCTGCGCGCGCGCATCGAATCGGCCGCGCGCCAACCCGGGCGCCAACAACGAGGGGCCGCAAAATGAGTAAACGAAAGCGGTGTTGAATTACTGATCAGACCGCCAAATAATGCTAAGCAATGTAGAGGGGGGCCCTGTCCCACCATTCCTCAGAGCCGTTGATTCTGGTGGGGCAGGGTCCCACCCTACGAACAGCCGAACTGGCCTTACTTGTAGCAATGCACCATCTCTGGTTTGGTCAGAATTTAGTAAGAGTTTCTCTCCGACATGGAATTTCCGTGACGCGGATTCTTCTAAAAAAGACTCCGGAAAGTGTCCAAAATGAAAGCGCAAATGCGTCATAGGGTGTCGGTTGAGTCGACCGTCAAAACCCAAGAAAGGAGACATTATGCCCAAGTACCTTTGTATCCGAAGAAGCCAACCAGGCCAGCCGGGGAAAGGCGGGAGACCCTCTCCCGCCCAAATGGAAGAGATGTACGCCGAATTCAACTCCTGGAGGGCGAAGTTCC
>Ga0214471_10001709_pt1 | contig 17340 bp, 16 predicted proteins | sample RVTome_5_FD_207665 | JGI IMG/M metagenome (GOLD analysis project Ga0214471, IMG submission 207665) | Soil microbial communities from uranium-contaminated site in the Upper Colorado River Basin, Wyoming, United States - RVT142D155 | ecosystem: Environmental > Terrestrial > Soil > Contaminated >... | reverse complement strand
CGATCTCGAGCCCGCCCACCTCGGCCAGGGCCACCACCGGGTCGGCGGTGTCGTGGCGGCTGGCGCGTGCCCTCTCCACCGCGGTGGCCACTGCCCGGCGCTTGACCTCAACGAAGTCGTCGGGGACTCCGGCGCCGGGGCCGACCAGATCCGCGACGCCACCCGGGTCGGTCCCCAGGAGCAGTGCCGCCAGGGCCGACGTCGCTGACGTGTTCCCGATGCCCATCTCGCCACCCACCAGCAGATCCGCGCCGCCGGCCACCAGCGACTCGGCCACCTCCACGCCGACGTCGATGGCGGCGTTGACCTCGTCGGCGGACAGGGCAGGCACGACCGACATGTCTCGGGTCCCGGCGCGGACGGCTCGAGGCCATACACCCACAGCGTCATAGGGGGACGCGACACCAACGTCGATCACTGTGAGGTCGATCCCGAGCGATGCGCAGATGGCGTTGATGCCAGCGCCACCGGCTGCGAACGTCTCGACCATCCGGGCGGTGACGGCCTGCGGCCATGGCGTCACGCCCCGCGCCAGGATGCCGTGGTCGGCGGCGAACAGCGCCACCGCGGGCCGCACGGGAAGGGGAGGGGGGCTGGCTCCGGCGATGGCCGCCAGCCGCGCTCCTACCGTCTCCAGAACCCCGAGCGAACCCGGCGGCTTGGCCAGCGTGAGGTGTCGCCGCGATGCCGCCTCGGCGGCCCGCTCGCTCACCGCCGGCACCGACGCGGCGATCGTCGACCAGTGCGCCGCCGTCATCTTCTAGCCGGCGCCGAGGGGGTGGGGTTGCGCCGCGACCATCTCGACAGGGCGAACGATGTAGCCACCAGGGCGAGCTCGACGTCGCGCAGCAACCGGGTGGCGGCGATCACGTCGTAGGGGGTGACGTCTCGGCGGCCGGATCCGAGCCAGGGGCGGTCCTGCATCTCGCCGTCGTAGATCAGCGGGCCACCGAGGCTCACATCGAGCACGGCGGCCCAAGCCGACTCGGCCACGCCGGCGTTGGGCGACGGGTGCAAACCGCCGTCACGGCCGATGGTCGCCAGCACTTCATGAGCCCGGGTCGGCCGGACCGCCATCACCGCCAGCGCGGTGAGCCGGGCCGGTACATAGGCCATGACGTCGTCGAGGCGGGCCGACGCCCATCCGAAGCTCTCGAAGCGATCGTTGTGATGACCCACCATGGCATCGAGGGTGTTGGCCGCTCGATGGGCGGCCACGCCCGGCGACCCGGCGACGATCGCCCACCACCACGGGGCGACGACTGCGTCGACGGAGTTCTCGGCGACGGACTCGACGGCGGCCCGGCAGATCCCCGCTGGGTCCAGGGCGCCCGGGTCGCGGCCGACCAGCCACGGCAACGTCTCCCGCGCCGCGGCCAGGTTGCCGGCGTGGACCTGCATCGCCACCTCTCTCGCCTTCACCGCCAGTGTGCGACCAGACGAGCTGACGGCGACGGCCGGCGCGGTGGAGCGGAGGAGTCGACCGACCACCGCCGCGCCCCCGACGAGCGATGCGGCGTGCACGGCACCGGCGGTCCGCCGGTCGCCATAGGTGCGGGACTCGACCGCGCCGGCCAGGCGTCCGAACCAGGCGACGGGGTGGAAAGGGGTCGGCGGGTCTCCGATCAGGGCGTCGATGATCAGCCCCCACCCGGCGCCGGATGAGCGAACGGCACCCGCCGAGCGAACGGCGCCGGTCACGGTGCGGCGAGCACGGCCAGGCCCACAGTCTCGGCCACCACGCCCGCCGCTCCGACCACGTCCCCGGTGAACCCGCCGATGCGGCGGTGGGCCAGCACCACTACGGCGACGAAGGCCGCCAGGGCGAAGCCGCCGGCGGGAGTGGCCATGTCACGGTCGATGGCCGCGGCGACAACGGGCAGCACGGCGAGGAAGGCCACCGCCGACACACCCACCGGCAGCCGACGTGCGCCGGAGAACGCCTGGGCCAGCCCGCCGGGACGGACGTAGCCGTCGGTCATCACCAGCACGGCCATGGCCAGACGCGAGATCCCCCACAACAACGCCACAGCCATGATCGCCGCACCGGAGGGATCCAGCTGCACGAAGGCGGCCCACCGGGTGATGAGCACCAGCACCACCGCGGTCACGCCGAAGGCGCCGACGTCGGGTCGCGCCATGACGTCGAGGCGTCGCTCGGGGTCGGAGTGTGGGGGAAGCAACCCGTCGGCGGAGTCTGCCAACCCGTCGAAGTGGAGGAAGCCCGTGAGCCAAAGGTCGACGGCCAGCGCCACCGCGGCCGCGACCAACGGCCCCAGCGGACCGTCCGCTGCCCACCAGGCACCGGCTGACGCGGCCCCGACCGCCAACCCGATGGCGGGGAACCAGGGCAGAGCGTCGGGTGACGGTGGGTGATGTCCCCCCAACGAGGTGAGGAAGGCGAGGGCGCTGCGAAACCCGGTCATGGGAGGTGGGGCAGGTCGAGAGGCCGTCCGGCGACCACAAGCACGACCCGGTCGGCTACGGCGGCGATGGCCTCGTTCGCCCGGCCGAGCCCATCGCGGAACCGTCGCCCGATGTCGGTCGGCGGATGCACACCGAGCCCGACCTCGTCGGAGACCACGAACGTCGGCCCTGCCCGCGACTGGAGTGCCGAGACCAGCCCATCAATCGCCGTTGCTGGGTCGGCGAGGCGCGCCATCCACGTGCCGAGCGAGTCCACCAGCAATGGGCCCTCGGTGGTGGCGACCACGGCCGCAAGCTCCTCCGGTGACGGCTCCGACGTGACCCAGCTCGACGGCCGTCGCCGGCGGTGGGCGGCGATGCGGGCGGCGAAGTCGGCATCGGCGGCGGCCGAGGGCCGCTGGGCGGTGGCGACGTAGGTGACGAGCCCATCGACGGCGACGGCGGCCGCCCAGCGCTCGGCCAGCGCGCTCTTGCCGGATCGCGCCCCACCCATGACCAACGTCAGCCGCGCCCGACCGGCCAGATCGCGCCGGCCACCGGCGACGACAGCTTCGTGCACGGCGGTGGCCAGCGGTTCGCCCCATGCCGAGCGGGGCCCGCCGTAGAGCCGCTCAGCGCTCGACGTCTCGGCGGCATCGACGCGCCCGGGTCGCGCGGCGGTGACCACCACTGCGTCGGTGGCAGTGCCGGTGCCTCCGGAACCGATCTCGACCAGGGCTTGCGCCTTCGCCTCGGTCGCGGTGGCTACCAGGTTCACCAATGCCGCGTCGGTCAGGGACGACGGGACTTGGGCGACGATGTTGATCGTGCCGGGCCGGCGCATCTCGCCCGCCGGTGAGTGGTCCCGTACCGCCAAGCGCGAGGGAGACGCCAACTCAGGCTGTCCCAGCCCAACCGTGGCATCGACACGGACCCCACCGACTTCGGCGGTGGCGACATCGGCCACCTTCGCCGCCGTCATCAGCCCGACCCCGGGTCCCTCCAGGCCTTGCTCCTGCGCGCGCCGGGACAGCTCGATGACCGGATCGCGTCCCGACCAGTCCGAGGGCACCTGGCCGTTCACCACCCACGCCGCGGACACCAACCCTCCGCCCATCGGAGCGCTCGAGATGACGCGGCGGGGACGGCCGAGGTCCCACACCAGGATGGGCCCGCCGACGGCATGGACCTCGACGGCGGGGCTGACGGCAGCGGCCCGTTCGCTGTCGGGCGTTGCGTGACGCTGTGCGTCATGGCGTGAGGCACGGTGCGTGGCGGAGGGTGGAGTCGATTCCAACAGGGCGGCCTGACCTGGGCGGGTGGGAATGGCATCGGCGCGAGCCGTAGCGTCGAGGGGGTGACGAGCGGACCGCCCTCCCATCGACGGGGCGACGCTACCCCGAGCCACTCCGGAGGTGAGCGGCTCGACGTTGTTCCTTCGGTTCCTTCGGCTGGTCCGCACGGCGACGACGCCCGTCGGGTGGCTTTGGCGCTCGGTCTCGACCCCGATGACGTGCTCGACCTCGCCGCCACCATGAACCCCTGCGCGCCCGATCCCTCACCGACCATCGCGCGCCACGCCGACGCGGCGCGGCACTACCCCGAACCGGCCGCCGCCCACGCCGCGCTGGCCGCGGCCATGGGCGTGGACCCAGCGCGACTCGTCCTCACCAACGGTGGCGCGGAAGCCATCGCCTTGGTTGCCTCCCATCTCGAGCGGGGACACGTCGAGCCACCGGAGTTCGCGCTCTACGAGCAGCATCTCGAGCTCGACCCCACCGCCGGTCGGTGGCGATCGAACCCCCACAGTCCGACCGGCCGGCTTGCTCACCCCGATGAGAGAGCGGCGGTGTGGGACGAGGCGTTCTATCCCCTCACCACCGGCCGATGGACCCGGGGCGACGCCGGCTGTTGGGTGGTCGGCTCGCTCACCAAGCTGCTCGGATGTCCCGGGCTGCGAGCGGGCTACGCGCTGGCGCCCAGCGCGGATGACGCCACCGCCATCCGGCGACGCCAACCCCGCTGGTCGGTGAACGCGCTGGCCTGCGCCGCGCTGCCCGAGATGCTGGCCGCCGTCGACCTGGCCGGTTGGTCGGCGGAGATCGCCCGGTTGCGCGGCGCCCTGGTCGACGGACTCCAGCACGCGGGGTTCACCGCCGAGGCAGGTGAGGCGCCGTGGGTCCTCATCGCCGGATCGGCGGGCCTGCGCGACCGGCTGGCGCACCACGGCGTGATCGTGCGGGACTGCGCCTCGTTCGGCCTCCCGTCCCACACCCGCATCGCCGTTCCTGACCGCCGCGGCCTCGACCGGCTGCTCGGCGCCCTCGAGAGGATGAACCTTCCCGGCACCGGTTGGCCGTTCGCGTGATCCGGGGCTAGCGTCGGGGACGCAATCGGTGAGGTAGCGAAGTCCGGTGAGACTCCGGCGCTGTCCCGCAACTGTGAAGCCCCGAGGCCCCTCGGGGACGAGCCAGGTCGCCTTCCGCTCCGGTGCACGACACATCCCTCGAGGTTCAGGGCTGCTCGTGCGGACAGGCGACCCCTGTCGACGAGGTTCCCGCTGCTCGACGACAGGAGGATCACACGTCCATGTCCACACACCCTTCCCGCCGGCTCCTCGTCGGCCTCCTAACCCTGCTGGCGCTCATCGGCGCCGCCTGCTCCAGCTCCGATGACGACAACGGTGTCGTCGCCGGCGGCGGTGACGACACCGAAGCGCCCGCAGGTGGCGACTTCCCCGTCACCGTCGGCGAGCTCACCTTCGACACCGCGCCCGCCGCCATCGTGTCGCTGTCAGCCACGGCCACCGAGATCCTCTTCGCCATCAGCGCCGGCGACCAGGTGATCGCCGTCGACGACCAGTCCGACTTCCCCGAGGCGGCGCTCGACGTCGGGACCGACCTCTCGGGGTACACCCCCAACATCGAAGCGATCGCTGCCTTCGAACCTGACCTGGTCGTCGCCTTCTTCGACGACGGCACCCTGGAGGCGGGCCTGACCGCCATCGGCATCCCCTTCCTGCTCCAAGAGTCACCAGCCACCTTCGACGACGCCTACGGCCAGATCGCCGACCTCGGCATCATCACCGGACACGTCGACGAGGCGGCGGCCGTGGTGGCCTCCATCCGGGGCGACCTCGCCGACCTGGTGGCCGACGCGCCATCGGCGGAGGGCCTGACCTACTACCACGAGCTCGACGACATCTTCTACTCGGCGACGAGCACCACGTTCGTCGGTGAGGTCTACAGCCTGTTCGGCCTGACCAACATCGCCGACGTGGCCGACGGTGCCGACTCGGGATTCCCGCAGCTGTCGGCCGAGTTCATCATCGACACCGACCCGAGCCTGATCTTCCTGGCCGACACCGAGTGCTGCGGCCAGAACCTCGAGACGGTGCGCGCCCGCCCAGGGTGGGACTCGATCACCGCGGTGCAGGACGGCCACGTCATCGAGCTGAGTGACGACATCGTGTCGCGGTGGGGACCGCGCCTGGTTGACTTCGCCCGCTCGATCGCCGAAGCCATCGCCTCCGTCGAGACGGCCGGGGCGTAGGACGGACCGGCCGGCGATTAGACACCGATGAACCGATGAACCGATGAACCGATGGTGAGACCGGCCACTCCCGCTCCGCCGAGCGCGGCGCCACCAACCTCGGTGGCGCCGTCGCGGTTGGCGGCGCGGTGGGTGGCACTCGGCTTCGCCGCGGTCATCGCCGCGGTGCTGGCCGGTCTCACCATCGGCCCGGCTGGGGTGCCCGCCGGCCGGGCACTGGCCGAGGTCGCCGACCACATCCCGTTCGTCGACGTCGACTCGGGCCTGTCGCGGTCCCAGGCGGCCATCGTGTGGGACGTTCGTCTCCCCCGCGTGGTGCTCGGCCTTCTGGTGGGCGCCATGTTGGGCCTGGCCGGCGGCGCCTACCAGGGCGTGTTCCGCAACCCGCTGGCCGACCCCTACCTGCTGGGGGTCGCCGCCGGCGCCGGGCTCGGTGCCACGCTCGCCATCGTCAGCGGGTTGAGCGACGTGAGCGGCCCGCTCGACCCCCTTCCGCTGGCGGCCTTCGCCGGGGCCCTGTCGGCAGTTGCGCTCACCTACCTGGTGGGAGCCGGCGGCGAGGAGCGCCGGTCTCCGGCCACGCTCATCCTCGCCGGCGTGGCCATCGCCGCCCTGCTCACCGCCGTTCAGACGTTCGTGCAGCAGCGACACGCCGACACCATCCGCCAGGTGTACGCCTGGATCCTCGGCCGCCTGACCACAGTGGGGTGGAGCGAGGTGGGTGTGATGCTGCCCTACGTCGTGGTGGTGTCGGTAGTCGTGCTTCTGTTGCGCCGGTCGCTCGACGTGCTGGCCGTGGGCGACGAGGAGGCAACCAGCCTGGGCCTCCCTGTCGACCGAATCCGAACCATCGTGGTGGTCGCAGCCTCGTTGGGCACAGCGGCCGCTGTTGCCACCAGTGGCCTCATCGGCTTCGTGGGACTCGTCGTTCCCCACACGGTGCGCCTGCTGGGAGGTCGCAGCTACCGGACGATCCTGCCCATGTCGATCCTGCTCGGCGGGGCGTTCCTGGTCGGCGCCGATCTGCTGGCCCGCACGGTGATCTCCCCCGCCGAGGTACCCATCGGCGTGATCACGGCCTTCTTCGGTGCTCCCTTCTTCGTGGTGCTGCTGCGCACCCGGCGAGCAGGACCGGTGTGAGTGTGCCCGCGCTCACCGACGCCGCATCGCCGGCCATCGCCGTCGCCGGCGTCTACGTCAACATCGGCAAGGCGTGCCTGCTGCACGACGTGACCTTCGAGGTGGCGCGGGGCGACTGGCTGTCGATCATCGGCCCCAACGGCGCGGGCAAGACGACGCTGCTGCGAGCCCTCGCCGGCGGTCGGCGGTCGGAGGGGTCGGTCATCGTCGGCGGGGCCGACCCTGCCCGTCTCCGGCCACGCGATCGGGCCGCGCTCGTCGCCGTGGTCGCCCAGGAGCCGATGCTGCCCGACCGGATGCGGGTGGCCGACTACGTGCTGTTGGGCCGTACCCGGTTCGTGCCCATGTTCGGGGTCGAGAGCACCACCGACCTCGACGTGGCGGGCGAGATGCTCCAGCTCGTCGACCTGGCCGGCATGGGGAACCGGCCGCTCGAGACGCTCTCGGGGGGCGAGCGGCGGCGGGTGGCCATCGCCCGTGCCCTTGCTCAGGACACGCCGATGCTGCTGCTCGACGAACCGACCACCTCGCTCGACGTCGGCCACCAGCAGGAGGTCCTGGACCTCGTCGATCATCTCTGCCGGACGCAGGGCCTGACGGTGATCTCGACCATGAACGACCTCACGCTCGCCGGTCACTACAGCCATCGCCTCCTGCTGCTGCATCGCGGGCGGGCGGTGGCCGAAGGCGACGTGGCCGACGTCCTCACCGCCGACATAGTGGCGTCGGTGTATGGCGCTCGGGTCAGACTGATCGACACCCCCGACGGTCCCGCCGTCGTGCCGACCCGGCGAGGCCACCTGGCTCCCGTCGACCCAGCCGAACAGGAGGGCTCGTGACCTCACCGACCGAGACCCCGAACGAGAGCTCCCCGACCGAGACCCCGCCCGAGGCGGGACCGTCGATCGAGGGCCTGCGCCCGGCCCGATCGTTGCTGCTGGTGAACACCGGCGACGGGAAGGGGAAGTCCACGGCCGCCTTCGGCACCCTCATCCGCGCCGTGGCTCGGGGATGGCCCACGGCGGTCGTGCAGTTCCTGAAGTCGGGCGACTGGCACGTCGGGGAGCAGGACGTGGCCGAGCAGCTCGGCGTCGCCTGGCACGCCATCGGTGAGGGCTTCACCTGGGACAGCGACGACCTCTCCGAGGACCAGGCCGTCGCCCAGGAGGCGTGGCGCGTGGCCCGGGAGCTGATCGAAGGGGGTGAGCACCGCCTGGTCGTGCTCGACGAGATCACCTATCCGATCACCTGGGGCTGGATCCCGCTGGCGGAGGTCGTGGCGGTGCTAGGCGGCCGCCCCGATCGCACCAGCGTGATCGTCACAGGACGCGACTGCCCGCCCGAGATCATCGAGGTGGCAGACACCGTCACGGAGATGCGCAAGGTCAAGCACGCCTTCGATGCGGGCATCGTCGCCAAGAAGGGCATCGACTACTGACATATCGACTACTGAAATAGGGTCGCCCGGCCCGACATTTCGCTCCCGACCTAGGGTGCGGCGCATGAGTGACCTCTTGACGACGGCCGACTCGTACTGGAACCAGGGCCTCGATCCGAGCCTGGCCAACCCGGTGAGCCAGCCCACCGGCGAGTGGGCCGAAGTGGCCGACGGCACCATGTTCCTCTCGAGCTTCGCCAACGTCATCACGTTCGACACCGATGACGGCGTGGTCATGATCGACGCCGGTCACCTGTTCGTGGCCGACACCATCCACCAGAAGGTGCGCGAGTGGCGGCCCGACAGCCCGCTGCACACCTGCGTCTACACCCACGGGCACGTGGATCATGTCTTCGCGGTACCGAAGTTCGACGCCGAGGCCGAGTCGAAGGGCTGGCGTCGACCTACCGTGGTCAGCCATCGAGCGGTGCCCGAACGCTTCGACCGCTACGTGCTCACCGCCGGGTACAACGGCGCCATCAATGCCCGGCAGTTCTCCTCGCCGGGCCTCCAGTGGCCGACCGAGTACCGCTACCCCGACGAGACCTACGACACCGAGCGCCAGGTGGCGGTGGGTGATCTCACGCTCGAGCTGCGTCACGACCGCGGCGAGACCGACGACCACACCTGGGTGTTCGATCCCGCCACCAGGGTCCTCTGCACCGGCGACCTGTTCATCTGGTGCGTGCCCAACGCGGGCAATCCGCAGAAGGTTCCCCGCTACTGCCGCGACTGGTACCTCGCCCTGCGGGAGATGGCCACCCTCGACCCCGAGATCCTGCTGCCCGGCCACGGCGTCCCCATCGTGGGCGCCGACCGGGTCCGCCAGGCTCTCACCGAGACGGCCGAGCTGCTGGAGTCCATCCACGACCAGACGGTGGCCATCATGAACACCGGCGCCCCGCTCAACGACGTCATCCACGGCGTGACCGTCCCCGCCCACCTGCTCGAGCGGCCCTACCTCACTCCGATCTACGACGATCCCGAGTTCATCATCCGCAACATCTGGCGTCTCTACGGCGGCTGGCACGACGGCATCGCATCAGGACTCAAACCGGCCCGCACCGCGGCGTTGGCCGGCGAGATCGCCGCGCTCGCCGGCGGCGCATCGCATCTTGCCGATCGGGCCGCGGCGCTCGCCGGCGACGATGCCACCGACCACGACCTGCGACTGGCCGGTCACCTGGCCGACCTCGCGGCCCAGGCCGCCCCCGACGACACAGCCGTCCACGCCATCCGGGCGTCGGTGTACCGCCGACGCCAACAGCACGAACCCAGCCTCATGGCGAAAGGGGTGTTCGGCGCCGCCGCTCGCGACAGCGAGCAGATGGTGGACCAGTGACCGACACCGCCACCACAACCGTGCTCGAGGGGCACGCGCTGACCAAGACGTACGGCGAGGGGGCCGGCGAGGTTCGCGCCCTCGTCAGCGTCGACGTCGCCATCGAACGCGGCGAGTTCGTCGCCATCGGTGGCCCATCAGGCAGCGGCAAGTCCACGCTGCTGCATCTTCTGGGCGGCTTGGACGAACCCACGACGGGCACAGTGGTCGTCGACGGGGTCGACCTGGCTTCGCTCGATCCTGCTGGCCGGGCCGAGATCCGCCGGCGACGCCTCGGCTTCGTGTTCCAGTTCTTCAACCTGCTCCCCGCCCTGTCTGCGTGGGAGAACGTGGCGGTCCCCCGCCTCCTCGACGGAGTGCCGCTGAAGGACACCAAGGCCGCCGCCGTCGCGCTGCTGGACCGGGTGGGTCTCGGTGGGCGGGGTGATCACCGCCCATCGGAGCTGTCGGGCGGACAGCTTCAGCGTGTGGCCGTGGCCCGAGCCCTCATCGCTGACCCGGTGCTGATCCTGGCCGACGAGCCCACCGGCAACCTCGACCAAGCATCGGGTGCCGAGGTGATGGCACTGCTGCGAACCGAAGCGGCCGACCAGCGACGCACGCTGGTCATGGTCACCCACGACGACGGCATCGCCGGCGAAGCCGACCGGGTGCTCCACCTAGTCGACGGTCAGCTCACCTGAGCGGGCGGACCCACCCATGAGGACCACCACCATCGGCCTCGCCCGCCTCGCCCTCCGCAACATCGCCTTCCGCCCTGCTCGTTCGATCCTGGTGGCCACCGCCTCCGTGCTGGGGGCGGCGCTGGTGGTGGCAACGGCGGGCGTCCAGACCTCGATGGTGGGCTCCCTCGAACGGCTCGACGAGGTGGCCGGCATCGCTGACATCCAGGTCGTGTCGACCTCCGACGCTGGCATGCCTTTCGACGTGGTCAGCGACCTCGTAAGGGTGGAAGGGGTCACTGCGGTGGCACCGGTCATCCGTTCGGTGGGCGCGGCCAACGGTACGCGTGTGCTCATCCTCGGCGCCGACGAGCGGCTGGCCGCCTTCGCCGCCGCCGATTCGATCTCAGCCGACACCGCCGCGGCGGCGGCCGCCCTGCTGAGCGCGCCGCGCCAGGACGGGGTGGTGCCGGTCGTGGTGGGCCAGCGCCTCGCCCGCAAGCTCGGGATCGGTCCGACCGATGAGCTCACCGTCGCAGGTGGGTCGGCCCGGACAACCGCGCGAGTCGCCGCCACCGTCGACGTCGAGATCAACGCCGGGAACGTCGTCATCGGGCTCCTCGATGAGGCGGCCCAGCTCGCCGGATCTCCGGGCCGGTCCGACGAGATCCTCGTGCAGACCGATGATGGAACCGACGAGTCCGACATGGTTGCGGCGGTCGAATCGGCGGTGGCCCATCGCGGCATCGTCACCACCAGTGGGCTCCAGGTGCAGTCGGTGCAGACCATCATCGCCACCTTCGTCTCCACCTTCGGGCTCGTCGCCCTCATGGGGCTCGCCCTCGGCGGGTTCGTCGTGCATCAGACCGTCCGGCGGGTAGCGGTGGAACGTCGCCGGGAGATGGCCACCCTGCGCGCCATCGGCGGCGAGCCCGGCCCACTGGTGGCGACGTTGGTCTTCGAGCTGACGGCCATCAGCGCCGTCGGGGCCGCGGTGGGCTCGATCGTCGGCCTGGCCCTCGGAGCCCGCGTCGTCGACGCCGTGCCCTTCGCCATCGAGGCCGCGCTGGGCGCCGAGATCACCTTCGTGCCGCCGACGGCCGCCATCGTCGGCGGGTTCGTCCTGGCCACCGGCACGGCGGTGGCCGCCTCGTGGCGTTCGGCTCGGGCTGCGGCACGAGTGTCACCGACCGACGCCATGCGACCGGCAGACGTCCACCATGACGACCAAGGTGCCTCGTTCCGCCCGGTGCTGCTCCTTGCCGCGGTGGTCACCGTTGGCCTCGGAGTGGCCATCACGGTGAGCATCCCTCCGCCCAACCGCAACGCCGGCATGATCTTGGTGGTCGGCGGCACGTTGATGGCGATCCGAGCGCTGCTGGCGCAGATCACCACCGTCGCCGCGGCTGTCGCCTCACGGTTCGGCGCCGCCGGTCCCGTGGCCGCGGAGGCCATCACACGCGCTCCGGACCGGATCTTCACCACCACGGCGTCCATCGCCATCGCCGTGGGGCTCATGGGTGGTTTCCTCGCAGGCATAGAGAACACGCAGCGGGCGGCACGCGACAACGTCGAGGCCCTCTCCGACATCGATCTCCTCCTCGCGACCGCACCACCCAACGAGATTCCCATCGACTTCGTGCTGGCCGATTCAGTCGCCGACGAGATCGCTGCCCACCCCGCCGTCGATTCGGTCGAGCAGGGGCACTTCGCCGCCACATTGGTCGACGGCAAGCGAGTGGTCATCGAAGCGATCGAAGGCGACTCGCCACCCGTGCGCCAGAGCGACCCTGCCGTCCGCGACGCCCTGCTCGCCGGGGAGGGCGTCGTCGTCAGCCGCCAGTTCGACGTGTCGGTAGGGGCGACCGTAGGCGAGCCCCTTCGCCTCATCACGCCGACGGGAGTGCACGAGCCCATCGTGTTGGACGTCGCACCGATCACCGGGTTCCCGGGCGGAAGCCTCTACCTGTCGACCTCGCTGTTCGAGGAGTGGTACGAGCGTGACGGCTTCTCCTTCCTGGGCATCCGCCTCGTCTCCGGCGCTGACGTCGCCTCCGCGCAGGGGGACATCTCGGCCATGGTCGAAGATCCGGCGTTGCCCATCCACCTCATCAGTGGCGACGAGCAGGCTGACGCCTCCGAACAGGTCGTGCTGGACTCGATGTCGCTTGTGCTGGGCGTCACCTGGCTGCTGCTCGCCGGCGCAGCGCTCGTCACCCTCAACACGTTCGTCTTGCTCGTTCTGCAGCGGCGCCGCGAGCTCGGCGTGCTCCGGGCCATCGGGGCCAGCCCTGGCCACGTCCGCACGATGGTGATCGCTGAGGTGGCGGGCACCGTGGCCGGCGGCGCCATCGCCGGGCTGCCCTTCGGTGCCCTGCTCTCCTACCTCACCGGGTTCGTGGTGGGTGGTGCGCTCGGATTCGACGTGCCCTTCCGGGTTCAGCCAGCCGTGGCCGTGCTGTCGGTGCTGGCTGCGGTAGCGGTGGCGGTCGCCGGATCCATCGTGCCAGCCCGCCGGGCGGCGCGGGTGCCCGTGGTGGAGGCGATCGGTTACGAGTGAGCGGCCGCGGGCTCCTCGGAGTCGGGGTAGAACCGGTAGAGGTTCTCGATGATGTCGACCATGCCCTCGGATGTGGCCCCGGCCTCGAGCTCGACGGTGACCATGTTCATGTAGCAGTGCACCGCCGCGGCGCGGCCGGTGGCGAAGAGGCGGCGGGCCAGCTCGTCGGGCGGGCGGTCACCGGTCACCGGCCGATCGGCCGTGTAGTGCTCGTGGCCCATGCCGGTGAGGCTCCGGTTGAGATCGAAGCGGACCATGCCTCCGTGGGCACCCGGCTTCTCGTTGACTGCGATCGGCTGACCCATCGGGGCGGCAGCGTAGCCGTCCCCCACCCATCCCCGCCCGCTCCAGATGGCGTCTCTAACGTCGGAGCGATGCCGCTCGACGAGCAGACCACGCCCGTGCCATGGCGCACCATCGCGGCGGTGATCGGCGCCGTCCTGGCCACCCTGATCGCCATCACCGCGCTCCGCCAGGTCGGCAGGGTCATCTCGTGGCTGCTCGTGGCCGCGTTCTTCGCCGTCATCCTCACACCGGCGGTCGACTGGATGGAGCAGAAGGCCAAGATCCGGCGCGGCCTCAGCGCCGTCATCGTGTTCCTCCTCGGCGTGGCCGCCGTGGCGGGAATGCTCTACACGTTCGTCCGGCCCATCGTGGACCAGGTCGGCCAGTTCGTCGACGACCTGCCCGAGTTCGTCGACGACGCCAAAGCCGGTGAGGGCACCATCGGCGACCTCGTCGTGCGGTTCAACGTCGACACCTGGATCGAGGACAACCAGGACGATCTCCAGCGCTACGCCTCCGATCTGGCCGGATCAGCCCCGTCCATCCTCGGGCGGGTGTTCAACACCTTCTTCGCGCTCGCCACCATCGTGGTGCTGTCGATCCTCCTGCTGTCCCAAGGGCCCACCGTGGTCGAGGGGCTGTCCAGGCTGGTTCCCCCTCAACATCGCCAACGGGCCCGGCTCATAGGCGACGACATCGCCCGGGCCATGTCGGGATACATGTTGGGCAACTTCCTCATCTCGCTGATCGCGGGCGTGGCGTCCTACGCCTTCTTCCGCATCGCCGGAGTCCCCTACCCCGAGGTGCTGGCGCTGTGGGTCGCGTTCACCGACCTCATCCCCCTGATCGGCGCCACGCTCGGCGCCGTGCCCACCACCGTCTTGGCGTTCCTGCACTCGACCCCCGCCGGCATCGCCGCGATCATCTTCTTCGTCATCTACCAGCAGTTCGAGAACAACGTGCTCCAGGTCACCGTCATGGCTCGCACCGTCGACGTCAACCCGCTCACCGTCCTCATCAGCGTGCTGGTGGGGATAGACCTGTTCGGCTACGTGGGAGCGCTGCTGGCCATCCCGGCGGCCGGTGCCATCCAGGCCGTGCTCGTCGACCTGTTCGAGTGGGACGGCAACCGTCTGACCTTCCGGCCATCACCCGACGCCGTCAGGCGCCGGCAGCCACCGGGTGCTGATGATCAGCAGGTGACCACCGGTTGACCGCTCGCCACGCCAGCGTGGCCAGCACCAGCGAAACCAGGGCCAGCACCGCGTGCACGACCTTGAACGCGGTGCCGTGCTCGGGATCGACGCCGATGGCGACTGCTCGGGGCACCCACACCAGGACGGTGGCGACGACCGTGGCGCGGGTGACGGGGCGAGCGAGTCGCGATGCTGTCCACCACGCCACACCCACCGCCGCGCTGAGCAGCAGCAGGTAGGCAGCCAAGCCGGCCCGGATGACCAGCGCGGAGCCGCTCAGGTCATCACCGGAGATGTTTCGCAGGCGGGTTGCCCACACGAACGCCCCGAAGGCGGCGAAGGCACCGACGGTCCAGTGTGCTCTCGAAGCCGGTGCGCTTGAACTCATGGATGGCGACGGTAGCGCGCTAGTTTGCACAACCCATGGCTGCCGACATCACCCTCGACGACTTCACCACCGAGGCCCGGGCCTTCCTCGACGCCAACGCCGAGAAGCGTCCCGCCCACAACGCCGACGACGAGTTCGTGTGGGGCCAGGGCGACGACGGCGTCGCCGTACTCGAAGACGTCGACCGCGATGCCGAAGCCAATGCACTGGCCCGCGCCAAGCAGTGGCGGGCCACCCGGTTCGACAACGGGTTCGGCTGGATCCAAGGGCCCCTCGAACTCGGTGGGAGGGGTCTTTCGGCGGCCTACGAACGAGCCTATGGCCAGCTCGAGGCGCAGTACGTCACGCCGGACACGAGCTTCTTCGGCATCGGCCTGGGCATGGTGGCCCCGACCATCGTGGCCCACGCCCAGCCCCACATCGTCGAGCGCTACGTCGCGAAGATGTACCGAGGCGACATCGTGGGGGCCCAGCTGTTCAGCGAGCCCGGGGCCGGGTCCGACCTGGCCGGCCTCCAGATGAGGGCCATTCGTGACGGCGAGGAGTGGGTGGTCACCGGCCAGAAGGTGTGGACCTCGGGCGCCCACTACTCCGACATCGGCGAGATCATCTGCCGGACCGACCCCGACGTGCCGAAGCACAAGGGCCTCACCGGCTTCGTCGTCGACCTGGGCTCTCCCGGCATCGAGATCCGGCCCCTGCGACAGATGACCGGTGGGGCCTCGTTCAACGAGGTGTTCTTCAACGAGGTGCGGGTTCCCGACGACCACCGCCTCGGCGACGTCAACGGCGGCTGGACCGTGGCCCTCACCACCCTGATGAACGAGCGGGCATCCATCGGTGGTGGCGGCATCGGCGGTGGTGGCGGCATCGCATCGGGCACCCGCCTGATGGCCATGCTCAGCGAGTTCGGCAAGGTTGACGACCCGGTGCTGCGCAACCGCTTCGCCGAGGTGTACATCGGCTTCCAGGTGGCCAAGTACACGAACCTGCGGGCCTCGGCGAAGCTCAAGGCCGGTGGGCTTCCCGGCCCCGAGATGTCGATCGGCAAGCTGGCGCTCACCGCCAACCTATGGAACGTCGCCCAGTTCGCGGCCGAGGTCCTCGGACCCCGCATCTGTGCCAACACCGGCGAGTGGGGTACCTACTCGTGGAACGGCATGCTGCTGGGCGTCCCGGGGCTTCGCATCGCCGGCGGCACCGACGAGGTGATGCGCAACATCATCGGCGAGCGGGTGCTCGGCCTTCCCAAGGAGCCCGACATCTCCAAGAACCAGCCGTTCCGCGACGTCCTGGTGGGAACCCAGCGCTCAGAGGGCTGAGGGCGGGGCCGTCAGGCCGCGTCGAACAACGTGCCCTGCAACCCGCGGGGCACGATGCGTTCGCATCCACTCCAGGGCAGGTGGTCCATGAACACCCAGGAGCGGCGGTGGATGGCACTCGGGCCGTGGGCGGCGAGGGCCGCCTTGTGGCGAGCGCACGGGTAGCCCTTGTTGTCGTCGAAGGCGTAGGCGGGGAAGTGGGGCGCCTCGGCCCGCATGATGCGATCCCGACTGACCTTGGCCAGGATCGACGCCGCGGCCACCGTGAGGCACGTGGCGTCGGCCTTGACCAGAGCGGTCGTGCGGCTGGCGCCGAGGCCGACGAAGTCCCACCTGCCGTCGACGATGACGTGATCGGGCACGCGATCGAGACCGAGCCCGTCGATGGCGCGGCGGGCCGCAAGTCGTTGGGCCTCGCTCATGCCCAGCTCATCGCACTCCTGCTGAGTGGCGTGGCCGACGGCCCAGAGCGCGCACCAGTCGGCGATGCGGTCGAACAGCCGCTCGCGTTCGCGCTCGGTGAGCAGCTTGGAGTCACGCACCCGGTTGACCCGGCGGTCGGTCGGCAGAACAGCCGCACCGACGGTGAGCGGTCCCGCCCAAGCGCCGCGCCCCACCTCGTCGAGCCCCACCACGTACGCCAACCCCTTGGCCCACAGCTCCTTCTCCACCCGCAGCGTCGGAGCCGGGGATCGTCGAGCCATCAACCGCGGATCGTAGGCGGTGACCGATCGTCGGTCGGGTATCAGGCGTCGGTGACGGTTGCGATGTTGTCGGCCTCGTCGGCGTCGACCTCGATGTCGGGATCGAAGAAGGCGTCGACGACGACTGTGGCATCGCTCACTGACAGCGACGCCACGCCGAGTGCCAGGACGTTGGCATCGTTCCACTTGCGAGCGCCGGTGGCGATCTCGGCCGAGTGGCACAGTGCGGCCCGCACTCCTGTCACCTTGTTGGCCGCCATCGAGACCCCGGTGCCGGTCCAGCAGCACACCACCCCGAGCTCGGCATGATGGGCAGCCACCATCTCACCCACCTTGCGCCCCACG
>Ga0214471_10001708_pt1 | contig 17345 bp, 13 predicted proteins | sample RVTome_5_FD_207665 | JGI IMG/M metagenome (GOLD analysis project Ga0214471, IMG submission 207665) | Soil microbial communities from uranium-contaminated site in the Upper Colorado River Basin, Wyoming, United States - RVT142D155 | ecosystem: Environmental > Terrestrial > Soil > Contaminated >... | reverse complement strand
ACGACCGAGCGCATTCTGTTTCAAAGTACCATCAGTGGCTTGCCGAAGCGGCCGGTCGGGCCTTGCCGGCCTGAGGGTCGGTCGATTCCCGGGAGCCGGGAGGGGATTCGCCAGGACGCATGGACCAAGACCTTACCCTGCCCCGGTTCTATCGCAGGACTCTCCGGCGCTGGCCGTGGATCTCCCTCGCCACGGTCGTCGGAGGGATCTTGGGGCTAATCGCATCCCTGGGCCGGGGGCCGGTGTACCGATCCTCGGCCGTGATCGAGATCGGCGTGGACTACAACCGGACTGCTCCGATGCGCGAACTGACGATGGAGCAGGCGTTCGACCGAGTCCGGGCGCTCCTCTTGGCGGACGAAACTCTGGCGGGTGCGATCCGGCAGAGCGGGGCGGAGGGCCGGATCGACGTGCCCGAAATGCGGTCCCGAATCCGCCTCGCCCATCGCCTGGACGGATGGGAGTTGTTCGTGGACGGCGAGGACCCCGTCGAGTCGGCTGCGCTGGCGAACGCCTGGGCGGAAGTGGCGGTCGGCCGCATCGAGGAAGCGATGGCCCATGCCTTGCGCGTCGCGGAATGGCAGTGGGCGTTGTACCAGGCCAGCTGCAAGCTCGTCCCGGATAACGCCGCGCCGTCGACGGCGCTCTGGGTCTGCCAATCGGATGTCACCGAGGGCGACCCGGCGAGCCTTCCCTCCTCTTTGCTCGTGGAAGCCTCGCTGAGCCATGGCATTCTGCCCATCTTCACGTATTCGTGGGTCCAACACGCGAGTGTGCCTTCGACCCCGATTCTCTGGGATCGTGGGGCGCTCGTCCTGGGTGGAGCGGTCGCCGGCGGGGGGTCCGGCTTCGCCTGGGCAGTCCTCGACCCGCGGTCCCCGCGCCCACGCACACCGGACGAGACGGCGAGCCGCGCCGGGATCCGCCGAGGCCGGAGAAGGGGCGGAAAGGGCCGTTAGGCCGCGGGCGAGATGGCAAGACGCGAATCGCAGCCCGAAGGGATGCATTGGCCGGGTGACCGGGCCGGCGGGGAGCGATGATCCTCTCTCTCATGCGCCGCGGATCTTCCTCGGCAACGGCCCGCGCCGAGGCGTGGGCCGGGAGCGGCGGCAGGGTCGCCTGGGCCCTGTGGTTGGCAATCCTGATCACCATCCCCGTCACGAGCTTCCCGGCCGTGTCTGGGCTCATGGGAGGTGAGACTCCGGTTGGACCGCTGGCCTTGCTGCCGCTGATCGTCCTGAGCGTGGTCTGGCTGGGGCCGCGTCTCGTTCGTGGCGGCCGCCTGCCCGGCCTCTCCGGCCCTCTTCTGGCCTTCGCCCTGCTGGCCGTGGTCTCCGCCGCGGCGGCGACGGGGCTCCCGCTCGAGGGGTACAAGGGCCAAACGCCGCTCACCCGCGAGGTTCGGGCCATGGCCACGCTGGCAATCGGATTGGCCTTCTACCTCTGCGCCGCGGTCGTGCCAGACGGCGAGTCGAAGCTCGAGTCGAGCCTGCGCGCCATCCATCTTGGCGGCCTGGCGATGATGATCTGGTCCGCGGTCCAGGCGTGGGTTGTCCTGCGGGCGCCGGACCACGTGCCGCTCGTGATCACCCAGATCCATCACTGGTTCTCAGTGCGCGATCCGCTGGTCGACCGCGTGACCGGCCTCGCCTATGAGCCCTCCTGGCTCGGCAATCAACTCATGGTCCTTTATCTTCCTCTGCTTTTTGCCAGTGTCGCTCTGGGCAAGTCAGTCTTCTCCACTCGCCGGTCGCCTCTTTCGCTTGAATTGGGTCTGCTGATCGCCGGCCTGGCCATCCTCGTGCTCACCCGATCCCGCATCAGCGTCCTCAGCCTGATCACGGCCGCAGCCGCTGTTTACCTTGTCCTGGGTTGGCGGATCGTGGGCCGGCGCATCCTGGACCGTTTGCCGCGGCGGTGGCCCTGGCCGGCGCGAACCCTGGCAAGCGTTCTGGTGGCTGTTGGCCTGCTGGCGGGCCTGGTCGGCCTCGTCGCCGGGGCCGCCGCCGCGATCAGCCGCGCCGATGACCGCATGGATGCTCTGAGCGGAGTCATAGGGCGGATCCCCGAGGCCCGCTATCTGTTTCCCAACGAGGCAGCGTACGAGATCGGGAGCCGCCTGGCGGTCGCCGAGAGGTTCGTATACTGGACTGTCGCCTTTCGGGCCTTCGGCGACTATCCGCTGCTTGGGGTGGGGCCCGGCAACACAGGTTTCTTCTTCGAAACCAACCGGCCGCCGTACGGCGACCAACTCACCGAGATCCGCAAGGTCATCGACGATCCGAGCTTCGGCTTTCCGAATCCCAAGAACCTTTGGCTGCGGGTCCTGGCGGAGAATGGGATCCTCGGCCTGGCCACCTTCGGGGTGTGGTTCGGACTGATGGCGGTGGCGAGCCTGTCCTTGTGGCGCGGCGGGCACGGGGTCGACAGACTGATCGGCCTGGCGGGCGCGCTGGCGGTGCTGATTCAGTTGATCGAGGGCTTCAGCCTCGACACCTATGCCCTGCCGCAGCTCTGGATCATCTTCGGTCTTGTGACCGCAGCCGCCTGGCGCCGCCAGACGTCAGAACTTGAAGGATGAGGGAGATCCCGTGATGAAGGCCGCATCCTGCTGTCCAAGGAGGCCCAATCCAAAGTTCGCTCTTCCGGGCGGCGCGACGCCGGTGGCTTTCGCCGGGACCTGGCTGTGATCCCGCGGCTGTCCGATCTTTTCCCTCTCCTGCTGATCTCGGCCCTCGGGGCCCTGGCGGCCGGGCCGGTCCTCATCCGGGTCGCGGCGCATCTCCGTCTGGTCGATCTTCCGGGCTCCCAGCCTCACAAACGTCACGGGAGGCCCACGCCCTTGGTCGGCGGCCTGACCCTCGGGGTCGCCGTATCCCTGGCCTACGTGATCCTTCGGCCGGCGATGGATCGGAACGTGGTCGGCATCCTGGTGGGGGCGGTGGCCATGCTCGGGTGGGGGCTGGTCGATGATCGGGTCACCCTGCCGCCTCTCGTCAAGCTCCTGGGACAGGCCGCGACGTGCGCCATCCTTCTCGCGTTCGGCGTTCAGGTCCATGCAACCCGGGTACCGTGGCTCGACGTCAGCCTGACGGTTCTCTGGGTGATCGGCCTGGTGAATGCGTTCAACTTCGTGGACAGCATGGATGGGCTGGCGCTCGGTCTGGGGAGCCTTGCCGCGGCGTTCTTCATGCTGGTCATGGTCGATTCCGGGCAGCCCGAGCTGGCCGCGCTGGCGGCGGTCCTCCTCGGCGCTGGCGCAGGCGCGTTCTTCTTCAACGCCGCTCCGGCGCGCATGTTCTTGGGCGACTCGGGCGCCCAGGTGCTCGGATTCTTGCTGGCCGGCCTCGGGATCGCGTACACTCCGGCGCAGGCGGGCTTGCCGCAGGCGCTCACGTGGTTCACCCCGATTCTGGTCCTGGGCGTGCCGATCTTCGACACGGTCCTGGTCGTCGTCTCACGCCTGCGGCGCGGCCGGCCCGTCTATCGCGGGGGCCAGGATCACACCTATCATCGCTTGGTGGCCCTGGGCCTCGATCCCACGCGGTCCGTCCTTTTGATGCAGCTCGCCGCTCTCACGCTCGGGCTGATCGCGTTCATCGCCCTGGATGCGACGATCCTCTTGGCGAATGTGCTGTTCGGCGCGATCGTGCTGGCGGGATGCATCGGCGTGGCGATCCTGGAAACGGTCACGGGTTTGGAATGACGAGGGCGCGGATCGGGACGCTTGTGCGGGGCCGAACGTGGCTCCCCGTGCACGATGCTTCGGGGAGGGAATCCCTATTGTGAAGCTGATCATTCAGATTCCGTGCTTCAACGAGGCCCGCACGCTGCCCGACGTCCTGCGGGATCTTCCCAGAACGGTCCCGGGTTTCGACTCGGTCGAAATCCTGGTCATCGACGACGGCAGCACCGATGGGACGGCCGACCTGGCCCGGGGACAGGGCGCCGATCATGTGATCCGCCTGCCCGAGAACAGGGGATTGGCCACAGCCTTTGGCCGCGGGCTGCAGGAGTGCCTGAGGCGAAGCGCGGACGTTATCGTCAACACCGACGGAGACAACCAATACCGGGCCGAGGACATCCCCGAGCTGGTCCGGCCGGTCCTGGAGGGGAAGGCGGACATGGTGGTCGGTGATCGACGGATCGACACGATTCGACACTTCTCCGCGCTCAAGAAGAGGCTGCAGAAGATGGGGAGTTGGGTGGTGCGCTGGGCTTCCGGGACCGGCGTGCCGGATGCGACCAGCGGATTCCGCGCCCTCTCCCGGGAGGCGGCGATGCACCTGGTCGTGTTCTCGAGCTACACCTACACGCTTGAAACGATTATCCAGGCCGGCCGCAAAGGGCTGGTCGTGACATCGGTTCCGGTCCGGACAAATCCGCAGCAGCGCGAATCGCGCCTGATTCGTAGCCTGCCGGTCTACGTCCTCCAGTCGGCCATCACGATCCTGCGCATCTTCATCATGTATGAGGCGCTGCGCGTGTTCCTGACCTTGGGGACCCTGCCGTTCCTGGCCGGGGCCGCGCTGGTGGCGCGCTTCTTCTACTTCTATTTGATCGGGGACGGCGCGGGACACGTCCAGTCGCTGGTCATCGCCACGCTGCTGGTCGTTTTGGGCGTCCAGACGTTCCTGCTCGGCTTGCTGGCCGACCTCATCGCTCGGAATCGGCACCTGAGCGAGGAGACGAACTACCGGCTGAAGAAGATCGAGTTCGATCGGTGAGGCTGGGGTGCGACATGATGCCCGGCAAAGCGGCCCGGCGGCGCCGGGAGAGGCCCGCCCGACGCGCGGAGAGGTACCGCCCGAGGGCGGAGTGAATCGAAGGGTAGTGGTCGTCGGCCCGGTGCATCCGTTTCGCGGAGGGATCGCCCACTTCACGACCTCGCTGGCGAATGCCGCCGCCAAGATTCACTCTGTGGAGGTCCTCTCCTTCCGCCGCCTCTTCCCGAAAATCCTTTACCCGGGCGGATCGGACCAGGATCCCAGCCGGTTGCCAATCGGCCTCGAGTGCCCGGCGGAGTACGCCCTAGATTCCCTCGACCCGCGGACCTGGTGGGCCGCGGCGATGCGGATCGCGGCGCGCCCGCCGGACTTGGTCGTCGTTCCCTGGTGGACAACCTTCCTTGCGCCGTCCCTGGGCTGGCTCGCCCGCCTTGTGCGGCGCCGCGGCGTCCCGGTGGTCTTTCTTGTGCACAACGTCCTCCCTCACGAAAGGCGCCTGCTCGACCGCGGCCTGGCGCGCTGGGCGCTCGGAGGCGGCGATGGCTACGTCGCCCTCGGCCCGGCCGAGAAGAGCCGCCTCATGGACCTCCTGCCGCGAGCCAAAGTAGTCGCGGTCTGCCCGCACCCTATGTACCGGGTCTTTGCTGCAGGCAGGATTGGAAGGGCCGATGCCCGGCGGCGGCTCGGCCTCCCCCTGGGCGAGCCCCTTCTGCTCTTCTTCGGTTTCGTGCGCCCCTACAAGGGCGTCGATTCCCTCCTCGACGCGATCAAGCTCCTGCACGACCGCGGCCGAGCGCCCTACCTGCTCGTCGCGGGGGAGGTGTGGAACGGCGAGGCTCGCCTTCTGCATCGCATCGAATCGCTGGGCATTCAAGGACGAGTCCGAGTGGATAACCGGTACATCCCCAATGAAGAGGTGGGTACGTACTTCTCCGCCGCCGACGCCTTCGTGGCGCCGTACACCGCTGGCACGCAGAGCGGGTCCCTGAAAATCGCGCTGGCCTTCTCGCTCCCGGCCGTGGTGACGGACACGATCGCGCCGCCCGAGGGGTTTCCGGAGGGCCGGGGACGCGTGGTCCGCGCCGGCGACGCCTCCGCGCTAGCGCAGGCCATCGCGGAGATGACCGTTCCATCCGGAGCATCGGCTGCCTGGGCTGATTCTCCTCCCGGAGACGATGGTTGGTCGGACCTCGTGGCGACCCTGGTGGATGTGGCGGATCGGGTCCGAGCGACCGATCGTACGGGCATGAGCCGATGACAGCCCGGCCCTGTGTTCGCGCCCGCGACGGCGACTGCCTCATGAAGAGCGCCCGCGCCTGCGAAGAGCCGCGCCCGGTGCAGAGTCTGTGACTACCTTCCTACTCTGGCTTGGACTGCTGGGGTGGCTCGCGTCGTGGGCATTTACTCTTGCGCTCAGTCTCCTGGCGGCTCGGCTCGTTCAGACTGGCCGTCGATCGCTCGACCTGGCGGTATTCGTCTTCCTGTGGATCTTCCTGACGACGCTGACGACCCTGGCCATCGGCCTGGCCGGAGGGCTGACCGCCCGTGTACTTGGTCTCGTCTCCCTCGCCGGGCTGGCCTCGATCGGCCTTCCCGCCCGGCCACGCGCGGCCGTCCTCGCCGGATGGAGGCGTCTGGCCTCGTGGCGGGCCGTCCGGCTGTGGTGGAGGGAGCTTCCGGTGTGGCTGCGGCGCGGCAGCTCGCTCTTTTTCGTGATCGCGGGCGCGCGGGCCGCGTTCCTGATCTGGGCCCTCCCGCCCTTTATCTGGGACTCCCTCACGTACCACCTGACAAACGTCGCCCAATGGGTCCAGGACGGGCGGATCGGTCTCTTTCTGACGCCGATCGATCGGATCTATACACCGGCCAACTACGAGGTGCTTGCCAGCTGGTTTAGCGTCTTTCTGCACCATGACGCGGTGCTGGAGGCCGCCGGGTTGGCGGCCTATCTTCTGATCGGCCTTGCGGTCTATGCGATCGGCAGAGGGATCGGGCTCTCACCCATCGGAAGCTGGATCGCGGCGATCGCCCATCTGTCGGCCCCGGCAGTGGTCTACGCCGCCACGGGCACGAAGAACGACCCGTTCGTCGCCGCCGCGTATCTCCTCATGATCGCCCTGGCGATTGATCTTCGGCGGCGGGTCGAGGCCGAGCGGGATGCTCGGCCGGCGGGTCATTTGATCGTGATGGGCCTTGCGTTCCTGTATGCCCTGGGGACAAAAGCCTACATCCTTCACTTGGCCCCCGGCTTGCTCGTGTTGGCAGCGGCCGGGGGCGACGGCCTTTCCCTGCGGGAGCGGGGGCGCCGTCTCATCGCCGGGGTGCGGGCCGATCTGCCGCGTAGGTTCCGGGAGCACGGAGTCCTGCTTTCTTTGTTGTTGGCGGGCGGGCTCTGCCTGGGGCTGTACTGGAATCTGCGCAACTGGATTCTGACGGGGAATCCGTTCTATCCCTACGGGGTCACGGTGGCCGACCGGGCTATCCTGGATACCGGCCTCGGTGGCTTCCACTTCGACCTCGGGAATTTGGCGGCCAATCTGCAGGTTCTGGCGGCCAAGTTTGGCGACAAAGCGATGCGGATCGTGCCGGACCTGCCCGGCACCACGGGCTGGGGGTGGGTGGCGTACGGGATGGGTCTGCCAGCTGCGGTCTGGGCCTGGATCCATGCGCCGAAGTTCCGGTCCGTGGCCGCCGCCTTCATCCTTTCGCTCTTGATCCTTCTCCTTTCCAGTCCCACCAGCCCCTGGAACATGCGCTACGCGGCGTGGTTTCCGGCCGTGCTTGCCTTGGGTCTGGCTGTGTTCGCCGAGCGCGCTCTGCGCGTCTCAGGAGGTGTCCGGACGGCGTTTGCCGCGCTGCTCTGCGTGAACCTCGCCATGAATACGGCGATGACGCTGAACTACAATTTGATCCCACTCGAAGCCTTCCGAAACATGCTCGCCCGCTCGGTATGGGACCGGCATGCCGGCCTGCTGCACGTGCGGGCGCCGGTCGAATACGAGAGCGTGTATCAGTTCGTCCCTGTCGATGCAGTGCTGGGCTACAATCTCACCGCCAACGGCTTCGTCTACCCCTTGTACCGGGCAGATTTCTCGCAGCGCCTGGTCTATGTCCCGTTCACGCCCACGGACAGCTGCGTGTCGATCGCCCAGGCGATGGCCTCCCGAGGAACACGCTACCTGTTCGTGGCGCCCGAGCACTCGGAGGACCGGAACATCGCCCGGCTCCGCCAGTGCGCCGAGGATGGAACGGTCCTGCGTGAAAGGGCCATCGGTCTGTATGTCACCCGGTGATCGGCCGGCTCCCGACTCGGGTCTTCGCCTATGGGTCGCCGCCATGGCGGTGGCGACGCTCTGGTACGCGTGGCCGCAGTTCTTCTATTCGCTCTTCTTCGGCTATGATCTTCTCCGCACGTTCCTCCCGGAGTGGGCGGTACGCCTGCAGCCTCTCGTCGACGTGATCGTGAGGTGAGCGAGCGATGGGGTCGGTTCACCGCCGCCGCTCATTCGGCCTGCAAGAGGACGAAGACCTGATGGCCGACACGCCGGCCCCATCCACAGTCCGGGTCTACGCCGCGGACGAAGCGTTCCGTGCCTACGAGCGAGAGCGAAGGCTGCACTGGGACGCCGTCGCCCGCCTGCCGAAAGGCCGGGGCCGTTGGTCGGTCTACTACCACCGGCGGCTGGCCGACGTGTGCCGACTGCTGGTTCGCCCCGGATTACGGGTGCTCGAGATCGGGTGTGGAAGAGGAGACCTTCTGGCCTCGCTTCGGCCGCGCATCGGGTTGGGCGTCGACCTCTCGGGGGAAATGGTGGCGGCCGCAGCCAAGAAGCATCCCGAACTTCGCTTCGCACAGGCGGACGCCCATTTCCTCCCGCTCGCGGGAGAGTTCGACGTCGTCCTTCTTTCCGACCTGCTGAACGATGTGTGGGATGTCCAGCGGGTTCTGGAAGAGGTCCGCCGGGTCTGCCATTCCCGCACTCGCATCCTCCTCACCTCCTACAACCGTTTGTGGGAGCCGGCGCTCGGATTGGCCGACCGGCTGCACATGGCCCGGCCGACCCTCTACCAAAACTGGTTGACGGTCGAGGACCTGCGCAACCTTCTCTCCCTGGCGGACCTGGAGTTCATCCGTTCCTGGGAGGAGATCCTGTGGCCGCTGGGTACTCCGGTCCTGGCCCGGATCGCCAACTCCATCCTCGTCCGGTTCTGGCCCCTTCGACATCTGGCTCTGACTCACTTCCTGGTCGCCCGGCCGACGCCCGCGAGCGCGGTTCCCTCCCGGCCGGCGAGCGTCTCCATCGTTGTGCCCGCTCGTAATGAGGCCGGGAACATCCCCGAGCTCTTCCGCCGGCTGCCTCGGTTTGGCGGCGGGATGGAGCTGGTGTTCGTGGAGGGACACTCCAAGGACGCGACCTATGAGGTCCTGGTCGAATCGATCGCCCGCGAAGCGAGCTGGTCCTGCCAGTTGATCCGCCAAAACGGCGTGGGGAAGGGGGACGCGGTGCGGGAGGGGTTCGCCCGGGCCCGGGGTGAGATCCTGATCATCCTGGACGCCGATCTCACCGTGCCCCCGGAGGATCTCCCCCGATATTACGAGGCCCTGGTCTCAGGCCGGGCAGAGCTGGCCAACGGCGTGCGTCTCGTGTATCCCATGCCGGGCGAGGCGATGCGGTTCTTCAACCTGATCGGAAACAAGTTCTTCAGCCTGGCCTTCTCCTGGCTGCTGGGCCAGCCTGTGAAAGACACGCTGTGCGGGACGAAGGCGCTCTGGAAAGGGGACTACGAAGTGATCGCCGAGAATCGCGATTATTTTGGGTACGCCGATCCCTTTGGAGACTTCGATCTCCTCCTCGGCGCCGCCAAGCAGAATCTCAAGATCGTGGATATCCCGGTGCGCTATCGGAGCCGTGTGTACGGGACGACCAACATCTCCCGCTGGCGACACGGCGCGCTCCTGCTCCGCATGCTGTTAGTCGCGGCCCGTCGCCTCAAGTTCACATGACCGGACCCCGGCGCTTCGCGACCCGGATGTCCGTCCTCATCTGGGAGGGGCGGCGCCGGCGGGGGTGGTCCTTGCCCGTCTCCGGCGATCGGGCGCGGGCGCAGCGAGGGATGCTGACTTGAGGCGTCGTCTCAGCGCGATCCCCCCTCGCCGGCTCGCCCAATTGATCCTCGCGGCCGCCGTGATTGCCTACTACGTGGTCGCCGAATGGATCGTCCCCCTGCCGTTCTACAGCCTCAAGTACGACCCCGAGATGGCCTACTTCATGAATTCACTCGCCCTGTTCAAGGGCGTGCCGTATATGTACATCGACCATCCTGGGACGCCGGTCGAGGTGATCGGAAGCATGCTTCTGGCATTAACCCGTCCCTGGACACGGGCCTTTGGAGCCCTCTTCATTCCCTATCATCTAGCGAATCCTCAAGTCTTCCTCGCGCTGGCTCACGGGTTCGTCACCCTAGCCAGTGTGGTTTGCGTGATCCTGCTGGCCCGGCATGCGGTGACCGGCGAGAGCCCGCGGGCCGTCATGGCTTCGGTTGCCGTCGCGGTCTGCTTCTTCGCCGCGTACCCGAGCGCCGCCTTTGGTGTGCTCACAGGGTGGTCGCACAATTCCTTCGCCTTCTCCTTCGGCACGCTGTTCCTCGGTGTCTGGGCGTTCCGACTTCGTCGCGAGACGGATGTGAGCTCTATGGAGGCCGTCATCGCGGGGGCCATGGCCGGCCTGCTCGCTGCGGTCCAGCTGTATTTCCTGGCCTGGGGTCTCGGCCTCGTCGTCGGCCTGGCCCTGTATGGATGGTTCCGCGGGAACGGCGGCCGGGCGGTCGCCGCAAGGGCAATAGCAGCGTCCGTCGGGTTGGCGGCCGGCTTCTCGATTGGCTTCGCACCCGTCATGTTTCGATTCCGTGAGTTCTATCTCTGGGTCGACCGCCTGCTGTTCCATCAGGGCCGTTACGGCGGCGGCTCGGAGGGCGTGGTCGAGCCGGAGCGATGGTTCGAAAACCTCCGACGCCTGTGGCCACAATCCCCGTGGACATTCATCATGACCTTCCTCATCGTAGGCCTGGTGTTCGTGGCGATGAGGGCGGGCAAAGGCGGCCCTTGCCAGCATCCGGCGTGGTGGGCGTCCGCCCTATCCCTTCTCTCGATGCTCGCTTTGGTCTGGTGGGCAATTGGTAAGCACCCGGGAACTCACTATCTGGTGGCGGTGGCTGCCGTTCTGCCCCTTCTACTCGGCCTCGCGTTGGAGGTCCTGGTCCGACGTGAGGGCTGGGGGGGCGCCCTGGCCATTGGCGCGGGTGGCCTCATCGTGGCCTCCTTCGCTGTGGGCGGGGCGATGTCCGCGGCCGGGCAGGCGCGCACGGCCCGACAGATCGCCGCCGCCGAGGAGATTCTGGAGAGGACCTTCCGGCAGTATGCGGCGCGGTTGGGGAAGGACCGCGCTCAGTTGACGATCCTTTGGGGCTATGGCGTCCCCTCCCGATGCATGGCCCTTCGCTTTGGCGACCTGTCTACGGGCCTTGCGCTGGAAGATGAGGTCGACGCCCTCTGCCCCAACGAATGGGCCTACGAGGTCTGGGGAGGCTACGTGCAGTACCCCGGCGCGCATACGATGGCCTCCGTGCGTCGCCCGTGGGACTTGATCATTGTCCCGGGGAGAGCTCTGCCCTTGCCCTCGGAGGAGGTCGGCGGGGTCCTCGATACCGGACTCCCGACACCCGGCTACGGGACGATTCAGATTCTCACGCCCCCCGCCGCGCCGTGAAGCCAGGCTTGCGGGTGTTCGCCAGTCGAGTTCCTGCCCGAAGGGTAGCCATCGCCGTCCTCGGTTTGGCTTTGGTGGGTTACTACGTCGTGGTGGAATGGGCGGTTCCCCTGCCGTTCTACAGCATGAAGTACGACCCGGAAATGCCGTATTTCATGAACTCCCTGGCGTTCTTCAAGGGGGCGCCCTATTCGTACATCGACCACCCCGGTACGCCGCTCGAGGTCCTGGGCTCTCTCCTGCTGGCGCCCACCCGGCTCTGGACGCGATCGATCGGAGCCCTTTTCGTCCCCTACCACCTTGGCAATCCGGGACTCTTCCTCGCCCTCGGCCATGGGCTCCTCGCCCTCGCCAGTCTGACGGTGATGCTCGTCCTCGCCCTCCGGTCGGTCCCGGACCGATCGGGGAAGGGCTTGCTCGCCTCGTGCGGCGTGGCGGTGTACTTCTTCGCCGCCCACCCCCCTCACTCCTTCCGGGCCATGACGTGGTGGTCGCACAACTCGTTCGCGTTCCCCTTGGGGACGCTGCTGCTCTTCTGGCTGATCTTCCGGTTGCGAAAGGGAGGGCCCGTCTCCGCGGGAACGGCACTGGCCGCCGGCAGCGCGGCCGGCCTCCTGGCCGCGGTTCAGATCTACTTTGCCGCGTGGGGGATCGGGATGACGGCAGCCCTCGGGCTTTATGCCTGGCTGCGGGGCGAGGGTTGGCTGGCGGCCGCCCGAAAGGCCGCCGCCTCCCTGAGCGGGATCGCCCTGGGCTTCTTTGTCGGATTTGCGCCGGTGCTCCATCGGTTCCGCGATTTCTATCTCTGGGTGGATCGCCTGCTCTTCCGCCAGAGCCGCTACGGCACAGGTCCGGAGGGGATCACCAGCCCGGGACTCTGGATCGACAACCTCGAGTGGTTGTGGAACCGCGGCCCATGGCCCTTCCTTGCCACGGGGCTCGTACTCGGGTTGCTGTTCGCCGCGATCAGGGCCCGCAAGAAAGGAATCCGGGACGACCCTGGTTGGTGGGCTCTGTCGCTCGCCTTCATTGCCCAGTTGGCGATTCTGTGGGCGGCCATCGGCAAACACCCCGGCGCCTCATATCTGCTAGGTGTGGCCGCCGTCTTGCCGGCGCTACTGTCGCTCGCCTTCGAGGGCTTGCTGCAAGCCGGAGGCCGCGGGCCGGGCACCGCCGCGCTGGCAGGGGCCGCGACGTTGGCGGCTTTCGCCATCGGCATGGTCGCCTCCGCGGCGGCTCATGTTCGCACAGTCCGGCAGATCGCTCTTGCCGAAGACGTCATCGCCCGCGAAATCCGGGAACGCGGCCGGGATGTCAGCCTCGAGCGCAGCCAGATGACGATCCTCTGGGGATACGGGGTTCCCTCTCCCTGCGCCGCGCTGCGTTTTGGAGACCTTTACACCGGCCAGTCCCTCCAGGCGGAGACGGATTCTGTCTGCGGCGGTGAATGGTTCTACGACGTCTGGAGCGGCCTTGTCGACCGGCCCGGCGCGTATCAGCCCCTCAGCCTCAGTGTAGACTGGGATATCCTGATCGTTCCTGAGGCGTTCCGGCCCACCTTGACGGGCCGCGTGGGGGAGATCCTCGACACGGGAATTGAATCCGAAAGCTATGGGAACTTCCTCATCGTGACCCCCGGGGAGTCCCTTGGGGCGCCTTGAGCTCGGATCGCGAGGGGCAAGGCACGCGCCCGGGCGAGCCGGCGCACCGAGAATCAAGGAACGGGCGTCGAGCGCCGAGGGATCTCCTCCGGAGATTGCCAGGTCCAGTCGGGGAAATGCCGGGTGAAGAACCGGCGTTTGGCCGTGCCGAGCCGTCGCCGAAGCTTGATCCCGAAGGGGGTCGATCGGACTCGGACCGCGCTCGGCAGTGCGGCCTCGGCCCGGGCCAGCAGGGTGGCGTATAGTTTCAGGATCGGAGAACGGAAGCCGCCATGGTTGCGCGTCCAGGAAACGCGGAAGCCCGCCAGCCGGATTGTCTCTCTCAGAGTGGCGGCGGTGAATCCAAACAGGTGCGCTCTCTCGAGGCCCTCGTGCTCGATCAGATTGGGGACCTCGACGAGGAGGATGGCGCCGGGGGTCATCCAGGCGTCCCGCAGCTGCCTGAGCGTGCCGATCGGATCGGACAGATGTTCGAGCACGTGCATCAAGGACACCAGGTCGAACCGCTCTTCTCCAGCCCGGCTCAGCGAATCGAGAGAGGGGTAAACGGTCAGACCTTGGGTCTGGCTGAAGCGCCGGTAGGTCTCTCCCGGCTCGATGCCGACGCTGGCGCAGCCGTATGCCTCCCGGAAACGCAGGAGCACGGCCCCGCCCGAGCTTCCGACGTCGAGGTGGCGCGTGACTCGAAGCGAGGCGGGACGCACCATTTCCAGCGCCGTCCGCGCCCGGGCGGACTGGACCTGAAGGTCCTTCGTCGTGGGTTCGTCCGTAGCCTGGACCAGGGGACGGTACTCATGCCCGTAGAAACGTTCCAGCTCGCCGGGATCCATCCGAGGCGATTGGTAGACCAGGCCGCAGCCGCGGCAAAGATGGTAGGTGACTTGGCCGCGGGCGTCGTGAATCTCCTCGAAGAGCGTCTTGTGAGGGCTGGCGCACAGCGGACAGCGGTCGACATGCTCCATGGGGAGGTGACTCCGCGGAGCGGGCACCGCCTCGCGGGATGGATCCCGTCCGCATCCGCCGCGCCCACCGAGCGTCGATTATACCGATCTGGGGAGGATCCCCGGTGAAGGACGCAGGACGAGACGATCCATCTCCCGAGACGTCGGCCGAAGCCGAGGGTCCGCAGCGCGGTCTGCGATGGGCGCAGGTGGGGATCGCCTGCGTTCTGGGATTGATCCTGCTGGGCTTCTGGGTCTATGTCGACTTCGTCCGGCCGGCCCCGTTTTACACCATCAAGTACGACCCGGAGATGCCGTATTTCATGAATTCTCTGGCGACCTTCAAGAGCCAGCCGTATGAGTACGTCGATCACCCGGGGACACCGGTCGAACTGATCGGTACGGGCATTCTGGGCATCATCAAGGCGGCAAGGGGCCTGCCTTCGGATGAGTTCGTACCCTGGGTGATTGCTCACCCGGAAGTCTTCGTGCGATGGGTGCACGGCCTCCTGGCGGCGGGAAGCGGGGTGGGGATCGCCTTGATGGTTCTGATCGGCCGGCCTGTGAGCCGTTGGAGGGACCTGATTGCCGCGGCAAGTGCCGCCGGGCTGTTCTTTGCCGTTCACTCGCCGTACGCTCTGGATACGGTGGCCTACTGGTCGCACAACTCCTTTGCCTTCCCGGCGGGCACATTGATCCTCTTCCTTCTCTGGGTTCGACTTCGCAGGGCGGAGGCTCTTCAGCTGTGGGAGCTGATTCTGTGGGGGGCGCTTGCCGGGATGCTCATGGCAGTGCAGCTTTACTTTGCGACTTGGATCGTGGGAATCGCCCTCGCGCTTGGCACGCTGGTGGGCCTTCGCGCGGGCAATGTCCTCCGTGGCGTCGCCGCCGGTTTGGCGGTCGGGGCAGCCGGCGGGGCCGGGTTCCTCGCCGCCACGCAGGCAGTCCTTCACCGCTATCGGGACCTGTTCTGGTGGATCAAAGGATTGGCCTTGCATCAGGGACGTTATGCGGGCGGGCCACCCGGCTTGACCTCCGTGAGCCGAATGCGGGACAACTTCGCGGAGCTGTGGTCCCAGGGCGGGGAAACCGTCCTGGCAGCCTCGCTGGCAATCCTGGTCCTGACGGCCGCGGCGATGATTGCGAGGCGAAGGTATGTCTTGTCCGATCCTGGGTGGTGGGCGGCGGCGCTCGGGGGATCGGCGCAACTCCTGTTGACCACACTCTTGATTCTGAAACACCCCGGGCAAGTCTACCTGCTTGGACTGGCCGCGATTCTGCCCGTGCTGTTCCTTCTTCTTGTGGAGAGCCTGCCGAGGACCCGCTGGGCAGGGACGCTCGTGGGGATGGCCGCCTTAGTCGTCGGCGTGGGTTTCGTTCTTTCGGTGGCTCAGTCGGTTGTGGCGCACCAGCGCCGGCTTCAAAGAGCCGCTGCGGCCGAGATGGAGATCGGTCAAGTGGTCGAGACATATGCCGGCGCGATTGGGCGGCCGGTGGATGACATTACGATTCTCTGGGGGTATGGGACTCCCTCCCGGTGTTTCGCCCTGCGCTTCGGCAACACCTATGTGGGCGGCCTGTTTGGGGGCGAGATTCGTGGGGTCTGCCCGCGGGAATGGATCTTCAACGTGCGCGATCAGGTGGCGGAGCTGCCCGGAGAGACGCTGCCTCTGGATTCCACGGACAACTGGGACGTGTTGGTTATCCTCGAAAGGAATCTGAATGAATCAACGAGCGGCTTCGATGTCGCGCTCCGTTCTCTGGAGACCGGCCTCGCTTACCTGGTGCGAAGTGAGGTGCGCCTGCCCTAGGAGGCCAGCGACACGCGCCTCGGTGGCACGGAGTATGTCCCGGCTCTCGTGGCGGGCCGCCCCGGGTTGGTCACCCTGCATGCCTGATCAAGAAGGGACGATGGAGCGCGTTTCGTGGATCCACGTCAACGCGGCTGGGATACGAAGATGAACCGGACGGCTTCGATCCAAGAGGCCATCGCTGGGGTCGATCCCGATCGACCCGAGGCCACGCCCCCGACGGGTGGGGCCGAGACCGGGGTCGCCTGAGGTTCCGAGCATGGTGCGAAGGCGTAACGCCGTCGAGCTGACCATCTTGATGCCTTGCCTCAACGAGGCGGAGACGCTGGCCGCGTGCATCCGCAAGGCGAAGCGCTACCTGCGTGAGAACCGGATCGTGGGCGAGATCCTGGTGGCGGACAACGGCAGCACCGACGGATCTCAGGCCCTCGCCCGCCGAAACGGGGCCCGCGTGGTGCGGGTGGTGGAGAAGGGGTATGGCAATGCGCTGCTACGCGGCATCGTCGCCGCGCGCGGCCGCTACGTCATCATGGGTGATGCCGACGACAGCTACGATTTCTACCGGCTGGACGCATTCGTGAAGGAGCTCCGGGCGGGAGCCGACCTGGTGATGGGCAATCGGTTCCGGGGCGGCATCGCTCCCGGCGCGATGCCGTGGCTTCATCGGTATCTCGGGAACCCGGTGCTGTCCGCCTTGGGCCGGTTGTTCTTCCACAGTCAGGTGGGCGACTTCCAATGCGGACTGCGTGCGTTCAGGAGGGAGTCCATCCAACGACTGGAGCTTCAGACGACCGGGATGGAGTTCGCCAGCGAGATGGTGGTCAAGGCGTCGCTCTTTGGCCTGAGGGTGGCCGAAGTGCCCACGACACTGGAGCCGGACGGGCGCAGCCGCCCGCCGCACCTGCACACGTGGCGGGACGGGTGGCGCTACCTGCGTTTCCTGCTCTTGTACAGCCCTCGCTGGCTTTTCCTTTACCCCGGCATCGCCCTCATCCTCGCCGGTCTGGCGGGCGTTGCCGTCCTATTGCCGGGACCTCTCCGGGTGGGCCGGATCACCCTCGACGTCCATACACTCCTGTACGCCGGCATGGCGATCGTCCTCGGGTATCAGGGAGTGTTGTTCGCCGTGTTCACCAAGGTTTTCGCCATCAGCGAAGGATTGCTCCCTGAAGATCCGAGGCTGACGTGGCTCTTCCGGTACGTTCAGCTGGAGACGGGAATCCTTGTCGGTGGGGTGATGCTCGCGGTGGGCGCCGGGCTGTCGCTCTTCGCGTACCTTTCCTGGGGCAGCCGTTCTTTCGGCCCCCTGGACCCTTCGGAGACGTTTCGACTGGCGATCCCGGCCGTCCTTCTGCTCATCCTCGGCGTGCAGACGGTCCTGTACAGCTTCTTCCTCAGCGTGCTGGGCATGAAGCGCCACCCTCGGCCGGCGGCCGAG
>Ga0214471_10001707_pt1 | contig 17349 bp, 18 predicted proteins | sample RVTome_5_FD_207665 | JGI IMG/M metagenome (GOLD analysis project Ga0214471, IMG submission 207665) | Soil microbial communities from uranium-contaminated site in the Upper Colorado River Basin, Wyoming, United States - RVT142D155 | ecosystem: Environmental > Terrestrial > Soil > Contaminated >... | reverse complement strand
CGGGCTCACCACGCCCGACGGGCGCTTCACCGTCGTCATGCCCCACCCCGAGCGCGTGTTCCGCGCCGCGCAGAACTCCTGGCGCCCCGCCGACTGGGGCGAGGACGGGCCGTGGTTGAGGATGTTCCGCAACGCGCGGAAGTGGGTGGGGTGAAATCCCCCGCCAGCCCTCGAGCGGCTGGCCGCCCCCTTTGCCAAAGGGGGCAGTGAGCGCAGCGAGCGGGGGATTTGATGAGACCGCTGACCGCTTACTCGATCTTGGCCTTGGCGCGCAGGTCGGTGAAAACCTTGTTGACGGTCTGCTGGCGCAGCTGTTGCTCGATCTGAGGCTTGGCTTCCTCGAACGACGGGAACTTGGCGGGGCGCTCGTCGTCGACCCGGATCACGTGCCAGCCGAACTGCGTCTGCACCGGAACCTCGGTCATCTGGCCCTTCTTGAGCTTGGTGATCGCCTGGCCGAACGCGGGGACGTAGCGCGCCGGGGTCGCCCAGTCGAGATCGCCGCCGCGGCCCTTGGAGCCCTGGTCCTTGGACTTCTCGCCGGCGAGCTTCTCGAAGCTGCCGCCTTTCTTGATCTGCGCGATGAGCTGCTTCGCCTCGTCCTCGGTCTCGACCAGGATGTGGCGGATCTTGTACTCGCGGGCGTTCGCCGATTCCTTGACGCGCTCGTATTCCTTCCTGACCGCGTCGTCATTCACCGGGTGCGCCTTGAGATAGTCCTGCAGGTAGGCGTTGATCAGCACCGCCTGCCGCTGGAGATTGATCTGCGTGACGACCTCCGGCTTCTTGTGAAGGCCCTTCTTGACGGCCTCCTGCGCGACGATTTCGCGGTTGATCAGCTCCTGCCGGATGGCATCGCGCATCCCCGGTGTGTCCGGGCGGCCCTGGGCGGCCATCTCCTTCATGAGAATATCGGCGCGCGACTGCGGGATCGTCACACCATTCACCTTGGCCAGGGCGCCCTCCTGGGCGTGCGCCGCAGGGAAGAGGGCCAGGGCGGCTGCCAGCATTGCGCATCGAATGAGCTTCATCGGAATTCCTTTTGCGGTTGACAGGATCAGATCTCGCCAGGCGCGTAGGCCTTGATGGCGAGCGCGTGGATCTCGTTCTTCATCATCGGCCCGAGCGCCTCGTATACCATGCGGTGGCGCAGCTGCGCCGGTTTGCCCTCGAAGGCCTGCGCGACGATGACGAGCCGGTAGTGCCCGCCGCCGGAGCGCGCGCCCGCGTGGCCGGCGTGCGCGGCGGACTCGTCGACGACTTCCAGCGACTCGGGTGCGAGCGCCGCGAGGCTGCGTTCGATGCGATCGGCGACGGTCACTTCAATCGGCCTTCCTGTCCTCGATGTGGCGGGACAGCATGAGCGCTTGCAGCACGATGAACGCCAGCATGAGGCCGATGCCGCCGAACAGCTTGAAATTGACCCAGGCGTCGGTCGAGAAGTTGTAGGCGACCGCGAGGTTGAGCACCCCCATCAGCGCGAAGAAGGCGATCCAGCTCGCAAGGAGCTTCCCCCATACCGCGTCGGGCAGCGTAACCTGCGCCTCCATCATGGCGCGGATCAGGTTCTTCCGGAACGCGAGCTCCGCCACCGCCAGCACGGCCGCGAACAGCCAGTAGAGCACGGTCGGCTTCCACTTGATGAAGGTCTCGTCCTGCAGCAACAGCGTCGCGCCGCCGAACACCACGATCACGGCGAAACTCACCCACAGCAGGTTGTCGACCTTGCGGTGGCGAACCCAGGTCCAGCCGATTTGCAGGAACGTAGCCGCGATCGCCACCGCCGTCGCGACGTAGATGTCGAAGACCTTGAAGGCGATGAAGAACAGGACGACAGGGAAGATGTCGAACAGAAATTTCATCGGCACCCATTATACCCGGGAAGCGGCGCGCGGCGAACGGGAAGCAGTGCACAGTCAACAGGTTACAACGGCCGGACGGCGCACGGCGTGAGGGGTCAATCGGGCAGGACTTTGCCCGGATTCATGATGTTTCGCGGGTCGAAGGCGCGCTTCAACTTGCGCATCATCTCGATTTCCAGCGCCCCTTTGTAACGCGCCAGCTCGGCGCGCTTGGCCTGCCCGATGCCGTGCTCGGCGCTGAAGCTGCCGGCGAAGCGCTGCACGACGTCGAGCACGGCCCGGTTGACGTCGGTCGCCGCGAGGGCGGCGGCGTCGCCGCGATTGCGTCCCGGGACGAAGCAATTGTAGTGCAGGTTACCGTCGCCGAGGTGCCCGAAGCAGATGACGCGCGCGCCGGGGAAGGCGCGCTCCAGCGCCACGCCCGCCTCGGCGATGAACTCCGGTATGCGGGAGACCGGGATCGAGATGTCGTGCCGGTAGAGCAAACCTTCGGTGCGCGAAGCCTCCGGGATCGACTCCCTGATACGCCACAGCGCCTCGCGCTGCGCGCCGCTTTCCGCGATCACGGCGTCGAGCGCGAGCCCGCGCTCGACGGCCCGCCCCAGCCCGTGCTCGAACTCGCCCCGCAGCGGCCCGTCCGCGCTCGCTTCGGCAAGCTCGGCAAGGACATACCAGGGATGCGCGCGCGCAAGCAGCTCGCGCGTGCCGGGAATGTGCGCCAGCACGAGCTCGACGCAGCGGCGCGAGATGATCTCGAATGCGCTGATGCGGTCGCCGCATTCGTCGCGCAGCAGCGCCAGCAGCTCCACTGCCGCGGCGGGCGCCGCCACCGCGATCAGCGCAGTGACCGTCGTTCGTGGGACCGGAAAGAGCTTCAGCACCGCGGCGGTGATGATTCCGAGCGTGCCCTCGGAGCCGATGAACACCTGCTTCAGGTCGTAGCCCGTGTTGTCCTTGCGCAGGCCGCGCAGGCCGTCCCACACCCGGCCGTCCGGCAGCACGACCTGCAGGCCGAGCGTGAGATCGCGCGCGTTGCCGTAGCGCAGCACGTTGATGCCTCCCGCGTTGGTGGCAAGATTGCCCCCGATCTGGCAGCTGCCCTCGGCGCCGAGGCTGAGGGGAAACAGCCGCCCCGCGTCGCGCGCGGCCTGCTGAATGTTCGCCAGGATGCAGCCCGCCTCCACGGTGATGGTGTTGTTGAGCGCGTCGAGCCCGAGGATGCGGTTCATGCGGCCGAGCTGGAGCACGATCGCGCCTCCCGCCGCGGGCGGCGTGGCCGCCCCCGACATGCCGGTATTGCCGCCCTGCGGGACGATGGCGGTGCCGGTGTCGGCGCAGACCTTCACCACGGCCGCGACCTGCTCGGTCGTGGTGGGCCGCACGACGCCCGGCGCCGCGCCCCGGTAGAAGCCGCGCCAGTCCCCGAGATAGGGCTCGAGGTCGTGCGGATCTGTGACGAGGCCCTGTGGGCCGACGATGCTGCCGATCCGCTCGAGAAGGGAGGCGGTAGCGGCGGACCCTGCGGATCGAGCCATGGGCGAATTATAAGGGGTGGAGGTGTGCTACCATCCCGCCGCCCCACCCACCCAGCATGGTCGACCGCGTCATTCTCGTGTGCACGATCGTCGTCGCGGCGGTCTACTTCTACGCGACCACGCTCATTCCTTCGCTCGAGATCGGGGATCCGCTGGGCCCCAAGGCGTTTCCACGCCTGATCGGCGTCGCGTTGCTGATCGCCGCGGCCATGCTCGCGCTCGAGATGTGGAAGGAGCGTGGACAGGCCGCCGCGAAGGGAGCCGGGGGAGCGCCATTCGACCCGGCGGTCCTGAAGGTGCTCGCCGTCGTGGCGATCTGGATCGGCATTTACTACGCCGCGCTGGAAGGTCTGGGCTACATCGTCGCGACCTCCGCCTTCCTGTTCCCGCTGATGGCATGGTTCAACCGCGGCAAATGGCTCGCCAACGCGCTCTCCGCAGTCGTTTTCGCGGCGATGACGTACTGGCTGTTCGTCGCCCTCGAGGTCAGGTTGCCGCGGGGCGTGCTTCCGTTCTAGGGCACACGTGGAAACGCTGACCCACATCATGAACGGCTTCGGCGTCGCGCTGCAGCCGGTCAATCTCTGGTACACGTTCCTCGGCTGTTTCCTCGGAACGATCATCGGCGTGCTGCCGGGCATCGGCCCCTCCGCCACCATCGCGCTGCTGATTCCCGTCACCTACGGGATGAACCCGACTTCGGCCCTCATCATGATGGCGGGGATTTTTTACGGCGCGCGCTACGGGGGCTCCACGACGGCGATCCTGATCAACACGCCGGGCGAAGCCTCATCGGTGATGACCGCGATCGACGGCTACCAGATGGCGAAGAACGGGCGCGCCGGCGCCGCGCTCGCAATCTCGGCAATCAGCTCCTTCATCGCCGGCACGATCGGCGTCATCGGGCTGACGCTCTTCGCCGTGCCGCTCACAGCCATGGCGCTCAAGTTCGGCCCGGCGGAGTATTTCACGCTGATGTTCTTCGCCATGACCGCGGTTTCCTCGCTGGCGGGAAAGTCGCCGGCGAAGGCGATGATCTCGACCATCCTCGGGCTCATGATCGCCACCATCGGCATCGATCTGCAGAGCGGACAGCCGCGCTTCACGATGGGCGTGCCCGAGCTGCAGGACGGCATCGGCTTCGTCATCGCGGTGGTGGGCTTGTTCGCGATCGGCGAAGTGTTCGCGACGATGGAGGAAATGACAAAAGGCACACGGCCCGAGATCATCAAGCTGAAGGGCAGGATCTGGCTTACCCGCGACGAGTGGAATCGTTCGGTCAAGCCGATCCTGCGCGGAAGCGTCGTCGGGTTCGTGATCGGCGTGCTGCCCGGCGCCGGGGGGACCATCGCGTCGATCATGGCCTACGTGTGGGAGAAGCGCGTGTCCAAGCACCCCGGGCAATTTGGCAAGGGCGCGGTCGAAGGCGTCGCCGGGCCCGAGGCGGCTAACAACGCCGACACGGCGGGCGCGATGGTGCCGCTGCTCACGCTCGGCATACCGGGTGGCGGCTCCACGGCGGTGATGCTCGGGGCCTTCATCATGTACGGGATTCAGCCCGGGCCGCTCCTGTTCCAGAACCGCCCCGACCTGGTGTGGGGACTGGTCGACAGCATGTACATCGGCAACCTCATGCTGCTCATCCTCAACATCCCGCTGATCGGCCTGTTCGTGCGCCTGCTCTACATCCCGGGCGGGATCCTGATGCCGCTGATCCTCGCGATCTCCACCATCGGCATCTACGCCATCAACGGCAACCCGGTCGAGCTCGTTTTCGGGCTCCTCTTCGGCGTGGCCGGGTACGTTTTCCGCAAGGTGGACATCCCGCTTGCGCCGCTGATCCTCTCGCTGGTGCTCGGCGGTATCATGGAGCAGTCGTTCCGGCAGGCGATGACGATCTCGGGCGGCAACCCGAAAGTCTTCGTCGGCAGCCCGATTTGCGTGACGCTGGTCGCGCTGTCGATCGTCTCCATCTTCCTGCCCGTCATCCTGAAGCGGATCGAGGCGATGGGCGCAAGGGCCAAGGAAAATGGGTAAGCGTATCGTCGTCGTTGGGGCCGGCGCCGTCGGCGGCTATGTCGGAGGTCATCTCACGCGCGCCGGGCACGATGTGACGTTGATCGACCCCTGGCCCGAGCACGTCGAAGCCATGCGCCGTAACGGCCTTCAGCTCTCCGGGCTGACGGCGGCCGAGCGGCACACGGTGCCGGTGAACGCGCTGCACCTGACCGAGGTGCAGAGCCTGGTCAAACAGAAGCCGATCGACGTCGCAATCGTCAGCGTCAAGTCCTACGACACCGAGTGGGCGACGCTGCTGATCCGGCAGTACCTTGCGCCCGACGGCTTCGTCGTGTCGCTGCAGAACTGCATCAACGAAGAGCGCATCGCGCAGCACGTGGGGTGGGGGCGTACCGTCGGCTGCATCGCGAGCCTGATCGCCGTGGAACTCTACGAGCCAGGCCGCATCAAGCGCACGGTGCCCCTGGGCGGCGAGCGGCACACGGTGTTCCGCGTCGGCGAGCCGCACGGGCGCGTCACGCGGCGCGCGGAGGAAATCGCCGATATCCTGCGTTCGGTGGACAGCGCCAAGGTCACGACCAATCTTTGGGGCGAGCGCTGGTCCAAGCTCGTGATCAACTCGATGAGAAACGGCCTGTCCGCCGCGACCGGGCTCTTCGGCAACCAGCGCGACGCGACGGAAGGACCCAGATGGTTGTCGATACGGCTGGGAAGCGAGTCGGTGAGGGTGGGACAGGCGCTCGGCTTCCAGCTCGAACGCATGCTCGGCATGGAGCCGGAAGTCCTCGCCCGCGCCGGCGAGGGGCACCGGGATGCGCTCACGGAGATTGTTAACGTGTTGATCGAGGGCGCGAAAAAGCGCGCCGATGACCAGCGGCCCTCGATGGCCCAGGACATCGCCAAGGGCCGGCGCACGGAGACTGACTACATCAATGGCTACGTTGCCGCGCGCGGCGCCGAGATCGGCGTGCCGGCGCCCACCCACGCGCGCATGAACGAAACGGTCAAACGGGTGGAGCGGGGCGAGGTGGCGGCGTCGCCCCAGCTGATCGCGGGTTGGTAGGGTCAAGCGGGCCGCGCTTTGATATCATGCTGGCACAGCCCGGGTCCGCGCCCCACGGCGCCGTGAGCTCGACCTTGCTTGAACGGCGCGGTTCCACCCCGGGCGATAACACCAAAGGAGGAGCATCATGAAAACCAAGCTTGCGCTCATACTGGCCATAGCGGCACTGGCGGCAGGGCTGCCTCTCGGCGCTGCGCAGTCCGCGTCGTTCGAAGGCAAGACGATCACGATCGTGGTCGGGTTCAAGGCGGGCGGGGGCTACGACCGCCTGGCGCGCGTGCTGGCGCGGCACCTGCCGAAGCACCTTCCCGGCAGCCCCACCGTGATCGTGCAGAACATGCCCGGCGCGAACAGCATCATCTCGGCCAACCACGTCTACAACATCGCGAAGCCGGACGGCCTGACCATCGCCTCGTTCAACCGCAATCTCGTGCTCGCGCAGCTCACCAACGTGAGCGGCGTGAAGTTCGACCAGACCAAGTTCGCGTGGATCGGATCGCCCGCGAGCGAATCTACGGTGCTGGCGGTGCGGGCCGACCTGCCGTACAAGACCTTCGACGAGCTCAAGAAGGCGGGCAAGACGCTGGTGGCGGGCGCGACCGGGCCCGGCGCCAATACCTACGATTTCCCGCTGCTGCTGCGGGAGCTGCTCGGCGTGGATCTGAAGATCGTCAGTGGATATGCTGGCAGCTCCGACATCATGCTCGCGCTCGAGCGCAAGGAAGTGGACCTGCGGGCCGGCTCCTATTCCTCGATACGGCCCTTCGTCGATCGCGGCGCGGTGCGCCTGTTGATCCGCGGCAGCGCGGTCGAGTCCGGGATCGAGAATCTGCCAGTGGATGAAGAACTCGCACCGAACGCGAAGGCGAAGGCGGTGATGGCGCTGCGCTCGGCCCCGGAAATCGTCGGCCGCCCCTACGTGCTGACGCCCGGCACGCCGGACGACATCGTCAACACGATGCGCAAGGCGTTCGCCGACGCGCTCAAGGATCCGGAGCTGCTCGCCGAAGCCAAGAAGAACAAGATGCGCCTCAAGTTCATGCCGGGCGACGAGGCGCTGAAGGTGGTGAAGGACGTGCTGTCCCAGCCGAAGGAGGTCGTGGACGAATTCGGCAAGTACATCAAGTTCGGAGAATGACCGGCCACCCACGCTGCAGCCGGAGTCAGGCGACGGCGCGCGGGCGGCATTGCCGCGCGCTGCCGTTCGTGGCCGGCGGCTCGACCCTACCCGACGGGGCGGATGAAAAAGGGGGCTGCGCCCCCCTTTTTTTTGATGCCCGTCCAGCCGCGTGCTAGACGCATTTCTCCAGGGCCTGCTGCTCGTCCTGCAGTGGAAGGCGTTCGCCTTCATGCTGCTCGGGATCGTGCTCGGCTTCTGGGTCGGTCTCCTGCCCGGGCTGGGAGGCGTGACCACGCTCGCGCTGATGCTCCCGTTCATCTACTCGATGGAGCCGGTCCAGGGCTTCGCGTTCCTGCTGGGCATGCATTCCGTGGTCGCCACCACCGGCGACATCACCTCGGTGCTGTTCGGCATACCCGGCGAGGGCACCACGGCGGCGACGATACTGGATGGCCACTCGATGGCGAAGAAGGGCGAGGCCGGGCGCGCCCTCGGGGCGGCACTCACCAGCTCGCTGGTCGGCGCCCTCATCGGGGCGGCGGCACTGGCGCTGGCCATCCCGGTCGTGCGCCCGCTGGTGCTCGCCTTCGGCTCGCCGGAGCTGTTCATGATCGCCGTCGTGGGCATCGCGTTCATCGCGTCGCTCAGCGCGCAAGGGGGGCGCGGCCTGATACGCGGCTTCATCGGGGGCGGACTCGGGCTGATGGTCGCCATGATCGGACAGGACCCGCAGGCCGGCATCGCGCGCTACACCTTCGATCTGCTCTATCTCTGGAACGGCCTCGACCTCGTGCCGGTGGTGATCGGCATCTTTGCGATACCGGAGATCATCGACCTTATCGTGCGGGGCACTTCCATCGCGGGGTCCCACGCGAAGGGGCGGCTGGACCAGGGCGTAATGGAAGGGGTCAAGGACACGTTCCGCCACGGATGGCTCACCATCCGCTGCAGCCTGATCGGCACCTTCATCGGCATCATGCCCGGCCTCGGGGGGGCGGTGGCGCAGTGGCTTGCCTACGGCCATGCCACGCAGAGCGCGCGCACCGCCGAAGAGCGGGAGGGTTTCGGCAAGGGAGACGTGCGGGGCGTCATCGGGCCCGGGGCGGCCAACAACTCCAAGGAGGGCGGGGCGCTGATCCCGACGGTCGCGTTCGGCGTGCCGGGCAGCTCCTCGATGGCGGTCCTCCTGGGGGGCTTCTACCTGCTGGGACTGCTGCCCGGCCCCGAGATGCTGACCACCCACCTCGCCGTCACCTTCTCGATGGTGTGGACGATAGCGATCGCGAACATCATCACCGTGATCGCGTGCTTCCTGCTGCTCAACCAGCTCGCCAAGGTGACGCTGGTGCGGGGCCAGCTGCTGGTGCCCGTGATCCTCGTGCTGGTTTTCATCGGGAGCTACACGACGAACGGCCACTATGGCGACATCCTCGTGATGCTGCTGTTCGGCGCGGTGGGTTACCTGATGGTGGCGGGCGGCTGGCCGCGCGCCCCGTTCGTCCTCGGTCTGGTGCTGGGCAGGATCGCGGAGAACTACCTCTACATCTCGGTGGCGCGCTACGACGCGGACTGGCTGACGCGGCCGATCGTGCTGCTGCTCATGGCGATGGCGGTGGGCGCGATTTGCTACCCCCTGGTCCAGGCGCGGCGGATGCGCACGCGGAGCGGGACGCATGCATAGCAAGGCGTCGCTTGTCCTCGGCATCGCCATCATGGCAGTCTCGGCCGCGGTCGTCGTCATGGCGCTCGACTGGCCGTGGAAGGCCAAGCTTTTTCCGCTGATCATCGGGATCCCGGTCTTCTGCATGGCCGCCGCGGAAGTCGCGTGGGGGCTGCTCGATCCCGCGGCCCGCAGCCAGGCCATGGAGTTCACGCTCAGCGGAGAGGCCGGAGCAGGCCACACTGGCAGGAAGACGCTGGTGGCGATCGCCTGGATGAGCGGGTTCTTCGCGGCGATTGTCCTGCTGGGGTTCCCGATCGCGGTTCCGCTGTTCGTCTTCCTTTACGCAAAGCTCCAGGGACGGGAAGGCTGGGGGACGTCTCTCGGCCTGTCAGCCGCGGTCTGGGCGTTTTTCTACGGCATTTTCGATCGCCTGCTCCACGTGCCCATTCCGGCGGGCTGGATCCAGCAATGGGTCGGCCTGGCCTAGTGCCGGGAAGGAGAGAACCATGATCCCGGCCAAGCGCCTGCGTTACTCAGCCATCGTCGACCGCGCCCCGCTCACGCTCCCGGACAAGGCGCGCGTGGTAGTCTGGCCGGTCGTCAACGTCGAGGTATGGGACATCGGGCGGCCAATGCCGCGCCAGGTCCTGCCCCCACCCACCGGCGCGACGCTGCTGCCGGACATTCCGCACTGGGGCTGGCACGAATACGGGATGCGCGTCGGCTTCTGGCGGCTGAAGGCCGTGCTGGACGAGTTGAAGATCGTGCCGTCGCTCTCCGTCAACGCGCGGGTGTGTCTCGACTATCCGCGCGTCGCGAAGGCCGCGCGCGACTCCGGGTGGGAGTTCATGGGGCATTCCTACGACCAGCGGCCGACGCATACCGAGCCCGACCCGGTGGGGATGATCCGCCAGTCGATCAAGGTGATCCGGGAATTCTCCGGCAAGCGCCCGGTCGGCTGGATGGGGCCGGGCTTGACCGAGACACTCGCCAGCCCGGACCAGCTCGCCGCCGCGGGCATCCGCTACATCGCCGACTGGGTGATCGACGACGAGCCGTGCACGATCCGCACGCGCGGTGGCGAGCTCGTGACGCTGCCGTACTCGCTGGAGCTGAACGACATCGCGATGATGGTGGTGCAGCACCATGCGGCGGAGGAGTTCGCGACGCGCACCATGGATTACTTCGAGCGCGTCTACCAGGAAGGCCGGGAGCGCGCGAAGATCATGGCGATCGCGGTGCATCCCTACATTTCGGGCGTCCCCCACCGCATCAAGTATTTCGAGTCCGTGCTGCGCCGCCTGCGCAAGCAGAAGGGCGTGCTGTTCTGGAACGGCGCGCAGATACTCGACTGGTATCTCAAGGCCCGCGCGCGGTAGAATGAAGCGGTTAGGCCCCAGCTCATCCCACACGCAAGGAGCGCCCGATGGCAAAGCATCCCTGGAAAACCGACAACTGGTTCGTCAGCCAGTGGAATTTCGCGGACGAAGTGCGCAAGGATTTCAAGTTCGCGAAGCAGATCAAGATCCATGACATCACGCTGCGTGACGGGGAGCAGCAGACCGGCATCATCCTCAGCAAGGACGACAAGATCCGCATTGCCGAAGCGCTGGCGGAAGCCGGCGTGCACCGCATCGAAGCGGGCATGCCCATCGTTTCGCCCTCCGACGCCGAGGCCATCAAGGAGATCGCCCGGCGCAAACTCGGCCCGCAGATTTTTGCTTTTTCGCGCTGCATGAAAGAGGACGTCCAGCGCGCGATCGACACCGGGGTCAACGGCGTGGTGATGGAAATCCCGTCGAGCCAGCACATGGTGGACCTCGCCTACAAGTGGCCGATGGAAAAGGCGATCGAGACCTCGATCGAGGCCACCAAGTTCGCGCAGAAGAACGGTCTGGAAGTGGTGTTCTTCCCCATCGACTTCTCCCGCTCGGAGATGAACTGGGTGTTGAATCTCATCAACCGGGTTGCCACCGAAGGCCACATGGACGCGCTCGCCCTGGTGGACACTTTCGGGGTCGTATCGCCGCATGCGATGCGCTACTTCGTCCGTGAGGTCAAGAAACGCATCAACAAGCGCCTCGAAGCGCACTTCCACCAGGATTTCGGCATGGGTGTCGCGAACACGATCATGGCCGCCGCCGAAGGCGTCGAGGTGCTGCACACGACGGTGCTGGGCGTCGGCGAGCGCGCCGGCAACACGCCGATGGAAGAAACTGTCATGGCATTGCTGACGATGTATGGCGTGGATGTCGGGCTCAACTACAGCAAGTTGACGCCGCTCGCCAATCTGGTGCAGAAACTCACCGGAGTGGACGTGCCTTCGAACAAGCCCGTGGTGGGCAGGCAGCTCTATCAGATCGAATCCGGCATCATCGCGAGCTGGTACAAGAACTGCGGCGAGGAAAATGCGACCGAGCTATTCCCCGTGCGCGCGAAGTTTGTCGGGCAACCCCCCGCCGAGATCGTGATGGGCAAGGGCAGCGGCATCGATTCGATCAAGGCCTGGCTCGCGGATATGGGCATCGAGGCGAGCGATGAAGACGCCCTCAAGATGACGGCCGCGGTGAAGGCATACTCGCTGAAGAACAAGCGGCTGCTGACCGAAATGGAGTTCCGCAAGATCGCGGAGGACGTCAAAGGCCAGCGCGCAGCGGCCTAGCGCGCTAGGGCGCCCCATAAGGTCAATCCCCTCCTGCCCGAGGAGGGGTGCCCGCGTGAGCGGGCGGGGTGGTGGGAGCGACGTGCGCAGGAGAGGGCGCCATGCTGCTATTCCGGGAACTCAACCGAGGCAAGTGCAAGACCTACCTCGTCGCCTGCGCGCGCACACGCAAGGCGCTCCTCGTCGACCCGGTGCGCGAGAACATCAGCCGCTACCTGGCGTTCCTCGCCTACCACCAGTTGACGCTCGACGCGGTCGTCGACACCCATACCCACGCCGACCACCCGACCGCCTCGTTCCAGCTGCGCGACCTGGTGGACGCGCGCCTCATCATGCACCGGCGCGCGCCCGCGCCCGGGGTGACGCATCATGTGGAGGACGGCGATGCGATCGAGGTCGGCGACGCGCGCATCGGCGTGCTCTACACTCCCGGGCACACGCCGGACAGCATCAGTCTCTACACGGACGGTCGCGTTCTCACCGGCGACGTGCTGCTGATCGGAGGCACGGGTCGGGCCGATTTCGCCGGCGGCGACGCGGGTGCCCAGTACGACTCCATCACCAAGAAGCTATTTTCATTACCGGACCCGACGCTGGTGTTTCCCGCGCACGACTATCGCGGCAACGTGAGCTCCACCATCGGGCAGGAGAAGCAGCACAATCCACGCATCGCCGGCCGCAGCCGGGCGCAGTACGTCGAGCTGATGGCGAGCCTCAAGTTCCCGATGCCCGAGAAGATCCAGGAAGTGCTGCAGCCCAACCAGAGCGCGATCGACGACGACAAGACGAAGTTCCCGGACCTTGCCGAGCTGAACCGGGTGCGGCAGTTGGCTGCCGACGAGGTGAGCACCCTGCTCGGCGCCACCGATCCGCCGCTCGTGCTCGACGTGCGCGAGCCGACCGAGTATCACGGCCCCCTCGGCCACATTCCCGGGAGCCTTCTCGTCCCGCTGCGCGAGCTGGCGGCCCGTGCCTCCGAGCTGGAGGTGCACCGCGAGCGGCCGATCGTCGCGGTCTGCCGCTCGGGCGTGCGCAGCACGACCGCCGCCGCCATCCTCTACGGCCTCGGCTTCGAGCGGGTCTATAATCTCAAGGACGGGATGGTGGACTGGAACGACCGCAAGTTCCCGGTTGAGCGCTAAGGAGATGGACATGACGTCTGCAACCAGGCCGGTGGTGAGGATTGCCCCCAATAACCCGGTGTTCGATCTGCCGGTGATCGTCGGCATCGAGGAGCGCCTGTTCGAGCGGGCGGGGCTCGATGTCAGCTTCTCGGCGACCTACGCGGATCGCGAGCGGGACAGCGCGGAAAAGCCGGTTTTGTCGCGGTTGAAAGAGCAGCTCTTCGAGTGCGGCTCGGCCGACAGCTACAACGTGTGCGAGTGGGCGAGCATCGACCGGCTCGAGCGCGGCAAGCGCGGCGGCAACATCGCGGCCTTGCGCGCCGCGGTCGCCGCACAGGGGATCTTGACGTTTGACGACGCTTTGCAGACGCCGCGCGACATGTCCGATGTCCCCGTCGTGGTGCAGGAGTTGACCGGCTCGCACTACACGACGCTGCAGATGCTGGAGAGCGCCGTCGGCCGCGAGCACGTCAACATCGTGAATGGGGGCCTGCCGCAAATACGCTGGGCGGGGCTCAAGAACGGCACCTATCGGGCGGTGACGGTCATGGAGCCGTTCATCAGTCTCGGCCTCAAGGAAGGCGCTCATATCATCGCCTGCTCGTTCTACCGGGGCGGGGAAGTGGTGGCGCCCGAGCTGACGCCGGAGCAGCGCAAGGCGTACTACGACGCCGAGAACCAGGCCGTGGATCTCATCAACGCGGATTTCTACAAGTACGCCCGCCATGTGGCGGCGCATGCCAAGGGCGCGTTGAAGCCGCACGAGCTGCTGCGCGTGTTCGTCCACTACAAGCACGTGGATTACTACGATCCCGCGCTCTTCGACCGGGCCTATGACTGGATGAAGGCCCGGGGCATGACCGAGGGGCAGAGCCAGCACGCCGCCTTGGTGGTGGGCTGAGCCTTCGCTGCCGCTCCTTTTGTCGCCATCAGCGACGACAGGTCCTGAACCGCTCTCCGTATCAAAGCCTCACCCCACACCGATCAATCGTCGCCCGCGCGATCGGAACCACTCACTCCATCACCTCAACCTCGGGCGGATGTTCTGGTTGTGGTGGAAGACGTTGTCGGGGTCATACCTGGTCTTCACGTCTACCAACCGGTCGTGGACGGAGTCGCCGTACGCCTCGCGGACCCGGTCGGGGTCTTCGTCGCCGCCCAGGAAGTTGACGTACACGCCTTTGCGGAAGCGGCCGAGAGCGGCGAAGAACCCCCTCGCCCAAGCGGTGTCCCGATCGCCGAAGTCCTCGCCGGGCCGCCACACACCATCGAGGGTGATCGCATGCGACGCCTGCCGGTTCCCGAACGCCGTCCCGCCCTCGGCCACTCGGCTCACCGCCCCCTTCAGATGGAACATCGCCACGTACGACCGTGGCGACGAGCAGGAGAACGCGTGCTCGACGATCACGTCGATGAGATCGTCGCGCAGTTCCGGGAGGTGGGTGGACTTCCAGTAGTAGTTCCAACCGTGGACGACGGTCGAGTCGAGCGCGCTCTGGAATCCCACGTACGGCGCGGGCCCGACCAGGTCGAGGAGGGGAGTCCGGGATGCGCGGAGCGGGCGGAGCCTTTGCTCACCCTCCTCGATCGGCCCGGCGTAGCAGGTACCGACCATCACCACCGGGCGCCAGTGCAGATTCTCGGGGATGACCGGTAGCGGTGGCGCGGCGCCGAACCTCACGACCGTGCCGAGCTCGTCGGGAGCGTCGCGGACGAAGTCGCGGTAGAGGCGGAGAACCGCCCCGGCGTCGCTCGCGTCCCAGAGAATGGGCCCGGCCAGGACGGTGGGCCCGATGGAGTGGAGGCGGAACTCGAACGCGGTGACCACGCCGAAGTTGCCGCCGCCGCCTCGCAACGCCCAGAACAGATCGGGGTGCTTATCCTCGGACGCGCGCAGCAGCTCGCCGTCGGCCGTCACGACGTCGACGGCGAGAAGGTTGTCGACCGTGAGGCCGTGCTTGCGCATCAGCCAGCCGACGCCGCCGCCGAGGGTGAGCCCGGCGACGCCGGTGTGGCTCACGATTCCGCCGGTGGTGGCCAGACCGTGCGCCTGCGTCTCGTGGTCGACGTCGCCCCACAGCGCACCACCCTGCACCCACGCCCTGCGGTCAGCGGGATCGACTCGCACGGCCCGCATCGCCGAGAGGTCGATGACGATCCCGTCGTCGCAAACGGCGGTGCCTGCCACGTTGTGGCCTCCGCCCCGTATGGCGATCTCCAGATCGTGGTCGCGGGCGAAACGCACGGCCGCGACCACGTCGGCGGTCCCGATGCATCGGGCGATCAGGCGCGGGCGCCGGTCGATGGCACCGTTCCACACTGTTCGGGCGATTTCGTAGTCGGCGTGATCGGCACTGATCAGGCGGCCTCTGAACCCGTCGATCTCCACGACGGTTGGCTGCTTGCTCCGGTGGCGGACTTCCGCGGTGGTCGGTGTCGTCATCGTGTCCTCCTCTCTCGAGGGCCACATCGGACCACCGCGGACCACGGGTGTAAAGTCAATAATCTGGACTTCACAACCGAAAGCGCGTGCGCAATACTGGCGCCGTGAGGACGTACGGCCAGTACTGCCCCATCGCCCGTGCTGCCGAGATCTTCGCCGAGCGCTGGACACCGCTGATCATCCGCAACCTGCACCTTGGCTGCGGAAGCTTCAGCGAGATCCTGGAGGGCGCGCCCGGACTCTCCCGTACCCTGCTCTCACAGCGGCTCAAGCAGCTCGAACGGCTCGGTGTCGTCGAGTCGGCACCCAAGCCCGACGGGCGCGGGCACCACTACGAGCTCACGTCCGCGGGCCACGGCCTCTTCACGGTCTGCCAGTCGCTCGGCGAGTGGGGTGCGCGTTGGCTCGAGATCGCCCCCGAGAACCTCGACCCCTTTGTGGCCCTGTGGTCGATGTGCAACGCGCTCCGCCGAGACCGGCTCCCGGATCGACGCGTCGTCATCCGCTTCGACTTCACCGGCCGCCCGCGCCCTGAGCGCTATTGGCTAATCATCGAGCTCGGAGACACCGAGATCTGCAAGACGTACCCCGGCCTCGACGAGGACCTCTACATCACGGCGGAAGCCGAAGCCTTCGTCAAATGGCACGCCGGCCAGCTCACCTGGGCGCAAGCCACCCGCGAGGACCGCATCAAACTCGATGGCTCCCCGTCGCTCGTAAGAGCCTTCCCAACCTGGAACGCCCGCAGCATGTTCGCCCACATCAGGCCGGTCTCCCGCGCCCTCGCGAGACCCGCAGGCTGACTCACAAAAATACCAACGACAAAACCGACGGCTCGCCAGCATCGGTGCGACGGCGATTGACGAACGCCGCGCACTCGACGAATGCCTGAAAGACCTGCGGAACGCGACGCTGAAAATCCTCAGTGTCGGCGACCTCCAGCTGAAACAACTCGCCCGGCGTAACGCTGAAACGCGACATTCCCGCACCGGCATCGTCGAGATACGACATGCAATCAATCCATGCGTTCATGTTGTGACCATAGAATGCAGGGAAGCCCATCGTCTCAGCGAACACTCGGTGAAACGACTGCTCATCCGTGATGGCTCTGGTCTGCAATCTGACGCGCTGGAGAACCATGTGATGTCCGAAGTCGTCTAACGTCCGTGGTGAAATGCGCGTGCGAGCGACGCTCGCGGAGCGTCATTTTCGACCGCGTGGTTAGGCACTCCTCGCGCGGGCAAGAAACCAGCCTGCCAAGAGAACCAATAGCGCCAACGAGAAAATCAATATGTTTGCATCCATGCCCAGAATGGGCGGGACTCCGCCTTTGTCGCTCAGCGCGCCACCGTAGAGGGAGATCGTGGAGGCGCTAAGCCAGAAGCCGCCAAAGACGCATAGTCCCAGTATTCCGGCAAGACGCACACCAAACGCGCTATTCGCCTTGTGAAGCCAGAGGAAATAAAGGGCCAGAACAGCAATGGCGGAGTTCGTCCCGAGTAGCCACACCATATGCAGTCGTGAGTGAGGAGTCCACTCGGGATGAAAGACATGCGTCTCGGTCAGATCGACAAACGGTGGGAGAACACCATAGATAAGTGTCGCAAATGTCATCAAAACACGGCCGATCAGAACGAATTTCGGAATGCTTTCCATAGACCTATCCCTTCCGTGATATGAGGCGATGCAATCTGGGTGCCTAACGCTCAGCATCAGCGGCGGCGCGGAGCACCCCTCCGCTGCATGCGGTTGTTAGGCGACAGGTGCTACGGCTAGCCCTTCTTGCTCCCGAAGAACAGGAGCACGCCGCCAATCACGATCGCCCCCACGCCAGCCCAAATCGGGACGTGGATCGTGT
>Ga0214471_10001706_pt1 | contig 17352 bp, 17 predicted proteins | sample RVTome_5_FD_207665 | JGI IMG/M metagenome (GOLD analysis project Ga0214471, IMG submission 207665) | Soil microbial communities from uranium-contaminated site in the Upper Colorado River Basin, Wyoming, United States - RVT142D155 | ecosystem: Environmental > Terrestrial > Soil > Contaminated >... | reverse complement strand
CCCGGCCACTCGAGGAGCATCCCCCATGTCCGATCAGCTCATCATCTTCGACACGACCCTGCGCGACGGCGAGCAGGCCCCCGGAATCGCACTGTCCCCCGACGACAAGGTGGCGATCGCCACCCAACTGGCCCGGCTGCGAGTAGACGTGATCGAGGCGGGGTTCGCCGCCTCGTCGCCTGGCGACTTCGAGGCGGTGGCCCGGATCGCCTCCGAGGTGACCGGACCGGTCATCGCCTCACTCGCCCGTACCCATCCCGACGACATCGACCAGGCCGCCGACGCCCTCAAGCCCGCCGCCCGCAACCGCATCCACGTGTTCATCTCGACGTCGCCGATCCACATGGAGCAGATGCTGCGGATGACGCCGGTCGAGGTCATGGCGGCGGCCGTCGAAGGCGTCCGGCGGGCCCGCGGCTACACCGAGGACGTCGAGTTCTCGCCCCAGGACGCCACCCGCTCCGACCCGCAGTTCGTGATCGACATCTGCAGGGCGGCCGTGGAGGCCGGAGCCACCACGATCAACATCCCCGACACCGTCGGCTACGCCACGCCCGCCGAGTACGTCGACATGCTCACAAGGGTGTACGACGAGGTGCGGGGCGGCAACGAGGACGTCACCATCTCGACGCACTGCCACAACGACCTCGGGCTGGCCGTGGCCAACTCGCTGGCGGCCATCCACGCCGGCGCCCGCCAGATCGAGGGCGCCATCAACGGCATCGGCGAGCGGGCCGGCAACACCTCCACCGAGGAGATCATCATGGCGGTCAAGACCCGCCAGGACCAGTACGGCGTCGAGCTCGCCGCCGACACCACCCAGCTCTTCGAGACCTCGCGCCTGGTGTCGCGCCTCACCGGCTACCCGGTGCAGTACAACAAGGCCGTCGTAGGGCGCAACGCCTTCTCCCACGAGTCGGGCATCCATCAGCACGGCGTGCTGAGAGACCGCCTCACCTACGAGATCATGGATGCGTCGTCGGTCGGCCAGCGGAGCCGGATAGTGCTCGGCAAGCATTCGGGTCGGGCGGCGTTCGCCGACGTCCTCACCAAGCTCGGCATCACCCTCGAGGACGAGGAGTTCGCCAGGGCGTTCCGCCGCTTCAAGGAGCTGGCCGACCGCAAGGGTGAGATCAGCGAGGAGGGCATCCAGGCCATCGTCGAGGCCGAGGCCGGGTTCGCTCCCGACCTCATCCGGCTCGAGGGCATCCACGTCTCGGGAGGCAGTGACGAGACCCCGGTCGCCGTGGTCACGGTTTCCCAGGGCGGCACCGAGCGGAGGCTGGAGGCCGAGGGCGACGGCATGATCAACGCCGCGTTCGTGGCGCTCCAGGACGCCTTCGACCTGCCGGCGACGCTTCTCGACTACCGGGTCAGCCCGCTGTCGGCCGGGGCCGACGCGATGGCGGAGGTGAACGTGATCGTGCAGGTCGGCGCCGAGACCTACTCCGGCCGCGGCGTGTCCACCGACGTCGTCGAGGGTTCGGCGCGGGCGTTCGTCTCCGCTCTCAACAAGGCCGCGGTGGATCGCGGGAGCGCCCTCCCGGGCACCTGACGTGGAGGCGCGTTTCGTCCTGCTCCCGGGCGACGGCATCGGCCCCGAGATCGTGGCCGAGGGTCGCAGGGTGCTGGAGGCGGTGGCCGCCCGGTTCGGGCATCATTTCGGCTTCGAGGAGCACCCCTTCGGCGGCAACGCCATCGACGGGTTCGGCGATCCACTCCCCCATGCCACGCTCGAGGCGTGCCGCGGCGCCGATGCCGTGCTGCTCGGCGCCGTCGGCGGGCCAAAATGGGACGACCCCGGCGCCAAGACCCGCCCCGAGGCCGGCTTGCTGGCGCTGCGCAAGGAACTGGGACTCTTCGCCAACCTCCGCCCGATCACCAGTCATCCACAACTGGTGGCGGCATCGCCGATCCGCCCCGACATCGTGGCGGGCGTCGACATCCTCTTCTTCAGGGAGTTGACGGGCGGGATCTACTTCGGGCCGTGGGGCCGCAGCGACGACGGCACCGAGGCATGGTCGACGATGGTGTACTCGCGGTTCGAGATCGAACGGATCGTGCGCCTCGCCGCCGAGGCCGCCCGGAGGCGCCGCCGCAAGCTCACGTCCGTGGACAAGGCCAACGTGCTCGAGGTGTCGCGGCTGTGGCGCCAGGTGGCAGGCGACCTGGTAGCCGCCGAGTACCCCGACCTCACCTACGAGGTGGTGCTGGTCGACGCCATGGCGATGCACCTCATCTCGCGCCCCAGGGACTTCGACGTGGTGGTGACCGGCAACCTGTTCGGCGACATCCTCACCGACGAGGCGTCGATGCTGCCCGGCTCGCTGGGGCTGCTGCCGTCGGCATCACTCGGCGCCGACGGGCCCGGCCTGTACGAGCCGATCCACGGCTCGGCGCCCGACATCGCAGGCATGGGAATCGCCAACCCGCTGGGAACGATCCTGGCGGCCGCCATGGCGCTGCGCCACTCGCTGGAGCTGCCGGCTGAGGCGGCGGCGGTCGAGGCAGCGGTGTCGGCCGCACTCGACGCCGGCCTGCGCACCCCCGACATCGCAGGCGGCGGCCCACCGGTGGGCACGGTCGAGATGGGCGACGCCGTCGTCGCCGCGCTGGGCTGAGGCGCTGGTGGAATCGCCTCGGTCCCCCACACCCTCCCCTCACGCCCTCCCCCGCCGCAGGCGGGGGAGGTGGCGCCGAGGCTTTGATCGGCGCCGGAGGGGGCGCTCGTGATCGGCGAAGTCGGCCGCCCGCGAAGACATGTTGGCTCGCGGCGCCGCCGAGGAGTTGAAGACGATCTGAACTCAGCCGGCGGTGCGGTGCTTGAAGAGCGCCTTGCGAGCCGCTTTCGAGATCGTCTTGTCGTCGTGTGATCCGCCGATGGCAGCGAGCACCTGCTCGGTAACGGGCAGCTTCACCCGCCAGGCGCGCTCGATCATCGCCGCCAGTCCGGCGTTGCCGGCGCAGGGTCCCGCCCATCCGGCCACCGCCGCCTCCGGGCTCCACAGCTCGATCACGGCGCCGAGCAAGCGCACGAACCGCTCGGGATCACCTCCGCAGTCGACCTCCTCACCGCTGGCGGTGAGCGTGTCCACTCGCCACACGGTCGCAAACGGAGCGAGCTCGGGTTCGTCGGCGAGCCGCATCACGGCGTCGGCGGCCGCCGGCCCGACGCGCAGGAGGGCCCGGAACCCGAGCCCGCGACCAGTCTCGTCGGCACCGCGGATGGCCTCGACGAGATCTGCACAGGCCGTGAGTCCATGGTGATCGACCCAGGCGTCGATCTCGGCGTTTGCCTCCGCCTCGGGGATGTCGGAGGCCGCCACCAGTAACTCGGCGGCCGTCAGCTCCCGGAGTGCTCCGACGACGGGGGCCGACGTGAAGCGCGATGCCAGCCGCTGGACTGCCCACTTTCCGAGCGGGGTCAGGTCGACGGTGCCCCCGCTGCGCTCTACGCGTCCGAACCGGTTCGTGGTCTCGGTCACGCCCTCGACGTGCACCATCCCCATGTCGACGAACCGGTCGAAGGCACTCCGCAGCGAGTCGCCGACGAACTCTCGGTGCAACGACAGCTTGTCCTCGGCGACGTGATCGAGATCGAACACCATCAGCAGATGGGTCCAGAGGTCGTCCGCGATCCCGTCGATCGGGAGCGCGCCGTCTCGGTACAGCTCGATGAGGATCGGGGAAAGCTCGCGATCCAACTCCTCGGCGTACCAGTCGAACCCGTAGCGATCGCCGCGCGCCCGGTGACGGGTCGGTCCGATCGCGTGGACCAGGGTCAGCCACGCACCGTAGAGCGCCGACAGAGGCTCGTCGATCAAGCCCGCGTTCGGCCCTCGTACCACCTTGGTGGCCTCGATGGACAGGGTGCCGGACTCGAGCGCGATACGAAACGCGAGGTCGACGCCGGCGAGGTCGGCGGTCGACCGGGTGCGGAACACCTCACCGCCGTACACCGGGTCGAAGCGGTCGCCCGTCTCCAACAGTTCGACGAGCAGCTTGCCATCGGCGAGCTTGAGGTTCCCCTTCTGAGTCAGGGGTCGCCCCTCGCCGACGAACTCGACCAGGCGTCGCAGCCGCTCGAACCCCACTGTGGCGCGGGCGGCCGCCTCCAGCTCCTCATTCGGCGGCAGCGTGATCGGGGGCAAGGGTCCGATCACCGTCGCTGCGAGATCAGCCAGGCGGGACGGCGGCGCACCAGGCTCCTCGAACCCCAGAATGGCGCCGCGGTCGGCGAACGAACGCCGGTTGAAGTCGTCCATGAACCGCTGCACGGCATCCGCGTCGGAGAAGTCGGCCCCCTCGGCCTCGGCCCGGCTCCACAATCGCTTGCCCGTCGCCCAGTTGCGCTCGTCCAGGGCGGCAACCCGGAACTCATCTGCGAGGTGCCGGACCGTGGCGGCTAGATGGGCGGAATGGTCGCGCTCCACCAGGCCCTCGTCGCCGAGGAACAAGAGGAAGCCCGAGAACCCGGCCACGATGAGGTCGACATCGCCGGGGTCCACCATCACCTTCGCCGGGTACAGCCCGAGAAGGATCTCCTCGACGTCCTTGTTGTGCCAGCGGGTCAGGTCACCGTCCAGGTAGCCCCATTTGAAGTCCAGCACCTGGGTTGCCACCCAGCCGAGACCGTCCCCCTCGACGCTGCTCTCGAACCGGTCCGCCAACTCGTCTCGGGCCTCGTAGAAGGCTTCCTCGTCGTCGGGTCCGAAGCGCATCCGCACGCCGCGACCCTACCCGCTCCGGCTCCATTCCTCACGACGCCCCACCACCTCCATCCGGCTGCCTGCCCCTCCCTTCCACCTGAATCCACGGTTGCTGTCACCCACACCCGCTCCCCACACGCCCTTAGGTGGCGCCGAGGCTTTGATCGGCGCCGGAGGGGGCTGGGGGAGGTGCCTGCCGGCGGAGCCGGCAGGCGGAGGGGGCATGTCGGCGTCGGAGGGGCACCACTCGACGAACGAAGCACCAGCAAACACCATCAGGCCACCGCCCTGGAGGATGGGCGACGCCGTGGTGGCGGCGTTGGCCTAGAGCTCCGAGGGGTCGATGGCCAGGCCGGTGCGATCGGCGCCGCGACGCAGACGGGCCTCGGTCGTGAGCACCACCCCGCCCTCGATCTTGGCGAGGGCGGGGAACTCGGCGTCGTATGTCTTGGCCCATCCCAACTCGCCGGCGATGCCGAAGGCCTCGCGGTGCAGCCGCTTGGGTGATCTGCGGACGATCCGCCGTCGGCCGAACCCACCGAGCACAGCCTCGACGCCGGGCTCGTCGAGTTCACGACGCCATAAGGCCACTACATCGCGCCGTCCACCGACCTGCGGGACGACCTGGTATCGAGATACCTGGACCTGCTCGAGGCTGGGTGACTGCGAGGCAGCGCCGAAGTCGGCCCGTGCGCAGCGTCCCCCTCCGCGCCCGACGGATGACAGCTGATCATCGCGGCGATGAGGCATCGTAGCGACCGGGTCCAGCAGCGCGAGATGGTGCAGGCGATGACGTTTCTGGCCAAATCGTGCTCGTCGCGAGTACAGGAGTCTTGTAGCCCCCTCTCCCATGTGGCACGACGCTCACGTTGACCGCATCGTGCGACCGGCGAACGCCTCCGCCTCGCCCCCTCCAGGTCAGCCCACCATCGACCCAAGCGACGATGGCCGGCTAAGGCTAGGCGGCTTGGCTTGTCCAGTCTATCAAGGGAGCCTTACACTCCGTGAAGAAGCGGGAACTGGTCAAGAGGCTCCGAGAGATCGCAGGCTCGGCAGGCGTGATGTTGCTCCTCGTTCGACAGGGTGGCAACCACGAGATCTGGAGCATTGGCGGCGAGCTCCTCGTGATCCCCCGCCACCGCGAGATCAACGAACGCACCGCGCGGAGCATCATCGAGCGAGCGCAGGAGGTGACACATGGCTCGTGATCGGCGCTATCGAGTCGAGGCGATGCGCTCGGGTGACTGGTGGGCCATCACCGTGCCCCAACTCCCTGGGGTGTTCTCACAGGCGAAGCGCATCGATCAGATCGCCGAGCGCGCTCGCGAGGCGATCGCCCTCATGCTCGACGTCGACGAAGACGAGGTCGGCGACATCGAGTTGCACGTAACGCCGCCGGCCGCGGCGAAAGAGCTCCTCGATGCCTTGCGAGCGGTTTCCGTCGCCGCTGACGAAGCAGCGACGGAAGCGGCGAGGCTGCGTCGCCAGGTAGCCGAGGCGCTGCGCGACGAGGGCTTACCGATGCGGGACGTCGGCGAGTTCATCGGGGTGTCGCACCAGCGGGTCAGCCAACTCCTCGCCCTCGATGGCTGAAATCGTGGCAGCGGAAGATCCGCCCCTCGTCCGTCTTCGGAATGTGTCACACCCCCCAGCCATGATGACGTGTATGGAAATGGAGCACATCGAAGGTGCCGTCGGGGTCCTCGAGGCCGCCGTGCAGGATCTGGACGCCGACCGGGTCGACCCGGCACAGGTGCACAGGCTGACCGCCCTGTTCACCCGCGCCGAACGAGCCGCCGCCGGCGGAGCGGCGGTGTTGGCCCGGAGGATTGGTGATCCCAGGGTGGTCGCCCGTCAGCAGGGCACCTCGATGGGCAAAGCACGGGCCATCGTCGGGTTGTCGGATCGTCTCGCCGACACCCCGGCACTCGCCGAAGCGGTGCGCGGCGGCGGGTTGTCGTTGGATCAGGCGACTGAGATCGCCAAGGCCGAGACCGCCGCCCCCGGCTGCGCCGACCGCCTCGTCGAAGTCGCCCAACGCCGGCCGCTGCACGTGTTGCGTGAGGCGGCCCGCAAAGAGACATTGGAGAACCAGCGTGAAGGCCTCGGTGTCCGCCAACACGCCGCACGGAGGGCATCACATCACATCACCGACCTGGAGTTGGTGCACGTCGAAGCCGACCTGGAACCTCATGTCGGGGCGCCGATCGTGGACCGTCTCGAAGCCGAAGCCAGGAAGCTGGCTGGCGCTGGCGGGAGGCACGAGCCGTTCGGCGCCTACCTGGCCGACGCCTTCGCCAACCTGTTCGGACACCCAGTCAAAGCCGGCAAGGCCGAGCTGGTGGTGGTGGTCAGCCACGAGGTCACCCAACGCGACTGGAATGACGTGCAACCCGGTGAGGTGTGCCAGATCCCCGGAGTCGGGCCCATCGACCCCGCCGTGGCCAAAGAGATCGCTCACGACGCGTTCCTCACCGGGGTCGTCTGTGACGGCAAGGACCTGCGCCAGATGCGGCGCTGGACCCGCCACATCCCCACCGAGATCCGCCTCGCCCTCCGCCTCGGGACGCCACCCCACTTCGACGGACCCCGTTGTGTGGACTGCGGCAACAAGTTCCGCATCGAACACGACCACCACCATCCCCACGCCAACGGCGGCCCCACCAGCCTGGCGAACCTGCCCGACCGGTGCCACCCCTGCCACGTCGCCAAAACCAAAGCCGACCGCAAACGCCGACGACTCGCCAAGGCGAGACCAGGCGCACACGACCGAGCCCCGCCCGACACCGGATGATGAGGGCGGCGAGCTCGGGTCTCGACCTCCGACCGCGTCAAGCCGGTGCCGACACCGCCCAGCCGAGAGCCTCGGCGCCGCGGGTCATTCGATCGTCGTAGCAGACGACGCGGCTGAGCGAGTCCCCCAGCAACGAGGCCGTGGCCAGGTGAACGGCGTCGAGCGTCCGCATATCGTTCGGCTGCATCGTTCCCGCCATGGTGAGCACCCGATCGTTGATGCGGATCAGATCGATGTGTGCGAGCACGTCACGCGCCCGGTCGACCGCAGCGCGACCGAGGGGGAGCACGGCGCGGGTGACCTCGGCGCGTGCCAGAGCGCTCGAAACGACGGGGCGGCGGCGCCGCAGATACCTCCGCAGCGCCTGCGACTCGGGCTCGCGCACCACGAGCTTGACGATGGCCGACGAGTCGAGATAGGTGACCCGCTCACCGGTCATGGGCGCGCAGCCGTTCGAGCACCGAGGAGGGAGTTGCCTGTCCGGGCTCGAGCTCTAGAGGCTCAGGCAGATCGCTCACGTCGCTCGTCGCCTCGTCCACGTCGCCGGCGGCGAGCAGTCGGGCAAGCGGTGGTGTGTCGGGGATAGGGCTCAGCAGGGCGACCGGCCGACCTCGGTCGGTCACCTCGATCGTCTCGCCACCTTGGACGCGGCGCAGGAACTCGCTGGCGCGTTGTCGCAGCTCCCGGATCCCTATTGAGGTCATGGTGCTACGAGTAGCACAAGCCGGATCGAACCGCAAGAGGCGTAGCGCCAGCCGTGTCCTCCACGATACGGCGCCCGCGGTCGGCGTAGCGGTATGGGCCGCAAGGCCTGAATAGGCCCTCACCACTGAAGTCGCCGTCGGGGCATGCCGAAGACAACCGGCAACACCTGCCCGACGACCGAGGGAGCAGAGGTCATGAGCCGCCACAGCAGCGTCCCCGCCCGCTTCGGGCGCGCCGCTGCCCTGGTCGCGCTCAGCGGGCTGCTCGCCTCGTGCGTCGCCCCTGCCGGCGGCCGCTCCGGCGAGGAGACCCGCGCCCCGATCCCGCCGGCCACCACGACGACGCTACCGCCGGCCACCGCCACCGACATGGGAGATCCGCTGGCGCCCGGTCTGGGCAACGGGGGCTACGACGTCGAGGAATACGCCGTGGACATGACGTTCGACCCGGGGGCGATCACCCGCGCCAAGCTCAACATCGATGCCGCGCCGGCCGATCCTGCCGATCCGCCCGTCGTACTGGCGACGGCCACGATCACGGCCACCGCCACCCAGCGCCTCACCGAGGTGGTTTTCGACTTCGAGGGCGCCGACGTCTGGAAGGCATCGGTCGACGGTGAGTCGGCCCGGTTCGTGCAGAAGCGGGCCAAGCTGTTCGTCACCCCGGCGCGCCGTGTCGGCGCCGGCAAGAGCTTCACCGTCGAGGTGAGCTACCACATCACGCCGGCGGCACGACGCTCCGAGGTGGCCACACACGACGTCGGTTGGGTCGGGTCGACACCAGGCTCGTGGCACGTGCGCAGCGAGCCCGACGGCGCCCACCACTGGCTGCCGGCCAACGACCACCCGTCGGACAAGGCCGTGTTTCACATCGAGGTCACCGCGGCCCCACAGATGGCCGCCGTCGCGTCGGGTGACCTGGTCGAGCACACCAAGGACAACCGCTGGGTGTGGGAGACGTCGGACCCGGTGCCGCCATCGAGCGTGCTCGTGGTGATCGCCCCGCTCGAGGTCGTCGAGGACGAAGCGGCTTCAGCGGAAACCGGCGTCACCATTCGACACGCGCTGCCTCCGTCGATGGCCGGCAACCGGCCGGGCGCCCTTCGATTCGTCGACGACATGCTCTTGGAGCTCGAGGACAAGTTCGGTGCCTACCCGTTCGATTCATTCGGCGTCGTCGTTGTCGACGGGCCGACGACCAGCTTCGGCAACCACACCTGGGCCGTCATGACCGCGGACCAACTCACCGACAACGCAGCCGAGCTGACCATCATCGACCACCTCGCGCGCCACTGGTTCGGGGACTCCGCCACCCCGGCACGCTGGTCGGACGTGTGGCTGTCGACCTCGTTCGCCCGGTACGCACAGTGGCTGTGGATCGAGCGGGACCTGGGCAACCGCGCTGGCGACCTCGCCGCCGGCACCGCTCGCAACTCGGTGATGGACTCCGGGTGGCCGCCCCCCGACGAACCCAGGCTCGGAGACGTCTTCGTCGGCAGCGTCTTCATCCACGGAGCGGTCACGCTGCACGCCCTCCGTCTCCGCATGGGCGACGGCCCCTTCTTCCGGATGATGGCGGACCTCTACGCCGAACACGCCGGTGGCTGGGTGTCGACCGCCGACATGGTCGCCGCGGTCTCGGCAGCCGGGACCGACATCCGCCATCTCTACGATACGTGGCTGCACGGGGACTCCCTCCCCGGCTTCCCCGACCGCTGAGCGGGGCATCTCGCCGTCATCGGCCGGCAAGGTTTCAGGCGCACGGCAGCGTCAACTCGAAGACACTCGATCCGCGCTCCCGGCGATACACGAGATCACCGTCCATGAGCCTGGCGAGCTTGCGCGACACGGTGAGGCCGAGCCCGACCGGCGCGGTGAGCCCGTTCGTGGTGTGGGAGCGGTGGTAAGGCTCGAAGATGCGGTCGGCCTCGTCGGGCAGAACGCCCGGTCCGTCGTCGCACACCGCGACCCGAGCCGTGCTGGCGTCGCTGGACAACGACACGAGCAGATGGTCACCGCCGTAGCGGATCGCATTCGAGACGAGATTGCGCACGATCTGGCGGACGCGCGCCGGATCCGCCAATGCCCTGCATGACGTTCCGACGACCTCGACGCCACCCGGGCCCATCTCGTGACCCAGGTCCTCCAACACCTGGGCGATCTGGCCCCGGAAATCGACTCCCACCCGGGCAACGGTGAGAACACCGGCGTCGGCGCGGCCGGCCACGAGCAGATCCTCGACGATGTTGGCGAGGTCCGTCCCCTGGCTCACGATGCCCTTTAGCAGCTCGTCCCGCTCCGCCTGCGAGAGGCCGGATGTCTCGGCATTCAGCATGTGCGCGTAGCCGACAACTGCCGTGAGCGGAGTCCGCAGCTCGTGCGAGATCGAGGCGATCAACTCGTCCTTCGAAGCGATGAGATCGACGAGACGTCGATGGGTCTCGTCGTGACGTGCTATCTCCCGCAGGTATTCCATCCGGCGGAGCCGCCCGAATGCCCCCAGGCCCACGATCAGGAACATCGAGACGATCGCCACCTCGTCCAGTTGCCACACTTCGTGTGCCGCGGCCAGGGCGTGGAATCGCTCGAACAGGTCGAAGCGCACCGACAGCACGGCGCCGGTCAGCGTGATGGCGATCAGCAGGGCGAAGTCTCGTGTTGCCGGCTGTGCGCTGCGCGGTCGCTCGGAGATGGCATGGTCCATACCTGAGCACGGTCGGCAGGAGACCGGCCTATTCAAGAACGATCCCTCTGGCGGCGCGCCCGGTCCCGCGAGCGGTCGGTACTGTGGCCGGACATGGCTCGCAATCTGGTCACCGTCGTCGTCGTCGCCGCCGCGTTGGTGCTGGCGGCGTGCTCCGGGACGGCGACCCCGAGCACGACCACGACCACCACCACCACCACCACCACCACCACAACAACCACCGCCGCCACCACGACGACCTCGTCGACGACCACGACCACCCTCGTCGAAGCGGAGGTGGTGGCGATCGCAGACGGGATCGGCGACCCCACCTTCCCCGAGCTGGGCAACACCGGCTACGACGTCGCCCACTACGACCTCGACCTCTCGTTCGACCCGGCGACCGGCACGCTGGACGGGACCGCCACCATCGAGGCCACCGCCACGACGTCGCTGCAGCAGTTCAATCTCGACTTCGTCGGGCTGGAGGTGCTGGAGGTGCTCGTCGACAGCATGCCGGCCCGGCACGCCAGAGCGGACGGCGAGCTGACCATCGCCCCGGCGGCGACGATCGCAACAGGGGCGCCGTTCACGGTGTCGGTCAGCTACCGGGGCCGGCCGGCGTCGGTGCCGTCGCCTCAGGTGAGCTTCGGCGTCGGCTGGACCGAGTCGCCGACGGGCCAGCACTACGTCGCCGCCGAGCCCGACGGCGCCCGCACCTGGTTCCCCGCCAACGACCACCCCGCCGACAAGGCGACGTTCGCCTTCCGCGTGACGGTCCCGGCCGGGATCACCGCCGCCGCCAACGGCGTGCTGGTCGACACCGACACGACGAGTGGCAGCTCGACGTGGGCGTGGGAGATGACCGACCCGATGGCGCCCTACCTGGCGACACTGGTCATCGGCGACTATGAGATCGTCGCCGACGAGGCATCCACGGCAACGTCAGGCATTGCCGTGCGCAACGTGCTGCCGCCCGACCTGGCCGCCGCCGTCCCAGCCGCGGTGCGGCTCCACGGTGAGATGATCGTCGCCTTCGCGGAGCTGTTCGGGCCCTACCCGTTCGACGCCTACGGCGTGGCGGTGGTCGACGGGTTCCCCGCTGCCCTGGAGAACCAGAGCCTCTCGATCTTCGGGCGCGAACTGCTCACCGAGCGCATCGTCGCCCACGAGTTGGCCCACCAGTGGTTCGGCGACCACGTCTCGCCTGCCAGGTGGCAGGACGTGTGGCTCAACGAGGGCTTCGCCTCCTACGGCGAATGGCTGTGGGACGAGCAGAACCGTGGCTTCGCCGCCATGGACTCCGCCGTCAGGGCGGAACGGGACCAATGGGCCGAGTTCGTGGACACCGACCCCGGGGTGTACCTCCCTCCGGGAGCGCCGCCCCCTGATGACCTGTTCAATGCGTCGGTGTACCGGGTCGGGGCGATGACCCTGCACGCCCTACGCCTCGACGTCGGCGACGAGGCGTTCTTCGAGATCCTGCGTACCTACGTCGACCGCTACGGCGGCGCCGCCGCCGGCACCGACGACTTCGTCTCCGTCGCCGAGGAGATGTCCGGAGTCGGCCTCACCGAGTTGTTCGACGCCTGGCTGTTCGGCGAGGACATCCCCGAGTTCCCCACACGCTGAGCTATGGCTTGACGTCGGCGGCGCCGGTGCCGATACAATCCGGCGCTCCCCTTTGATCTTCCCACCGACCGATGCGCCGCGGCACCGGGCCGGCGCCGAGAGTGAGGAACCGAATGCGACGAACCGCCCTGAAGGTAATGCTCGTGACTACGACACTGCTGGCCGCGATGCCAGCCGCGGTGCCGGCAGGCGCCGCCGCCGCCCAGAACTGCCCGGAGTTCGGAGCGAAGACCGTGGTCGGCTCGATCGGCAACGACCAGATCCGCGAGCTCTCGGGCGTCGCCGCGTCGCGCACCCAGTCTGGGGTGTTGTGGGTTCACAACGACTCCCGCGACGTTGACGATGATCGCGTGTACGCCATCGCCCCCGGCGGGACCACGCTGATGACGGTCAACCTGTCCGACGCCCACAACTGGGACTGGGAGGACATCGCCGTCGGCCCCGGGCCCAGACCCGGAGTCGACTACCTCTACATCGCCGACATCGGTTCCAACGCTCGCACCCGGGACCCCGTCCGCATCTACCGCTTCGAAGAGCCCGAGGTGACGGGGGGCACCATCACCGTCCCCGCGGGCCGGATCGAGACCTTCACGTTCATCTACCAGAACCCCAACGGCGGCGCCGGAGCCACCTGGAGCCGCAACGCCGAGTCGCTGACCGTCGACCCGGTCACCGGTGACATCGTCATCGTGGAGAAGGAGCAGGCAACGATCGGCGGGGTGCCGTACTCGAGTTGGGTGTACCGGTTGCGCCCGAGCCAGTTGATCGAAGGGCCGAAGGTGATCGCCAAGGCGATGGTGGCGATCCGCACTCGTTACGAGGCCGGGTCGACCCCGCCCACCGCAGCCGACTTCAGTCCCGACGGCCGGGTGCTGTTCGTGAAGAACAACACCGAGATCTTCGCCTGGCCGCGATCGGCGGGCGACAGCATCTTCGAGGCGCTGGCGGCCGACCGCCAGACCGACTGCCACTGGGTCGGTACCGGCGGCGAGGCTCTCACCGTGGCGGCGAACGGCAAGAGCCTCTACGCCGTACCCGAGGGCGCCAACCCGGATATCACCAAGGTCGACATCACCCTGCCCAAGGGCGGCACCACCTGCCACGGGCTCCTCGTCAGCATCAAGGGCACAGGCGGCGCCGACCACATCGTCGGCACCCCCCGGCGTGACGTGATCAATGGCAAGGGCGGCGCCGACAGGATCGACGGCCGGGGCGGCGACGACATCATCTGCGGCGGTGCCGGCACCGACTCTGTCAGAGGAGGGGGCGGCGCCGATTTCGTGGCCGGCGGGCCAGGCGCCGACGTGGTGCACGGAGACGGCGGAAGGGACACTCTGGTCGGCAACGGCGGCGATGACCTGTTGTCGGGCGGACCCGGCTACGACAGGCTCAACGGCGGTCCCGGTGACGACTCCTGCCGGCTGGGTGCCGACGGCGGCACCAAGAAGTCCTGCTGAGCCCGGGCTACGGCACCCGCCCGTAGAGGTGGGCACCGGCACCGTTGGTCGACGGCACGCCGAGCGACTCGGGGCGGGCGTCGAGCACACGGTCGACGATGCCGTAGCCATGGGCCTCCGACGCCGTCAGCCAGCGGTCCCGCTCGGTGTCGCGACGAACCTCCTCCACCGGGCGGCCGGTGTGGGCGGCGAGCATGGAGGCCATCGCCTCCTTCATGCGGACGATCTCGTTGGCGTGGATCTCGATGTCGGTGGCCTGGCCGCTGAGGCCGCCGCCCATGAGGTGGGGCTGATGGATCAGCACCCGGGCGTTGGGCAGTGCGGTGCGCTTGCCGGGGGTGCCGGCGGCCAGCAGCACCGCTGCCGCTGAAGCGGCCAAGCCGACACAGGTCGTCGCAACCTCGGAGCGCACGAACTGCATCGTGTCGTAGATCGCCATGAGGCCGTTCATGTCGCCCCCCGGAGAGTTGATGTAGAGGGCGATGTCCTTGCCCTGTGCCGCCCCGTCGAGATGGAGCAGCTGTGCGACCACGAGGTTGGCGACCTGGTCGTCGATCGGCGCTCCGATGAAGACGATGCGTTGCGCCAACAATCGGGAGTAGATGTCGAATGCCCGTTCTCCGCGGCTGGTCTGCTCGATGACCGTGGGCACGAGCATGGCGTCGACCGAGCCGTTCATGCCGACCTCCTTTGTGCAACCGATGCGTTGCACGTCACCCTACCCGGCAACCGCGCTAATGTGCAACCACATCGTTGCGCGAACGCGGAGATGGGCGATGGATGACCGGGTGGAGCGAACCGTCGAGGTGCCGGTCGAGCCGGAGCGGGCTTGGGAGGTGGCGACCGACGATGACGCCATCGCCGAGTGGATGGGCGGGTCGGTGCGGCTCGACCCTCGCCCCGGCGGCACCGTCGAGTTCGACGACCCGCGCGGGGTCACCCGGTGGGGCGTGGTCGAGGAGGTGGAACCGGCACGACTGCTGCGGTTCCGCTGGCACGACCGCGACGGCGACCGCCCGGAGAGCACCGTTGAGATCCATCTGGAGCCGACGGCGGACGGCACCAGAGTCACCGTGACCGAAACCCTCCCCAGTGGCTGGCCGACGACCGCAGCGGAGTCCATGGCTGCCGTCTCCGTGCGATGGGAACGCACGATGGGCGCCCCCCGCCTCGCCGCATGACCTCGGACGCCTCGTCCATCGGGCCCGTATTGGCAGCCCTCGCCGACCGGACACGGCTGGCCGTGCTCCAAGCGGTGGCCCGTCACGGCGAGGTGACCGCGACCGCCTTGGCCGCAGAGATGCCCGTCACCCGCCAGGCGGTCGCCAAACACCTCTCCACGCTCGAGGCGGCGGGGCTGGTGGCGGGTGCCCGGGCCGGGCGCGAGGTGCGCTACCACGCCGTCGGAGAACCGCTTGCGGACACTGCTCGCTGGGTCGCCGAGCTCGGTGCCGAGTGGGACGACCGGCTGGCGCGGCTCGCCAGCAGGATGGGCCCGGCGCCGCGGTAGCCTCCCGGAGACCACCGAAGGACCCGCCGTGAACGACACGCCCACCCCGACAGCCGAGATCGGCATCATCGGCCTGGCCGTGATGGGGAGCAACCTCGCCCTCAACATGGCCGACCACGGCTTCACCGTTGCGGTGTGGAACCGCACTGCCCAGCGTGTCGACGAGTTCGTGGCCGGCGAGGCGGCCGGAGCTCCGATCGTCGGCGCCCATACGCTCGAAGAGTTGGTGGCGGCGCTGAAGCCACCGCGCCGGATCATGACGATGATCAAGGCGGGAGCCCCGGTCGACGCCATCATCGACACCCTCATCCCTCTGCTCGACCCCGGCGACATCGTCATCGACGGCGGCAACTCGCTGTTCACCGACACGATCCGCCGGACCAGGCGCCTCGAGGAGGCGGGCCTGCGATTCGTCGGCATCGGGGTATCGGGCGGCGAGGAGGGCGCCCGACGCGGGCCGTCCCTCATGCCTGGGGGATCACCGGGGGCGTGGCCCCACCTGGCGCACATCTTCGAGTCGATCGCCGCCCATGTCGACGGCACGCCATGCGTCGACTGGGTGGGCAGCGACGGAGCCGGACACTTCGTGAAGATGGTGCACAACGGCATCGAGTACGGCGACATGCAGGTGATCGCCGAGGCCTACGACGTCATGCTCCGAGGCCTGGCGATGAGCCACGATGAGATGCACGACGTGTTCGCAGACTGGAACAAGGGCACCCTCGATTCGTACCTCATCGAGATCACGTCGCACATCATGGCTCACCGCGACGCCGACGGCGCACCCTTGGTCGCCAACATCCTCGATGCCGCGGGCCAGAAAGGGACGGGCAAGTGGACGGTGATCTCGTCGATGGACCTGGGCCAGCCGGTGACATTGGTGGCCGAGGCGGTGTATGCCAGGATGGTGTCGGCGCTGAAGGACCAACGGGTGGCGGCATCGCAGGTTCTGTCGGGGCCTGAACCCCTGGTCGGTGACGACCGCGACGTCGTGCTCGCCGACCTCCACGATGCCCTGTACGCCTCCAAGATCACCTCGTACGCCCAGGGGTTCATGCTGCTCGACGCTGCCGCCGCCGAACACGGCTGGGAGCTGGACTTCTCGTCGATCGCGTCCATGTGGCGCGGGGGCTGCATCATCCGCTCCCGGTTCCTCGGCGAGGTGATGCGGGGCTACCGGGAGCACCCGGACCTGCGCAACCTGCTGCTCAACCCCTTCTTCCTGAGTGAGGTGGAGGCCGCGCAGGGAGGATGGCGCCGCACCGTGCAACGCGCCGTGGCAGCCGGGATCCCCGTCCCCGCCTACGGGGCCGCCCTCAGCTACTTCGACGGTTACCGCACCGCCCGCCTGCCCGCCAACCTCATCCAGGCTCAACGCGACTACTTCGGGGCCCACACCTACGAGCGGATCGACGGTGAGCGCGGCGAGTTCGTGCACACCGACTGGACCGGCACCGGCGGCGACGTCAGCTCGACGAGCTACACCGTGTAGATGCCCGGCGACGTGTCGCCGGCCTGGTAGGCGGTCGGCCGATGGTCCGTAGTAGTCGATAGTCTCGAGCCGTGGATACCGACTCCGCTCGAGAGCTCTTCTATTCGGCCCGGGTGGCCCGGCTGGCGACCATGTCGCCACGGGGTCCCCACCTTGTGCCGGTCGTGTTCGCAGTGATCGGGAACCGCATCGTGTCGGCGGTCGACCACAAGGCGAAGACCACCACACGCCTCGCCCGGTTGGCCAACATCGCTGCCGACCCGCGGGTGTGTGTGCTGACCGACCACTACGACGACGACTGGAATGCCCTGTGGTGGGTGCGCGCCGACGGGCTGGCGCGAGTCGTCGACACCGAACAGGCTACCGACGCT
>Ga0214471_10001705_pt1 | contig 17362 bp, 10 predicted proteins | sample RVTome_5_FD_207665 | JGI IMG/M metagenome (GOLD analysis project Ga0214471, IMG submission 207665) | Soil microbial communities from uranium-contaminated site in the Upper Colorado River Basin, Wyoming, United States - RVT142D155 | ecosystem: Environmental > Terrestrial > Soil > Contaminated >... | reverse complement strand
TTCCCGGCGGCGACATCATCGACACCGGCCTGGCCGACCTCGCCGCGGAGAAGGCGACTCGCGAGAGCCTGCTCGTCTCCCTGGCCGCCCCGCGGCTGCGGCGGGAAGGCATTCCGGTGGGCGCGACGCTCGAGAGTCCGGACGAGCGCCTGTACGAGCTTCTTGCCAGGACCGATCCCGAGCTGGCGCACGCCCGCTATGGCGCCTACCTCCGCCGCGTTGCCTCGTTCGCGGACGCCTGTTGCTACGCGCGGCAGGATCGAGACTGACGTGCGAGGCCGGCGGCGGGATCGAGGTCGTGGTGAGGCGCCGGAACCGAGCTGACGTGGGAGGTCCGTTGCCGGGACCGAGGCTGACGTGGAAGGACGGTGTGACCGAGGCTGAGGCGGAAGGTCCGTCGGCCGGATCGAGACTGACATGAGAGGTCCGTTGACGCGCGAGGGCTTGCACGACCTCATGCGAGAGATCGCGCGCCGCGCGCCCGGCGGGCGCTCGTTCCGGGTCTTTCTCGTCGGCGGAGGAACGGCGGTCCAGGCGGGCTGGCGGGCATCCACAATCGATGCCGATCTGTACTCCGATCAAGAGGAAGTCTTCCGCGACATCCAGGGCATCAAGGAACGACTGCAGCTCAACGTCGAGTTCGCCCGGCCGGAGGACTTCGTCCCCGCGCTCGCGGGGAGTGAAGGCCGCCACATCCTGATCGAGCGGATCGACAACGTGAGCTTCTACCACTACGACCCCTACGCCCAGTTGCTGTCGAAGGTGGTTCGCGGTTTCGAGAAGGACGTGCAGGACGCCGAGAGCTTCCTCGCCAGCGGCATGGTCGACGCCGAACGGTTTCGTTTTCTGGTGCGCGAGATCCCGGAAGCCGCGTACGCTCGCTATCCGGCGCTGTCGCAGCGGGCGGTTATCGGGGCGGTCGACGAGTTTCTGGCTGAGATCGAGCGCACGCCTCTCGCGCAGCAACGCGAGCGGGAAGAAGGCAGAGAGTAACGGGATGGGCTGCCCACTCGTTGCGCGGCAGGCCAACCGGCTCCTCATCGCGCAATGCACTCAGAATGGTTCGATGAGCCGGAAACGTACGACTTCGTCCTCGTCGGTCGCCGGCTCCCGGCGCGCGTTGTAGACGAAGTCGCCGAGCGCGCCGCTCCAGCCCCCCAGGCTGATCAGCCCCGAGAACAGATGCTCGCCGTCGGCCGAGTACACGTCCACCGGTCGGTCTTGACGTGGGCGGTCGATGTCGGGCGGCTGGGGAGCATCCAAGGGGGGGTGAAACGGGAACACGTACACGTGCCCGTGGCCGTCGACCTGCAGCCCGGCAATCGCCTTGAACCGCTCGGGAAAGCCGAGATCGTCAGCGGTGGCGCCGGCCAGCGGTTCCGGCACTCGGAGCCGGGCCATCTCGATCTCCACGGCCTGCTCTGTTACCGGATCGCGCGGCCACGCGACGCGTAACGCCCAGCGCCGGCCGCCATACGCATGGAGCTGATACTCCTCGCTGGTCGTCAAATAGAGGGTTCCATCCCGCGATACCGCGTGGCGCTCGGTGAACACCGGAAGCACGCCTCCGCGCTGTAAGAGAACGCCGGCAAAGAACTCGCTGCGAGAACCGATGTAGCCGAGCACCGGCGGGGGTGGCTGATCGATGGCGGCGTAGACCGATGCTTCGCGCCCGTCCGATTCGTAACGCGCCAACGTGAATCGGCGCGCCGGCGGAGCCTCCAGGACGAGCGCACCGACCCACTCCTCCCGCCGGGCGACGAACCCCGAGTCCATCCCTGCCAAACCCGCCAGATCGGTCTCCAGCCGGACGTCACCCGCATGCTGACCGCTAAGGGTCCATGTGTTCAGCCGGTTGCGATCGGCCCTCACGACGACGCGATCCGCCGTGACGGCCAGCTCCGTCGGAAGCGCTAGCTCACCGGGCCCTTGGCCTTCGCCGCCGAGCGTGCGTACGTAGTTGCCGCGAGCATCGAAGACCTGGACGCGTTGATTGCCCTGTTCGAGGACGTAGATGTTGCCGTCTGCGTCCGGCACGACGCGCTGAGGTCGGTAGAACGCCCGCTGCGGATCGGCATCCGATCCCAAAACCAGGTCTTCGACGACGTCGATGCGACTGTCGGCGCGCTCGTCAGACGGCACGGCGGGGTACTCGTGCACCGTCACCCCCTCGGGGACCGAAATCGTCCAATCCGCGAACTCCGGGGACGGGCCGCCGCAGGCGAAACAGCCCAACAACGCCAGCGAGATCACCGATCGCTCGATCTGCATCGAATCCTCCATCGTGTCAGCAGGCGCGTAGCACCGTACTCGCTACAGATACGGCGCCGCCAGCCGCACGATCCCGTCGCGCAGCTTGACGGGGCGGCTGCGGGCGTTGATTTCCTCGTAGCTGGTGGGGCGGGCGGCGGCGATCTTGTCGTCGATGATGCGGTTGATCTCGGCGGCCAGAGCCCTGTCGTAGCACTCGACGTTGTACTCGAAGTTCAGCCGCAGGCTGCGGGCGTCCCAGTTGGACGAGCCCACGAAGACCCACTCGCCGTCGACGACCATCAGCTTGCAGTGATCGAACGGCGGCGGCGAGAAGAACACCTTGCAGCCGTTGATCAGCACCTGCCAGAGCTGCGCCGTCGACGCCCACTGCACGAAGCGCAGGTTGCCGTGCTCGGGCAGGACGATCTCCACCGAGACGCCGCGCAGCGCCGCCAGGTTGAGGGCGGCGATCAACGTCTGGTCGGGGATGAAGTAGGGCGTCGTGATGCGCACCGAGACCTCGGCGGCGCTCAGCGCCCCGAGCAGCGTCCAGTAGACGGTCTCGAAGTTCTCGTCGGGTCCCGCGGCGATGCCGCGCGCCTCGACGCTGCCGGCGGCCTCGAGCGTCGGGTACCAGGTCTCCCCCTCCAGCAGCTCGCCCGTGGTGAATTCCCAGTCGACGCTGAAATCCTCCATCAGGTGCTCGACCACCGGACCCTCGAGGCGGAAGTGCATGTCCTGGACCGGGTAATCGGGCTCGAGCTCGAGGATGCAACCCTCGCGGATGTTGAGGCCGCCGGTGAAGCCGACCCGCCCATCGACCACCAGGATCTTTCGATGCGTGCGCAGGTTGAGGTAGGAGCTGCGCGGCGGCAGCACGGGCTCCAGGAACTTGGCGAACGGCACGCCGCGGGCCTGCAGCGAGCGAGTGATGCGGGGGCGGCTGTAGCGGACGCCGACGCCGTCGATCAACACGCGCACGGTGACGCCGCGCTCATGGGCCGCCGCCAGCGCCTCGACGAAGCGCTCGCCGGCGCGATCGTGATCGAAGATGAACGTGGACAGGGCGATCGAGCGCTCGGCGGCGGCGATGGCCTCGAGCATGGCGGGGTAGCTCTCATCGCCGTTGATCAGCGGCTCGACCCGGTTGCCGTGGGTCAGCTCCCGGCCGGTGACATTGCCGACACAGGTGCGCAACGCCGCCAGCCCGTAGTGGTCTGCCGTGGCGGCGCCGCCGGGCGCGGGCCGCCGTTGGTCTGCCGTGGCGGCGCCGGGCGCGGGTTGCCGTTGGTCCGCAGCTGCGCCGCCGGGGGCGGGCCGCCGTTGCTCCGCTGCGACGCCGCCGGGCGCTTCGACACGTCGGTCTCCGGCGGCCGCGCCGTATGACGGGGGCCGCCGCCGGTGAGCGGTGGCGTCGGCTGGCGCAGCCCGCCGGCGGACGGTGGTGACCCCGTCCGCGCCCGCGCGCCGCTGCTGCAGGACAGCGCCCTCTTCGAAGAGGTCCTGGGGGCTCGCGCCCGTCGCCCGCAGGCGCGAGGCGCGCCGCTGGATGCGGTTGATCCCGAAGATGAAGTAGAGGAGCGGGCCGACCGCCGGAGGCGCCAGCCAGATCACGCCCACCCAGGCGACGGCGGCGCGCCCGTCGCGCTTGAACAGCACCACGTGGGCCGAGGTCGCCAGTGCCAGCGCGACGTGGATGGTGGCGAGAACGTACGGCCAGCCCAGCCAGCCGCGGACGGCGGCGAAGAGGTCCGGCCAGCCCCAGGCCAGCAAGGCGAGGCTCGCGGCGGGGGCCCCGGGGCCCGCGAGGTGGTCGATCATCGGCGTCGCGGATGCACCACGCCCGAGTTGGCAACGCCGGTCGGCTTGGTCATGTTGTCATCGAGTATGGCGGCTGGCGGCGCCGATCGCCATGCTCTCACTTGTCGCCGGCCGCCTGCGGTAAGAGAATCCGCCCGTCCGGCGCGACGTTCCGCATCACCTCGGCGCGCCCGGCGCAACCGACGGAAGGACCCTTCGGAAAGCCGGCTTCCAACACGGAGAAACCGACGATGCCCCGACGCCCACGGCTGCAGCCCCGCATTCAGCTCCTGATCCCCCTCTTCGTCCTCGTGGCCGTGGCGCTGGTGGCCACTCTGGCGGCGCCGTTGCCGGGCATCGCCCAGCAGCCGGCGGCCGCGCAAAGCGCGGCGATGGGCGAGGCGCTCCAGGCCATCGGGCTCGCAGAGCCGCAACAATCGGCGGCCGCACAGGCCACGGGCCAGAAGGTCCTCGAGCTGGCGGACTACCCGCGCTGGAGCCGGATCAACAACGTGGCATTGTCGCCCGACGGCGTCTGGATGGCCTACTCCTACGAGCCGCTGGATGGCGACGGGACCCTCTACATCCGCAACCTCGATGGCGATGCCGTCCACGAGATCGAGCGCGGCTCGGGGCCGGAGTTCTCCGACGACTCCCGCTGGGTCGCCTTCATGGTGAACCCGCCGGAGGGGGCCCGCAGGGGCGGCGGCCGGGGCGGCCAGGGCGGCGGGCGCGGCGCGGGGCAGGCCTCGGCGCGTGAGGCGCGGCTGATCGACCTGTCGAGCGGCGAGACGTTCTCGGTGCCGGCGGCCGACAGCCTGCGCTTTTCCGACGACGGCCGCTTCTTGGCCGTCAAGCGGCGCAAAGCCGACAACGACGCCGAGCACGAGGGCACCGACCTGATGCTCCGCGACCTTTCCTCCGGCCTGGTGCAGAACATCGGCAATGTCGACGAGCTGGCGTTCAACGAGCCGAGCGACGTGCTCGCCTACACGGTCGACGCCGCCGGCGGCACCGGCAACGGGCTGTACGCGCTGCAGCTCGGCACCGGGATGCTGCGGCCGCTCGATACCTCCACCGACCGCTACGCGCAGCTCGCCTGGGACGACGACGGCACCGGCGTCGCCGTGCTGCGCGGCGATAAGACGGAGGGCGAGGCGCAGCGGCGCAACATGCTGCTCGCCTTCGTCCGCGAGGGCGACGGCTATCGCCAGCGCTCCTACGATCCCTCGGCGGACGCCGATTTCCCCGCCGGCATGGTGCTCAGCGAGCTGGCCTCGCTGGACTGGAGCGAGGACGGCGCCCGCATCTTCCTGGGCATCAAGGAGCAGGAGGCCGCCGAGGGGCAAGAAGAGCAGGAGGGGCGGGGAGAGGAAGAGGGGCAGGGAGAGCAGGAGCAGGGAGAGGGCGAGGGGGAGGAGGACGACGAGGAGGTCGCCAACGTCGACGTCTGGCACTGGAAGGACGAGCGCGTGCAGTCGGTGCAGCAGGTGCGCGCCGAGCGCGACCGGCGGGCGACATATAACGGCGTCGTTCATCTCGACGGCCCCCGCTTCGTGCGCCTCACCGACGAGGCGATGCCCTCGATCACGCTCGCCGAGGACGGCAGCTTCGGGGTCGGCCGCTTCGATAAGCCCTACCGCTACGACGTCACCTGGGGCGGCAGCCGCGCCGACTATTACAAGGTCGACACGTCCACCGGAGATCGCGAGCTGATCGTCGAGGGCCTCGGCCGGCCGATGGGGCTGTCGCCGGACGGCCGCTGGTACCTCTACATGCGCGACGAAAAGGTCCTCGTCGAAAGCCTCGAATCGGGGCAGGTGACCGACCTGACGGCGTTAGCCGGCGTCGACTTCGTCGACCGGCAGGACGATCACCCCTACGAGCTGCCCGCCTACGGCCTGGCCGGCTGGAGCGAGGATGGCGAGTGGGTGCTGCTCGACCATCGCTACGACATCTGGGCGCTGCCGCTCCCGGACGCCGGCGATGCGGGAAATGGAGATGACGGTGGCGACGGCGCCAGCACGGCCGACGGCGTGCCGATCAACCTCACCCGCGGGATCGGCGACCGCCAGCGGATTCGCTTTCGCCACGTCGACCTCGAGGGAGGCGGCGGCCGCGGAGGCTTCGGCGGCGGCACCGGCGCGGACACCATCGACATCAGCGAACCCCTCCTGCTGTCGGCCTACGGCGACCGCACCAAGAAGTCCGGCTACTGGAGGGTGCAATTCGGCGAGGAGCCCCAGCCGCTGGTCTTTGCCGACAAGGACATCGGCACGCTGCGCCAGGCGGAGAAGGCCGAGCGGATCCTCTTCACCCAGGAGACGTTCGTCGAGTTCCCGGACTACTGGGTCGGCGAGGAGCTCTCGGCCGAAGGCTTCGCCAACGCCCGTAGGATCACCGACGCCAACCCCCAGCAGGCCGAGTACGCCTGGTCGCCGGGGGCGGTGCTGATCGACTACACCGACGAGCGCGGCAACGAGCTGCAGGCGACGCTGTCGCTGCCGGCCGGCTACCAGGCCGGCGAGAGGTACCCGATGCTCGTCTACTTCTACGAGCTGATGTCACAAAACCACCACGGCTACTCGATGCCGGCCTACGACGACCGGCCGCACTTCTCCACCTATACGAGCAACGGCTACCTGGTGCTGCGTCCCGACGTCGTCTACACCATCGGACGGCCGGGCTCCTCGGCGCTCGACGACCTGACCAGCGCCGTGCAGAAGGTGATCGAGCTCGGCTACGCCGATCCCGCCCGCATCGGCCTGCAGGGGCATAGCTGGGGCGGCTACCAGTCGTCGTTCGTGCTCACGCAAACCGACATCTTCGCGGCGGTGGTCACCGGCGCCCCGGTCACCAACCTGACCAGCTTCTACAACGAGCTCTACAAGAGCTCCGGCAACGTCCAGCAGGGCATCACCGAGCGCGGCCAGGTGCGCATGGGCGTCACCCCCTACGACGACTGGGAGCTGTACATGAGCCAGTCGCCGGTGCACCAGGCCGAGAACATCACGACGCCGTTCCTGATCCTGCACGGCACCGACGACGGATCGGTGGACTGGCACCAGGGGCTGGAGTACTACAATGCCGCCCGCCGCCTGGGCAAAGAGGTCATCCTGCTGTCGTACCCGGGCGAGGGGCACCACCTGGGAAACCGCGCCAACCAGAAGGACTTCCAGGTGCGGATGAAGCAGTTCTTCGACCACTACCTGAAGGGCGAGCCGGCGCCGCCGTGGATGACCGACGGCGTGCCGTTCCTCAAGAAAGGCAGCGGCCTGTATCGCCAGCAAGAGCCATAGGGGGATCGGCTGGCGGCGGCCCGCTCCGGGGCTAGGGCCGCGGCGGCGCGGCCCGATCGCCACCCGCTATCTGTGGGCGGCGCGCACCCTCGGCGCCGCCGTCGTCGGCGTCCTCGGGCAGCTCGCCGTCGACATGCCCGAGGGCTACTTCGGCGCCGGGCTGGACGTCACGCTCCTCGGCGCGCTGTTCAGCGCCGTGGTCGTGGTGCTGGCGCTGGCGGTTGGCGCGCTCGCGCTTTCGGGGTCGCGGCAGGCTCGCTCGCTAGGCCTGTTCACCCTGGTCCTGATCGTCGGCGCCTTCGTGTGGCCGATGGTGGCCGATCCCCTGGTCTCGGGGGCGGTCATCGCGTGGGGCTTGTACGGCTTCGGGTGCATCCTCTTCGACGCCGAGCCGAGGTCCCGGATCGGCGCCCATGTCGCCGCCGCAGACGCGACCGAGACCTGGTTCGCGACGCACGGCCCGGCGGTCCGCCACCTGCTGATGGTCTCGCTGGTGGCCAGCATCTGCGCCGTCGGCTATGGTTTCGAACGCCGCGTCCCGGCCTTCGTGACCTGCGCGCTCTTCTCGGTGATGGCGATCGGCAGCGCCTATCGGCTGTTGCTGCCGCGGCTGCGCGAGCGCGACCTGCTGGCCTGGGCCACCGTCGCGCTGGCGCTCGCCGGCGTCGTCGCCCTCGCCAGCCCGCGGCTGGGCCTGGCGATCCTGGTGTTCTCACAGCTCGCGTTGCTGGCGCTGATCACGCGTCACGCACCGCTCGCGCGAGACCTGATGCAGGGCCTCTACGAGCGGCCGGCGGCCCTGGTGACGTCGTCGTTCGTGGCGCTGACCCTCGTCGGGACGCTGCTGCTCTCGTTCCCGGCGGCCTCGGCGAGCGGCCGCTCGATCGGCCTGATCGACGCGCTGTTCACAGCCACCAGCGCCAGCTGCGTCACCGGCCTGATCGTGCTGGATACGGCGGCCGACTTCTCGAGGTTCGGCCAGGCGATCATCCTGCTGCTGCTCCAGGTCGGGGGCCTGAACATCATGGTGCTGTCGACGTTCGCCGCCTTGCTGCTCGGCCGCGGCCTCGGCCTGCGCGGCGAAAGGGCGCTCGGCGACGTCCTCGACATCGAAACGCCCGGCGCCGCCTACCGGCTGATCACCTTCATCGTCAAGGTGACCCTGGCGATCGAGGCGGTCGGCGCCGCCGGCATGACCGTCGCCTACGCGCTCAATGGATACGATGCCGGCCTCGCCGTCTGGAACGGGGTCTTCTACGCGATCTCGGCGTTCTGCAACGCCGGATTCGCCCTCCATGCCGACTCGCTGGTCATGTTCCAGAGCCAGCCGCTGCCGCTGTTGCTGATGGCGGCGCTGATCACCCTCGGCGGCCTCGGCTTCGCGGTGATGGGCTTTCTCTGGGAGGGGCTGCGCGAGCGACGCGTCCACCGCCTGGCGGTGCAGTCGCGGATCGTCCTGTTCGCCTCGGCGGTCCTGGTCGTGGCGGGCACCGCCGGCTTGCTGCTCGGCGAGTGGAACGCCTCGCTGGGTGGCCTGTCGGTGGTCGACAAGCTCACCAACGCCCTCTTTCAGAGCGTCACGCTGCGGACGGCCGGCTTCAACTCGGTGTCCTTCGAGAACATCCGCCCGGTCACGGTCCTGTGGATGATGGCCTTCATGTTCATCGGCGCCTCGCCCGGCGGCACCGGCGGCGGCATCAAGACGACCACCGCCGTGGTGCTGTTCGCGGCGATCCCGGCGTTCGTGCGCAGCCGCCCGCGGGTGCTGATCCGGGGGCGCTCGATCTCCTCGCAGGTCGTCCACCAGAGCGCTTCGATCGCCGTCGCCTCGGCGATCATCGTGCTGTCCGGCGCCTTGCTGCTGATGGCCAGCCAGACGATGCCCTTCGAGGAGCTGCTGTTCGAGGCATTCAGCGCTTTCGGGACCGTGGGGCTGTCGCTGGGCGCCACGGCGCGCCTCGACGTCTTCGGCAAGGTCGTCGTTGTCCTGGTGATGCTCGTCGGCCGCGTCGGCCCGCTCGCCATCACCCTGTTGCTCGCCAGGGACTATCCGAGCCGAGTAAGGTATCCGGAGGCGCGGCTCATGGTCGGCTAGACAGATAGGAGGCCGCAGTGATCTCCGAGTTCGTCATCATTGGCATGGGCCGCTTCGGCACCAGTCTGGCGATCCACCTGTCGCGCGCCGGCCACTCGGTGCTGGCCATCGATCCCGACGAGGCGGTGGTCGCCGAGCTCGCCGTAGATCTGGAATCGGTAGTGGCCGCCGACGCCACCGACGAGACGGCACTGCGCGAGCTCCACGTCGACCGCATGGGCACCGCGATCGTCGCCATCGGCATGGACTCGATGCAGGCCTCGATCCTGGCCACCGCCCTGCTCCGCCAGCTCGGCGTGCCGCGCATCATCGCCCGCTCGCTGTCGCCGCTGCACGCGCGGGTGCTGGTGGCCGTCGGCGCCCATACGGTGGTCAACCCCGAGGAGGAAGTGGGCAGGCGCCTCGCCCGGCAGCTCTCCGAGCCCAGCGTCCTGAAACGCTACGAGCTGTCGTCCGACGCCTCGCTCGCCGAGGTCGAGCTGCCGGCCAGCTTCATCGACAAGTCGATCCTCGAGCTCGACGTCCGGCGGCAGTACGACGTCACCGTGCTGGCGATCCGGCGCGGCGGCGAGATCATCGCGGTCGAGACCGGCCAGGAGACCCTGCGGGAGAACGACATCCTCGTGGTCATCGGCCCCGACGAGGCGGTGCGGCGGCTGGCAGAGGTCACCTGACGTGCGTCTCAGCACCCGCATCCTTTTCGGCTACGGATACCTCGCCACGCTTCTTCTGGTCGGCGCCGCCGGCGCGGCGGTCGGGTTCAATCAGCTCGGCGGCACGATCGGCCGCGTCCTCGGCGAGAACCTGCGCAGCGTGCAGGCGGGCATCGAGATGCTCGAGAACCTCGAGCGCCAGGAGCGCGCCGTGCTGGCGCTGTTCCTCGATCGGGATGCAAGGCCGGCCCTCGGCGCCGCCGACGAGGCGTTTCTCGCCGCCCTCGATGCGGCGGGCTCCAACCTCACGATCGAGTCGGAGGGCGACGTCATCGCGCGCATCGAGGAGCGCTTCGCCGCTTACCGAACGGTCCGCGACGAGATCGTCGCCGCGCCCGCCGCCGAGCGTTTGCGCGACTACGACGCCCGGGCCCTGCCGCGCTTCGCCGAGCTCAAGCAGAGCGTTCGCGAGCTGATCGACGTCAACCACGAGGCGATGGAGCGGGCGGACGCCGAGGCGCGCCAGGCAGCCACCGCCAATGCCGCCCTGCACGCGCTGCTGGTGGCGCTGGCGCTGCTGTCGCTGGCGCCGCTGTCGGCGTCGATGCGTCGCCATGTGCTGGCGCGGCTCGAGGAGGTCGGCGAGGTCTCGGAGGCGATCTCGGCCGGCGACCTCGGCCGCCGCCTCGACGACCGCCACGTCGACGAGCTCGGCCTCGCCGGGCGCCAGCTCAACCGCGTGCTCGACCGCTACCAGATGCTCGAGGCCGAGCTGGCCGGCCGCCGGGCGCACGAGCGCGGCCTGGTGCGGTGCCTGCTGAAGCTGCTCCCCGAGCCCGCCGTCCTGTTCAGCCCCAGCGGCGAGATCCTCGACTCGACGCTCGATCCGGCGATGTCGGAAGCCGTGCGCCGCGCCGCCGAGGAGCAGGTGCAGGACATGGACGAGTCGGTCGAGACGGTGTTGACTGTCGATCATCGCCGCGTGCGGCTGCTGCCGCTCAAGCCCGAGGGCCGGCCGCAGCTCGCCTGGCTGGCGCTGGTGTCGAAGGCGGAGTAGGGCCAGCGGCGGCGCCGGCGTAGCGGCCGGCAGGGCGATCGGTCTCGGCCGCAGGCCACGCGACGCTTGCTCGACCCGTCACTTGTCATCGACGGCGGGTGCCGAAGAACCCTCCGTGCCCCGGCGCTCGACGCTGATCTCCGCGATTCTCTTCGCGATATCGCCCGCAACCTTCATCACCTCTTCCGGCCCGCGGACCTGCTCCCCCCGATGAATGCGGAGAGCCGCAATGAGGGGCTCCAGACGCTTCGCCGCCGGCGACGACTCAATGGCCTCGAGGATCTCGCCGTCCAAGCCCTCGCCCGCGAGACCGATGAGCAACGACACAAGTCTCTCTTGGTGCTTCTCCAGGACCGACTGCCGCGGCAGGGCTGCCACAATGCAATCGACGGACTCTCTAAGCCGCCCAAGTTTGGCGGCTAGGAATCCTTTGTGGACGAGAGCCCAGCCGACTTGCTCGTCCAGGTGGTCCTCGTCCCGTTCCCCGACTCGTTCAAGGACCTCGTCGCTGACGGCGATCGCCTCTTCGGAACGACCCAGTTCGCCCAGCCCGAGCCCCTTGTCGACGAGCGCCCAGGCAACGTGCGCGGCCAGCGGGATCTCTTTCCGTTCCCCGAATCGCCGCACGACCTCGTCGTAGACGGCGAGCTCCTCCTCATAACGACCCAGTTTTTTCAGTCGGAACCCCTTGTTGGAAAGCGCCCGGGCGACCTGCTCCGACAGGGTGATTTCCTCCCGCTCCCCAAATCGCTCCACGACCTCGTCGTAGACGGCGATCGCCTCCTCGGAACGACCCAGATCCCCCAGAAGGACCCCCTTCGAGAAGAGCGCCAGGGAGGTGCTCACTGCCGCCCAAAGGACCTCCTCATGCTCCCCCAATAGCGCCACGGCTTCGTCGTAGCTGGCGACCGCCTCCTCTAAACCACCCAATCTCTCCAACGTCACGCCTCTAGCGAGGAAAGCGCATGCCAGATGCCCGGCGACCGGAGCCTCCTCGGGACATCCTAGGTCGGCGATCAAATGATCCAGCTGGCCCAGGGCCTCGGTCGGCCTCTCGGATTTGAGGAGCTCCAACGCAGCGGCAAGACCTTCTTCGGCCGCTCCACACGTGTCCGTTGCAGCTTCGGAGGGACGCTGGCCCTCTGCCGTTGGCTCCGCCACGAGAAGGGCGGCGGCCTCCGGCAGGGCCCAGTAGCGCTTGTCGAACGCCGCGAGCAGTCGATCGCGGGCGGTCACTTCTCCTTCGCTTCGGGAAAAGAGGTACCGGATTGCGACGTTGTGGTATTCACGCTCGGGCGCGGGAAGCTCGACGGCTTCCGCCGTGATGCGGCGCACGGTCTGCTCGGTCCCGTAGAACCGCACCATGAACTCGACGACGGCCCGCGCTCGCTCCGAGGCCGCCGAGCTCTGGCGCATCAGGTAGTAGAGATTGAGGAGCCGTTCGGCGACCTGATAGAAGGCCTTCCGGCCGGTCCGCTCCGCGGTGACCGCCCCTCGGTCGACGAGACGCTTCAGGTACGCGCTGGTCTTGTTGACGCCCAACCGGGCGAGCGCCGCGACCCGGCGCGCCTCTGCGGGGTCCCAGATGTCCGCGAGCGTGACGAAGACCCGGCGCTCCTGGGCGGGGAGCGACTCGATGTTGGCCTTGAAGTAGGTCGTGTACTCATCGATGAGGGCGGCGAAGCTCTGAGTGATCTCGCGGAAGGACCGGCCGGCGGAGAACTCCGCCAGGATCGCGAGAAGTCGCGGATTCCCACCGGTGAGGATCTCAAGCGGTCGAATCCTCTCCGAAGTCAGGACCTCGCCGTTCACCGCCTTCCAGAGGGCCTGGCAGTCGGCGGTATTCAGGGGCTCGAGCCGGACCACGCGGAAGAGGTCATAGAGCGCCCGTCCGGGGCGGTCGATCTCATCGAACCTGCTCGTGGCGGTGGCGAGCAGCATGATCGTCGGGTCGTTCAGAAGGGTGTCGCGGACCTCCCAACCGGTGTCGTCGCTCGCTTGCTCCGTGAAGACGAGGTTCAGGTTCTCGACGACCACGAGCAGCCGCTTTCCTGCCTCCTCGGCGAACTCCCGCAAGCGCGCCAGCGCCTGCTCCCGAAGGCGTACCGGGTCTCTCTCTCGCCGTAGGCGGTCGTAGGCGTCGGACCATCGATTCGGAGCGCTGGCAGCTCGAGCGGCCTCGCCCAGAACGCGGACCCAGAGGTCCCCGGCGGTCGCGATGTCGTAGCACTCCTCGGAGAGGACCAGGGGATGCCAGTCCCCGCCAAGTTGCCCGTCGCTGGTGACGTCGAGGGCGATGCGCCGAGCGAGCATCGTCTTCCCCATGCCGCGGAGCGCGATGATGAGGACGTGCTGGTTGACCGGCCCGTTGTTCTCCCGAATGACTTGAAGGAGGATCTGCCGCTCGGCCTCGCGAACGACGAACGCCCGTCGCATCTCATCGGAGGACAAGAACGCGGGGTTGTGCTTGATGAGCCCGGAAGCCGCTTCCACTCTTTATCTCTCCTCTGCTCGCACGTAGTCGCGCCCGAAACGTCTCTCCCACCAATCGCGAACCAGGCCCGAGACGAACTCGAACTCGCCGTCGGCTCCCGGGCGTCGAATCAGGTAGCCGTCGTGCAGGAGAACATCCAGGACTGCGTCGGCGGTCCGGGCTCGTTCGGCACGGTCGGCCAGGGTGCAATCGGTCAACATCGAAATCGCCTTGGACGTGAGGACTCCGACGACGGATGCCTCGGTGAGGAGCTCGAGGGCGAGGGGCGTCATGTCGGGGCCCAGCACGCGAAGGAGCCGCTCTTCGTAGTCGTGGAGCTCCGCGTGCCCGCGCGGCCCGAGCATGTCGCTGGCGTACACACGGTCGACGGCGTCGACGTCTACCGTAAGCACCCCCCGCCGTTCGCAGTCGTCGCACAGATGACCGAAGAACATCTGGACATGGTGGGGAACGCACCACTTCAAATGATCCAGCATCCGCTGGCGGACCTCCGCGTCGAGATCGAGACCGTAGCTTGCCGCGAGCGCGGCCAGACAGCCATCGGCCGTCTCTCGGTCCCACGGCTCGAGCGGGAACGACCTCAGATGCCCGACCGTGTGACTCAGTCCCGCTCGCGCAACAACAGGCTCGAGTCCGATCGAACCGCAGATCACGAAGCGAAGGTTCTTCTGGTAGTCGCCGCATGCCTGACGCAGCCAGCTCAGGAAGGCATCGGCTTTCCTGATCCCTTCAGGGGAGATGTCTCCAGCCTCTCCGCGGAGGAGACGCGAGAGCATGACAGGGAGCTCGTCCAGACAGATGACCGCTGGCCGGGCCATGCTCGCGAGGTTCGAGAGCACCCGGTCGCCTCGCTGGGCCCACGCGTCGGCGGCTCCTTCGCGGAACTTCAGCTCGATGGTGTCCGCGGAGACCGTTTCTATCCTGTCGATGAGCTCACCGAGCGCATGACGGAATACTTGGAGGGTCCTCTGCCAAATGTCCTCGTACACTCGCGTCGCCAGCGAGAGAGCCACCACGACGTCCTCCGGGGAGTGGCACTTCTGCAGGTCCACGTAGAGGCCGTAATCCTCGCCGCGCTCGTCCAAGCGGCGGAGCGTCTCGCGGAGCAAGCTCGTCTTGCCAACGCGCCGCGGCGCGACGAGCAGAACATTGTGACCGGTGTCGAGTAGATTGGTCAGCCGCTCGATCTCGCGTTCCCGATTCCAGAAGTCCTCGTTGTCGACCCACGGCCCCACCTTGTTGAGTAAGCGTTGAGCCACGATGGAACTGCCTCCTCTGCGCCAACAGATATGTTGCCAACAGTTTCGTTGGCTAAAATGTACGCCGAAACCCGCAGGGCCGTCAAGGCCCCTCGACAACAAATGTGTTGGCAACAATGCCGTCCGTTCGCAGAGGTCGTCCGCGCTGGTACGAGACGGAGCGCCGGCTCGAGCGCGTGCCGGGCTGGCAATCCAGGTGTTTGAGACAACGCGGAACGGCTGCGGACCGCCGGCTCGAGCGCGTGCTGGGCCGGCATCCAGGTTCGGGACCACGCTGGGCGGCTGTCGGCGTGCGAGCGGGGACCTTCTCCTCAGCGCCGACCGCGGGTGCTGGTGGTCGCCAGCAAGATGGCATCGCCTTCGATCAGCTTCACCAACTGGTTGGACGCCACCTGGTCCTCCAGGCCGACGGCGTTGATCAGGGCGATCGTGCGAGGCTCGGCGACGACGCCGGGATGGCGAGCGATGAGCGCCGACAGGCTCATCGGGCGGGCCGCCGTCACGACCTCGAGGCGCGCGGGCCGGACGTTCAGCGCCTGGCGATCGCGCAGCTCGTCGAAGCTGCCGAATGAGGCCGCGAAGACGTTGTCGTAGCGGCTGTAACGGTTCGGCGTGGAGATACCGAGCAGCTGGTAGAGGTTGTCCCGGTGCCAGATCCAGGTCGCCAGGACCTCGTAGCTGACCTGCTGGCCCGGCACGGTGAAGCGGGCCTGCCGCGCCCAGTTGCCGTTGACGTCGCGGTCGCCGGTTGCGCTGACCTGTGCGCCGATGTCGTTGAGGTAGCGGCGAATGTAGCTGTCGCGCGACTCTCCCTGTTCGACCGGCGCCAGGGTCAGTTGCACCAGGGCGTCCTCGCCGGGCGCCAGCGCCTGCACCGCGGCGCGCGTGTTGATCGCTTCCCAACCGTTCGGCAGCTCGATCCGGAAGCGCAGGTCGGGGTGCAGAAAGAGCTGGTCGCGGAAGAACCCCTGGCGGGGGTCGTCTCCGAAGATGATGCCGTCGAGCTGCTGGACGTGTCCGCGATGGTTGACGATCAGATCACTCGCCCGGACGTCGAAGCGAGTGATGGCCTCAGCGGCCCACCCTTGGCTACGCTCGATGCGGTCGTCGACCTCGGGGTGCGTCGAGGCCCACCCCGGCACGCCGCGCCCGCCTTGCTCTTCCGCGAGCGCCTGCAAGGTGGCGAAGAAGGCGCCGATGCCGCTGGGGTCGTAGCCGGCCGCCACGGCGTAGCCGATGCCGTTCTCGTCGGACTCGAGCTCCTGGCTGCGCGAGTACTTCAGCAGCGTCAACCCGACGGCGGTCTGCGCCAGGCCGGTTTGCAGGCCGTAGGTGGCGAACTCCGGCGACACCACGCTGCCCAGCAGCAGCCCGATGTTGGCCAGCGTGGCGCGGCGCTGCTGCTCGGCGGCGTGACGGCCGGTGACGTGGCCGATCTCGTGGCCCAGAACGCCGGCCAGCTCCGCCTCGCTGTTCATGTGGGCGAGCAGCCCACGGGTGACGTAGATGTAGCCGCCGGGGACGGCGAAGGCGTTGACCGCCGCCGAGTCGAGGACGCGAAAGGTCCACGGCAGCGTCGGCCATTCCGATTGCGCCGCCAACCTCTGCCCGACGCGGTTGACGTAGGCGGTGAGCTGCTCGTCCTCGTAGACGCCGAACTGGGCGCTGATCGCCTTGTCGTACTCGGCGCCCTGTTCGATAACCCGCTGCTCGGCGGCGCTGCCGGGTGGCGGAATGGCGACCGTACAAGAAGAGGCGACGATCATCGCCGCCGCGAGCGCCACGGCGAGCTTGACGAGCGGCAGGCGCTTGGTTCTGTGATATTGGCTCATGGGATCTTCCCCGGCATCCGTTTGTAGCGCGATGGATCGCCCCCGGCAGCGTGGCGATCGATCGCCTTGGCCGCGTGGCGATGGATCGCCCCGGCAGCGTGGCGATGGATCGCCCCCGCAAAGCGAGCCATCGAGCACGACGCCCGTGCTGGCGTGGTCGTGTTCGAGTCTTGTCCCTATTTTATGATGCAACGACCGTGCCAGCGCCCTCGCCGCGCCGGGTTCGGGGGCAAAGGAGCGCCCTCGAGCCCGGGGTTGTGAACGCTTTGCGCACCGATCGGGAAAGTCTTGCAGGGCACGGCCGGCATGGCCGCGCCGGGCATAGATAGCCAGAAGCAGCGGTCGTAGAGCTGGACGTCGGTCAGACACCGACGATTCGATGTTCTTGACTCCGTAGCAAGGTACAGCGTCTAACATGCGGGTCATGGACGGTTTCTTCGGCGGTTATCACTCGACCTTTGCGGTGCTCGCCGGCGCCGGGGCAGTGGTTCGGCTGCCGGCGTTTCGGGCCAGGGCCGTCCGATGACCGAGTCCTCTTGTGCCGCGCTCTGCGCAGGCGGTGGGCTGCGGCAATGTCCCGTCTGCGGCGTGCGCGGCGAGAGCGTCGAGCGCCTGACGGT
>Ga0214471_10001704_pt1 | contig 17365 bp, 11 predicted proteins | sample RVTome_5_FD_207665 | JGI IMG/M metagenome (GOLD analysis project Ga0214471, IMG submission 207665) | Soil microbial communities from uranium-contaminated site in the Upper Colorado River Basin, Wyoming, United States - RVT142D155 | ecosystem: Environmental > Terrestrial > Soil > Contaminated >... | reverse complement strand
CGACCAGCACCAGCAAGGCCGCGCCGACCGCCTTGAGCGGCCGCTTCTGCGTCCAGGCGATCAGCGCCGCCAGACCGAGCGCGAACAGCAGCGCGCAACCGGCGAAGCGCCGGGCGCCGAAGGCGTGCCCGCCCCACCACTGGCCGACCGCGCCGTTGACGTACACCTGGGCCGCGAAGACCAGCGCCAGCAGGCCGCCGAGACGCGGGTCGCGCGCCAGGAAGAGGGGCACGCCGAGGATCGCCAGGAAGACCACGGGGCTCCACGCGAACAGCCCGTGGTTGGCCGAGAAGAGCACGTCGACCATCAGCGAGTCCGCCCACCATTGCTGCCCCGTCTGGGCGTCCGGCATGGCCAGCCAGCCGCCGTACGCGAGCTTCCAGAAGGCGAGCTGCGGGAGAAAGCCGATGACGAAGGCGGCGGCGAAAGCGGCGCCACCCTCCAAGACAGCTGCGACGGCCGGGCGGCTCGCCGCCGCTCTTCGGAGCCGACCACGTGCTCGCCAGGCCCGCCACAGATCGCCGACCCCGTCGGCCAGCGCGAAGATGAGAAAGAGCGCGTTCTGCCAGCGCACCATGGTCATCAGGGCGCCGGCCAGCCCCAGCCACGCCCACTGCGTTCGGGAGCGCCGCCCGCGGGTGCGGTGCCACACGAACAGGAACAGCGTCGTCGCGAACAGCGAGTTGCCGTGGCTGTACGAGCTCTCGACGGCCAGGTACCAGACGATGAACGAGCCGAGAGCGACGAACGCCGTGGCAATCGCCGCCACCTTCCGGTCGAAGTAGTCGCGCGCGATGTGTTGGATCATCAGCAGCCCGGCGAACCCGTAGATCAGGGTCCCCAGGCCGATCGCCATCTGGTAGGGGTTGGCGAAGCCGTTGCGTGACAGCTCGCCCCCCGCCAGGTTCAGGATCCCGAGCCACAGGTGAGCGGCGACGAAGAACGGCACCCACAGCACGGCGCTGCCAAAGGGGAAGATACCGGGGTCGTTGCTGCGAAACAGGGCGTTCTCGTTGGCGAAATCGAGGTCCCCGTCGATCACCAGCGAGCGGACCTGGACGAAGTACTCGCGGCCGTCGGCGGTGGCGCGCAGGTAGCCGTTATCGAAGATCAAGAGCAGGACGAAGAAGAAGGCGACGTTGGCGAGGTCGACGCCGTCCATCGCGGCGCAGGCCTTCATCGGCCGTGATCGCGAATCGGGGTGGGTGCCGCGGGCGATCTCGCGGTTGACGACGATCAGCACGAAGGCGAGGGCCAGCCAGGCGGCCAGGGCCCAGCCCGTGCCGGCGTAGGCCTTGAAGATCAGCGCGTGGAACAGGTACAGCGCCAGCCCCGACAGCAGCGCCGAGTTGAGCCGCCATGACCAGCGCGCGTTTCCGCTCACATCGCTCCCGGGATCGACGAAAGATGGCCCCGCCATCTTAAATTGTTTGATGGGGCTGGCGAAGGCTTGATGGTCTGGCGAAGGTTTCACGAGACGATCGCCTCCCAGACCGCCTCGAAGTCCTCCAGCGAGTCGAAGAGGAAGTCGGGGCGGCAGGCGGCGAGTTGCTCGCCGGAGTAGACGCCGGTGGCGACGGCGACCGTCCGGGCGCCGAGGACCTCGCCGCAAGCGATGTCGGCGGGGGTGTCGCCGACGATCACCAGCGCCTTGCCTTCGATGCGCACGCCGGTGGCCGCCTCCGCCCGCGCCACGGCGACCGGCGCCAGGGCGTTGCGATCGGCGTTGTCGGAGCCGAAGGCGCCGACCCGGAAGCGGGCGAAGCCGATCCCCGCGGCGTCGAGCTTGCGCCGCGCCCCCGCCTCGATGTTGCCGGTCAGCAGGCCGGGCACCGCGCCATCGTGGCTCGCGGCGATCTCCAGGATCTCCTCGACGCCGGGAAAGACCCGCACGGCGGCCTCCCGCAGCTCCTCCTCGAGGCGGTCGAGATACCGGCTCCACAGCGCCGGGAGCTGCTCCTCGACGCGCCGGCGCGGCAGGCCGGCGGCGGCCATCAGCTCGTGGGCGATCTGCGGGTCGGTCTTGCCGGCGAACGACACCTCACCCAGCGGCCCGCTGGTGCCGAAGATCTCGGTCAGCGCCGCGGCGAAGGCGCGCCCGGCGGCGCCGTTGGTGCTCAGCAGCGTTCCGTCGATGTCGAAGAGGACCAGATGTCTCATGTCCGTTGTGGTCGGTGCGTCGGCCGCCGCCGCCTCCGTCATGCGGCGCCTGATGAGTCGATGAACCGCGCGTGGCCGGCGCCGACCGGAGCTCGATGAATCGAGCAACCGGTGTCCGAAGCCCGATCAAGCGGTGCCCGAAGTCTCGATCAACCGGCGCCCGCGAGGATCTCCTGCGAGGAATCGAGACGGTCCCACACCCGGCCGCCGGCGCGAATCACCAGGGCGGCCGCGGCGAGAATCGGAACCGTGACGATCAGGCCGAAGGCCGGCAGCTCCCAGGCGACGATCGCGACCCCGAACCAGAGGGTCTGTACGGCGACGATGATGCCGATGATCAACGCCCCCGGCAACAGGGACAGCGTCGAGACCAGCATCAGCGCGAAGAAGGAGATCATGTTCTGCCCGAAGGCGGCGGCGCCCTGCTGCTTGTCGCTGCCGAGGTGCATCCAGCCCGGGAACAGCAGCACCACAAGGTTTTGCAGCGTTGCCGAGAGCGCGGCGAGGGCGAGGACCACGGGCAGGATGCCGAGGACGATCAACGGCAGCAGCAGCAGATGCGGAACACCGAGCGCCGCCGCGACGCGCGCCGGGGTGAGGCGCACCTGATCGGTGGCGATCGTGAACACCGCCACCCGGTTGAAGGCCATCGCCAGATCGACGGCGAGTAGCAGGCCGGCGCCGACGAGCGTGGTCATCGCCGCGAACACCGTCGGTCCGGCGGCCTCGGCCGCGAAGAGCCTCCAGCCCTCGATCGGCCACGGGCGCACCATCTCGACGCGCAGCAGGTCGGCCCGCAGGTCGTTGCGGTAGGACTGGGCCGCGGCAATCGGCGCCAGCGCCATGGTCATGAAGCCGATCGACATCAAGATGAAGCCGATCGGCTGGTAGCCGCGCAGCATCACCGTCACACCGGCCGCCGCGCCGATGGCGGCCAGGCCCAGCAGCGCCAGCGATCGGAAGCTGAAGCGAGTGACCACCATCGCGTTCTTCCACAGGATCGCGACCTCGGGCGGACCCTGAGGCGGCAGCGCGAACGGCACCTGCCTGCGGCTGCGCAGGGAGCGTTTCCAGTAACGCGCCGCGGATTGCTTCTTGTCGGCCTCGCGGCGGGCGTGGGCGAGGGCGGCCTCCTCGAACTTCACCTGCGAGCGCACCACCCATTCGTTGTGGGCGACCAGCAGCGCGACCGGGATCGCGATGGCCGTCAGTTGCGCGACGATGCCGGTGCCCGGCACGGCGGTGAACAGCGGCGCCGTGACCCACAGGAAGGGGAGGAGCGCCCAACCGAGCGATCCCGAGCGCACCTCGGGGGCGATCCGGGCCAGCGTCTGGCGGATGAAATCGATGGCCGTCTGGTCGGGCGTCGGGCGCAGCGCCAGCAGCTCGCTGACCAGGCTGGTGAGGGCGGCGGTGAGTACCATCCAGTACACGAGCACGCCGGCCAGCAGCAGGGCCCGGTTGCGCCAGGCCCGCGCCGGCGACAGCTCCTTCTGGCGCTGCAGCCAGAGGCTGCGCCCCTTGGCGTGCAGGTCCCAGAGGCTCAGGAGCAGCCAGAAGATCAGGAACCAGCGCAGCCGCGACAGCGGGCCGCCGTAGCCGAGGAAAATCGTCATCATCATGGTGCCGAACAAGATTCCGGGCTGGCTCTTGAGCGTCGCGTACTGGATCAGATGGCGGCGCTTCACCGGCATCGGCGTGAGGACGTGGATCTCGGCCTCGTTGAGGCCGAGCGCCAGCTTGCCCCACGGCGCCAGCCACCAGACGCTGAACAGCAGCGCCAGACCGAGCGCCAGCGCGGCGTGGACGGCGGGGATCGTGTCGCCGAGCAGCCGGTAGGCGAGCTCTACGTTGGCGAGCTCGACGTTGGCGCCGCCGCGGTCGTCGTCGAAGAAGAGCGGGCCGCCGACCCAGAAGGTCATCCAGGCGATGAAGCCGAGGATGCCGACCAGATACTTGGGCTGCTTGAGCAGGCGGACGGCGCGCACGATCCGGCCGCGCAGCGAGCGCCACAGCAGGTAGATCAGCGCCGGGTTCATATGCCGGGCAGCCCCAGCAGAGCGCGTTCAACGTCCACGGGCTCTCAGTCCTCCTCTTCGTGGCCGGTGGCGCGCAGAAAGATCTCTTCGAGGTCGGCCTCGCCGGAGAGGTCCGGGAGGCTGGCGCGGATCTCCTGCAGGGTCCCCTCGAGGATCTTCTGGCCGTGCTGGAGGATCAGGATGCGGTCGCAGACCGCCTCGACCAGGTGCAGCATGTGCGACGAGACGATCACCGTGGCGCCGGCCGCCGCCGTCTTGGTGATCGTACGCTTGGTTCGCCGCATGGACGCCGGATCGAGGCCGGTGAGGGGCTCGTCGAAGATCAGCACGCGGGGCTCGTGGAGCAGCGCGCAGGAGATGATCAGCTTCTGCTTCATGCCGCGCGACAGCTCGCCCGGAAAGGCGTGGAGCTGGTCGACGAGGTCGTTCTCCTCGAGCAGGCGGCGGGCCTTGGCCGCCGCGTCGGCGACCCCATAGATGCGGCCGAACAGCGTCATATGATCGGACACCGTCAGGTGCTCGAACAGGTGCGGCTCGTCGGCAACGAAGGCGAGGCGGCGGCGGGCCTCGATCGGCTGCTCCTGCAGGTCGAAGCCGCAGATCCGGATGCGGCCGGCGGTGTAGGGGATGATCCCCGAGAGGCAGCGGAGCGTCGTCGTCTTGCCGGCGCCGTTGGGCCCCACCAGGCCGAGGATCTCCCCCTCGGTCACCCGCAGCGACAGCTCGTCGACCGCCGTGAACCCCTCGTAGGTTTTGACCAGCCCTTCGATCTCGATCATTCGCGGTTCTCGTCGGCTCGACCTCCCGGTGCATTCCCCGGAGCCCTTCGCCGGCTGCGGCGAGGCGAATTCTAGCCGCTCGGGCGTCCGAAGACCGCCGCCGCGCTGCGACCGGTCGGTGGAGAGGTTGAATGGTCGCCGCGGCCGGCCGGGTTCGCCGGGTTCCGGGAACGTCTTGCCCCCGACCTTCGCCGCCGCCGCCGCGGCCGCCGCGGTCGGCCGAGTTCGCCGCGTTCCAGCCGGGTCACGCCACCCGACCTTCGCCGCCGCCGCCGCGGCCCGATAGAATCCGCGTATCTCACGAAGGAGGTATCGATGCGACGCTTGCCGGTCATCGTATGGGTCACGCTCGTCGTGTCCGTGGTCGGCGGGCCCCTGCGGGCTTCGGCCGGCGCGGGGGCCCCCGTTTCAGCGCCTGCCGGCTCCGCCGCCCAGGCTTCGGCGCCGGTTGCCGTGGACGCCCCGGGTCCCGCGGGCGCCCCCGCGCCCACCGGGAACGCCGCGCAGCGGACCCACCGGCTCGAGGCCGGCCCCGCGACGGTGGCCTTCGGTTACTACTGGTCGGAGGCGGAGCCGGTGCTGCACATCGCCTCGGGCGACGTCATCGACGTCGACACGATGCTCACCTCGAGCCCGACCCGCCTGGAGGCAATGGGGCTGCCGCCCGAGCAGGTGCAGCAGTCGCTGCGCGACATCTATGAACAGGTGCCGGACGAGGCACGCGGCCCCGGTGGCCACATCCTCACCGGGCCGGTGTACGTCGAGGGCGCCGAGCCCGGCGACGTCCTGCAAGTCGACGTGCTGCAGGTCGACCTGCCGATCGCCTACGGCTACAACGGTTGCAGCGGCTTCACGCGGGAGAACTGCCCCGAGGATCGCGCCGCGCGCTCCCGCCTGCTGTGGCTCGACCGCGAGGCGATGACCTCCGAGTTCGCCCCGGGCATCGTCATCCCGCTGCGGCCGTTCTTCGGCAGCATGGGCGTGGCGCCGCCGCCCGAGGCCGGCCGCTGGAGCAGCGTGCCGCCGTGGATCCACGCCGGCAACATCGACAACAAGGAGCTGGTCGCCGGCACCACCCTCTACATCCCGGTGTGGGTCGAGGGGGCGCTGTTCGAGGTCGGCGACGGCCACGCCGCCCAGGGTGACGGCGAGGTCGACCAGACCGCCATCGAGACCTCGCTGCGCGGCCGCCTGCGTCTCACCGTCCGCAAGGACATGAGCCTCGAGTGGCCGGTGGCCGAAACCGCGACCCACTGGATCACCATGGGCTCCGACGAGGACCTCGCCGAGGCGACGCGGATCACGATCAACCAGACCATCGCCTTCCTGAGCGACCGCTTCGGCCTCGAGCGCGGCGAGGCCTACCGCCTGATCAGCCTCGCCGTCGACCTCCGCATCACCCAGCTCGTCGACCAGAAGCTCGGCGTGCACGCGATGATCCCGAAGGAGATCTTCCGGTAGAGCGAGCCGGCATGCCCTGGCGTGCCGGCTGCCACTCGCGGCTGGGAGCTTCGACATCCCGACGTCGATGCGCTCCGGGATCGCCCCTGTCCACAACGTCGGCCGTCGTCGTGCCGGTGTCGCCTACCGCTGCTCGGGCGAGCCCAGCAAGTCCTCGAGCGTCGCGTCGAGCCGCCCGAAACGCAGGCCGGGCTGGTCGACGCAGCCGTTGTCGACCACGCTCGGCGGGCAGCGTCGGTCCAGCGAGATGATCTTGCCGTCTGGATCGAGGAGGATGGCGGTCGGCCAGGCGCGCACCATCAGCCCTTCGACGAGGAAGCCCTTGACGCTTTCCTCCGTGGCCTGCGGCCAGGTCATTTCCTCCTGCGCGACGTACTCGCGCGCTTTCTCCAGGCCTTCGTCGAACTCGCCGTCTTCTGACTGCTCATCATCGAGGCCGAGGATCTCGAAGCCCTTGTCCTTGTAGGCGGCGTAGACCCTCTTGTGGTGGGGTACGTCGGCGCGGCACGGACCGCACCATGTGCCCCACACGTCGACCAGCACGTACTTACCGCGGAACTCCGACAGGCGGCGCTCGTCGCCCTCGAAGTCGATGAACGTGAAGTCGGGCAACTCGTTGCCGACCTCGAGCTCGACGCGCATGTAGTCCTCCGCCGGGTGCTCGGCCAGGATGATCGTCCATCTCTCCAGATCGACGTCCTTGATCGACACGTAGCGATCATCGATGCGGTAAATCGGCTGCGGGTCTCCCTCTCGCAGGTAGGTCGTCTCGCGCGACGTCAAGGAGGTGTCGTACGCGCCGTCGTGGTTCGCGTCGACGTGCTGGTAGCCGGAAGCGTTGGCGCCGGTCTCGAAGCTGTAGGGAACCTTCACCTTGACCTCGTGGCCGTTCACGTCGACCGTGCCTTCGAGGACCGGGTTGTTGGCAAGGAGCCGCGGCTGCGGAATGTTCTGGCCGTCCTCCAGCTCGAGCCCGGAGTAGTCGTGCCACGCGACGACCATGTCGTAGGTCGGCACCGGGCCGTCGTCCAGCGTCAGGGTCACCGTCGCCTCGTAGGTGTTGCCGCCTTCCCGCGTCGCCGTCAGGACCGACCTCTCGGAGGCCTCGAAGCTGTCGCTGCCGTCTCCGTCGGCCACCACGAACCGGTCGCTCTCGGCGGGGGACACGAGATACACGGCGAGCTTGGTGTCCTTCTTCCAGGGGATCTCGGCAACCTGCACGGTAGCGCCCTCGGGGACCAGCTCGCCGAGTGAAGCGATCGCCTCTTCGGAGGCGTTCTCGAGGACGTCGCCACTGGTGCGGGCGTCGGCGACGAACTCTTGTTTGAGCGCGCCGATGTATTCGACCGGCTCGATTTCAGCGGGGCCTCCGGCGCAACCGGCGGCAGCCAGAAAAGCGATAGAGACGGCGATAAAAGGTCGCATCCCGGGCCTCCTGGTGCGGGGGAATTGGATGGGGATGCTTCAAACCTACGGGAACCTGCCCGCTGATTCCAGAGGGGCCATTGCCCCTCCTGCACTTTAGCGCGATCGGGCGCGTTCGTCCTCGCTCGCGTGGCCAACCATCGAAGGCGCAGGTTGCGACCCACTCGGACCGCGATGTCCGTGATTCCTCGACAAGGGACGTTCGTCATGGTCAGGTCCGTTTTTCAGAACCAGAGGCGCACGCCGCCGTTGATGACGCGGCCTTCGAGCGGCGCCCAGGCGTCGACGGTCCAGCGGCCGTCGACGGCGCGGGCCGGCCGCAGCAGCGGCTCCCAGCGTGACTGCCGCACGCCCGTGAGGTTCTCGCCGTTGACGAACAGGCTGAAGCGCTCGAAGCGACGCTCGGCCAGCATGCCGAAGATCAGATAGGGCTCGCTGGTCGAACGGTAGGGATCGGCTTCGAGGCGCTGGCGCCCCGTGAAGTACAGCTCCAGGCCGACACGGCCCCAATCTTCCGATTCGGCCATGGCCACCAGGCCGGCGCTATGGCGCGGCGTCAAGGGCACCTCGCGCCCCAGCCCGCCGTCGGACTCACGGGCGTCGACGAAGGTGTAGCTCGCGGTCAGCGAGAAGGGCGGCCGGCGCACGGTCGTCAGCACCTCGACCCCCTTGTTGGTGGCGGCGCCGTCGAGGTTGCGGAGCACGAATGCCGCCTCGCGCTCGACGATGACCGGATCGTCGATGCGCGAGGCGAACAGCGTCGCCATCCAGGACAGCGGACCGGCCTCGTGGCCGATGTCGATCGAGCCGCTGCGACCCCGCTCGGCGCGCAGCGGCTTGGGAACGCTCAAACGCGTGAGGCCGGCGGCCTCCGTCTCTTCGGTCAGCGGCGTCGGGCCGAAGAAGCCGGTGCCGAACGACGCGCGGCTCGTCCAGCCTGCCCGCCGCAGAAGCACCGAGAGCCGCGGGCTGAAGAACGTCCCGTACTCGCTGTGCCGGTCGAGCCTGCCGCTCGCCGAGACCGACATCCACGGCCGCACGTCGAGGTCGCCCTGGACGAACACGCCGGGCACCGTGAAGGCGTAGGCGAGGCCGGGCACGTCGGTGGGCCGATACGCATCGCGCTCCAGGGCGGCGCCGGCGACCCAGGTGTACCGGCCCGTGCCGCCGCGCAGGGCGGCCTCGCCGAACACGGTCGAATGGCCGTCGCGCTCCCGCACCTCACCGAACGCATGGTCGTGCCACTGGCCGGTGACGGCAGCGCGGGCGGTCGCCACGTAACGGCCGTCGATGATGGTCTGGCCGAAGAAGCCGGCGTCGGCACGCGTCGTCGTCAGCGCCTCGCGGTAGGGCTGCCCAGTGGCGGAAAGCACGGCGCCGGGCATCGTCCCGCCGGCGCGCTCCTCGCGGGTCAGCCCGGCGGTGGCGAACAACGACCGGCCGCCGCCGTCGTCCCAGAACATTCGCGGGCGGACGACGGCACGCCGGTACTCCGCCATGTCCGCCCAACCGTCGTCGTCCACGTCGACGCGGCCGTGCCGGTGGGCGCTCGCCAGCAGCGTCGCGCCGGCCCGTTCGCGCAGCGGCGACGACAGCCAGAACACCGCGTCGGTGGCGCCGCGCGTCGACTGGTTGACCAGCAGCTCGCTCTCGGTCCGATCGGCCGGCCGCCGCGACAGCAGGTTGACGACGCCGCCCATCGCCCCGGCGCCGTAGAGAGCGGAGGCGACGCCCTTGATGACCTCCACCTGGCCGAGGTCCATCGGCGGGATCTGCAGCAGCCCGATGCCTCCGGGCTGCTCGCCGAACAGCGGCAGCCCATCGGAGAAGAACCGCGTGTAGCGTCCCCGCATACCCTGGATGCGAACGCTGGCGGCGCCGAGAGAGGGGGACGTCGCCTGGACCCGCAGCCCGCCGGTCTCGTTGAGCATCATGACGATGTCGCCGGGCGTCATCAGCATCTTCTCCTCGATCTCCTCGCGCTGCAGGACCTCGACGCGCATCGGCTGGTCCTCGACGCGGCGGCCGGTCCGCGTGCTCGCGACCACCACGACTTCTTCCTCGACCGCCACGCGCAGGTTGACCGGCACGACGACCACGCCCGCCGCCGGAACATCGACATCGATACGGTATTCGGCGAAGCCTTCCGCCAGGACCACCAGCTCCACGCGGCCAGGTAGAACCTCCAGCAACGCCGTGCCGGTGGCGTCGGTTGTGCCGCGGATCCCGGCGGCTTCCACGGAAGCCCCCTCCAGCGGTCCGTCCGGCGAGCGGACCTCGACCCGAATCATTCCGCTTCGCTCCTGGGCGCCGGCCGCCCCGGCGAAGGCAATCAACAGCACGGCCAGCGCCACCTCTCGGCACAAGCGTCCATGCCCGCGCAGGAGCCGGAGGACGAGCTCACACCGCAGAGGCCGGCCCGGGCCGGCCACAGGTCGTCGATGTCCATCGATGTGCGTCAGCATTGCTGGATTCTCGCGAGAGCCCATCAGCAGCGGATTGCCTACCGCCCCCAACCGTACCCGCTGCGTCTCGGCCGCCGCACGCTCCGCCGTCGGAACAGCGGAGGAGACCGCCGGGGTGAGCGCCGGAATGCGGCCGACGGTGACCATCTAACCAAAGGAAGAGAGGTTTGCGCTACCTCGTCCGGCTCCCTACCCTTTACGTAAAGAGTAGGGAGATGGAGCATGCTCATGAGCCGGCTGTCCAGCAAGGGGCAGGTGACGATTCCGAAAGAGGTCCGCACAGCCCTGGGGCTCGAGCCCGGCGACCGGGTCGGCTACGAGATGGAGGATGGTGCGGTGCGATTGATTCGCGTCGCGCCGTTCGATGCCGCCTATCATGCCGCGGTCTCCGAGACGCTCGAGGAATGGGCGAGCCCGGAGGACGAGGAGGCATTCCGCGACCTGTGAGCGCAAAGAGGAAACGAGGCCCGCTGGTTTCCGGTCTAGGCGACATCATCGTCGTGCCGTTTCCGTTCTCGGAGCGGCGCGGCCGGCGCCGCCGCCCGGCGCTAGTCATCAGCCAGCGAGCGTTCAACCGTGCCGGGCACACCGTCATGGCGATGATCACCTCGAGCGCACGCTCGTCGTGGCCGGGAGACGTGGAGCTCGACGATCTCGAAGCAGCGGGCCTTCGCGTCGCTTGTCGAGTGCGGCTGAAAATATTCACCCTCGACAACCGCTTGATCGTGCGCCGCGCCGGATCGTTGTCGGGCGCCGACAGCGAGGCGGTCTCCTCCAGCCTCCGAAAGCACCTCGGCATGCCGGCGGCCTGACAGCGCAAACAGTGCTCCACCGACCTTCGTGGAAGGGCGGTCCAGCGCTAGCCCGAACTTCTCAACGGGTCACGGCTGCGCGAGCGCAATGGCCCGCGATGACTGCGTTGCGCTTGTTTCGAGTGCTCGACGTACTGCACGAGTACGCCTCCGCGCTCGAACCTGCGCGCGCCTTGTCCTCGCGCCCCTTGCGCCCGCTCGCTTCGCGACCCGTTGAGAAGTTCGGGCTAGAGCGACCCGACCTGGCGACGAGAAGGCCGCGGCTTGTTGGTGAAGAGCGGTTGCCGCTGTAGCATCATCGGGACATGGGCCCTGGCGCTGGACCCACGGGAGGCCGTCAATGCACAGCCGCAAGCTCGTCATGGTCGTTGTCGTCGCCGCGGTGCTGGCGATGCCCGCCGTCGCCGCCGCGCAGGATGGTCAGATCGGACAGCAGGGGGCGGTCTGGAACCTCGGCGAGCTGGCGCCCAGGACCTACCCGAGCACCGTCACCGCGGCCAACGCGAGCTGCCCCGGGGCGCACGACTTCCACATCTCGCTGCAGGGCGAAGCGGCGGATTTCCTCGTCATCGTCGGGCCCACGGTGCTCACCGACATCTCGCCCGGCGAGAACAAGACCAGCGACGTGGTCTTCGACCTGCGGTCGCTCGCCCCCGGGCCGCACAACCAGGGGCAGATCGCGGTGCGCTGCGTCGATTGCCCGGTGACCTGTTCGCAGGACTACGACCTGCTCGCCGTGCACCTCACCGTCACCGGTGACGGCAACAGCGCGCCGCCCGCCGCCACGGCCACGCCGGACCCGTTGTGGTCGGGGATCGACCTGACGCTGATCGACCCCACCACCAGCGCGCCGCCCCGCGGTGACGACGGCCCCCCCGACCTGCGCTGGGTCGTGCCCGAGGCGCTCGATCGCATGACGTCGGCGCAGGACGCCGTCGCCGAGGACCTCGCCGATCTCGTCTTCCACGGCACCGGCCACGCCGCCGGCGGCATCTTCGCGCTGCAGATCACCCGCAACGCCGAAACGCCGTTCGAGATGGGCTTCGCCCTCGGCACGCTGCTCGTGCCCGACGACGCGCGCTACTCGCCCATGATGGTGGCCGACAACGGCGCCGTCGCCCTGCTCGAAGAGGTGAGCACGGTGATCGTTTCCGGTTACCTGCTGGACCCGAATCGCCAGCTACCGCCGACGGCGGCGCAGATCAACGGCGGTGAGGCGCCCGGCTGGAGCGTGCAGGAGCCGCCCGCGTCCGGGCCCTTCGCCGGCGCCGTGCGCCTCATCGAAGCCGGCTACGAGCTCGCTGCCGGCTTCAGCACGGCGGTGCCGGTGGACAACTACTTCCAGGTCGTCGTGCAGCGCGCCATCTGGGCCGAGGCCGATGCCGAGGACTACGACCAGGAGCGGCTGCAACAGGACATCCTGGCGCAGATCGGCGTGGTCGGTAAGGTGGCCGAGCCGCAGCAGGTCGAGAACGCCGCCGACGCCATCTGGAACGACCTCAGCCAGGTGGCCAACCTGGGCAAGGCGCGCTGAGCCTGCCGCGACGCAAGCCGCTCAGGGCCCACTTTGCCTCGACGATGAGCGACCCGGGGCCCACTTGCCTCTCGCCGCCGCGACGACAGGCGTCCCGGGGCCCACTGGCCTCTGGCTGCTGCGACGACGAGCGGCCCGGGCCCGTTTCCTTCCGGTTGACCGAGCGTTAGCGGCCGCCGTTCCGCGAGGCGCCGATCTCGTACTCCACCGGCGGCTCGGCGCCCAGCAGCCACTTCACGAAGTAGTCCCAGCGGCGGCGCATCATGTAGTTGGAGGCGTCGCCGTAGCCGTGGCCGGCGTTGGGGATCATGATCAGGTCGAAGTCCTTGTTCGCCTCGATCAGCGCCTCGACGACCAGCAGCGTCTCGTCGGGCGGCACGTTGGTGTCCATCGTGCCGTGGGCCAGCAGCAGGTGCCCCTGCAGGTCCTTGGCGAAGGTCTGGTTCGCCTCGACCTCGTAGTTGTCGCCGCCGTCGGGGCTCCTCTCGAGCAGACCCTGGTAACGCTCGCCCCAGTCGTCCTCGTAGACGCGCTGATCGTGGTTGCCGGACTCGGCGATGCCGACCTTGAAGAACTCCGGGTAGCGGAACATCGCGCTCGTGGTCGCGAAGCCGCCGCCCGAGTGCCCCCAGATGCCGACCTGCTCGAGGTCGATCCACGCGTAGCGGGCGGCGAGGTCCTCCATGCCGGCGATCTGGTCGGGGATCGTGTTGTCGCGGCCCATCGCCCCGAAGTAGGCGTCCTGGAAGCTCTTCGAGCGGCCGGGCGTGCCCATCCCGTCGATGCTCACGACGATGAAGCCGAGCTCGGCGAGCGCCTGGCGGTCACCGCGCGCGGCGCTGAACGAGCGGCTGCCGGTGCTGCCGGACTGCGGGCCGGGATAGACCTGGTTGACGATCGGGTACTTGCGGGCCGGATCGAAGTCCGTCGGCCGGAACATCAGCCCGTAGATGTCGGTCTCGCCGTCGCGCGCCTTCATCGTGATCGGGATCGGCGGCTGCCAGCCGATGGCCAGCAACCGCGAGATGTCGGCCTCTTCGAGCGGCATCACCAGGTCGCCGTCGGCGTCGCGCAGCGTCGCCACCGGCGGCACGTCGGGCTGCGAGTAGGTGTCGACGAGATAGCGGCCCGAGGGCGACGGCTGGATCGAGTGGTTGCCGTCGTCCGGGGTCAGCAAGACGTAGTCGCCGCCGTCGAGGTCGATCCGATAGAAGTGGCGGAAGTAGGGGTCTCGTCCCGGCTCGCGGCCGTTGGCGCCGAACCAGATCGTCCGCTCCTCCTCGTCGAGGCGTTCGAGCGACAACACCGGTCCGTCGCCGCGGGTGATCTGGTGCTTCAGCGCCCCGGACTGCAGGTCGTACAGGTAGAGGTGGCCCCAGTCGTCACGCTCCGAGTACCAGAGCAGCTCGTTCGTCTCCCACAGCACGTTCCAGCCGGTGTGCGACTCGTAGTGGGTGGCGATGCGCTCCTCCATCACCTTGCGGACGGCGCCGGTGGCGGCGTCGGCGACGCTCACCCAGACGTGCTTGTGGTCGCGCGACACCGAGGCGATGGCGAGCCGGGAGCCGTCCGGGCTCCATTGATAGTCGTTCATGTCGATGTCGTCGCCGAGCGTCGCGCGATGGTAGTCGAGCGGCATTTCGAGCCGCGTGACCTCGGCGGACTCGACGTCGATGACGACCCGATGCAGCATCGCCACCTCGGGGTCGCCGGGCAGCGGGTACCGCGTCACCCGCAGCGTCGGATGGCCGGCGGTCGTGTTGATGAAGTACATCTCCCCGACCTGCCGCTCGTCCTGCTGCTGGGTGGCAATCTTTCGGGAATCGGGCGACCAGCGGACCATCGCCCGGTCGCTGAAGCGCCAGCCGGCGTTGTCGGTGGCGTAGCCGAAGTACTCGACACCGTCGCTGGTCAGGGGGCGCTCGCGGCCGCTCTCCATGTCCCGTACCCACAGGTTCCAGTCGCGGATGAAGGCGCCGAGCGTGCCGTCGGGCGAGACGGCGAGCGGCCTGTCGTCGCTCGAAGTGGGGCCGCCGCCGCCGCCCCGTCCGCCACGCCCGCCGCGCCCACCTCGGCCGCCGCGCCCGGCCGATTCCGCCGCGCCGACGGCCGAGCAGGAGCTGCCGTCGACGTCACAGGTCCAGCGCCGCTCGTCGGCGTCGAACGAGACGCGGCTGTTGTCGTCGCTCAGCTCGATCGAGTTGAACGGCAGGTCCAGCGCTTCGTAGCTCTCGCCGCTGGCCGCCGACAGCGCCGCCGCGAGCCGCTCGTGATCGAAAGCCCGCTGCCTGGTGCGCGTCTCCGGATCGACGAGGATGAACTCGGCGCCGTCGGCGAGCTCGTTGCGGTACCAGAACTGATCGTCGTCCAGCCAGTTCGCCGACACCTGGCCGCCGACCACCAGGTCGTTGACGTTCGGCGCCAGGAACCCCTCGGCGCGCGCGTAGTCGGCCGCGGTAACCTGCGGCGTCTGCGCCGGCTGCGAGGCAGCGACGGAGACGGTCAGCAGCGCGGCGCTGACCAGGAACAGGACGGCGATTCGGGGTGTCGACGGGCGCATGAGGTGCTCCTTTTTCGGACCGGGTGTACCGGCTGTGCGTTCATGGGGATTGCCTATTGTGCCTTTGGCGCCAACGCGACGAAACTGGCGCCGGCCCTCATGTAGGATTGGCGATCGCAGGATCATCGAGGCGGCGGAGATGGCCGAGGAGGACTCCGACGCGCGGGCGAGGCCGTAGCGAACCTCAACGCTGCACGGCGTCTGTGGATCGAGGCGCGCCTCGAGGACGGCCTGTCGATCCCGGTGCAGACTCGATGACGGCGCGGTGGATGCGGTCGAGCAGCGGGAAGTCGGCGTCGAGGTGGGCGTTGCCCTCGGCGACGATGCGGCCCTGGTTGCCGCCGCGCATGCCGCCGCCGGCGTCCTCGCCGTAGCCGGCGTAGAGGCTGTCGACGACATCCATGCCCTCGATCACCTCGCCGAAGGGCACGAAGCCCTGCTCGTCGTAGTCGGGGTTGTCGCGCAGGTTGATGACCGCCTGGGTGGTGCGATCGTCGGGGCCGCGCATGGCGAAGAAGACGCGGCCGCGCCGCGCCGACTCGATCCTCGGATCGTCCGGGATCGCCCGCCCGTACCAGACGGCGTTGACCGCCGGATCTCCGGAGAGGCCGAACTGGGCGAACACCCCGGCGCGGATGCGGAACACCCGGGTGTCGTCGTAGAAGCCGAGGCGCACGAGGTTATAGAACCGGTCGGCGCCGAGCGGCGCCCAGCCGCGGTGCACCTCGACGACGAAGTCGCCCTTGCTGGTCGTGAAGCGGGCGCGGAAGGCGTCGGGGGCCTCGCGGCGCCACTCCGGGTCGCCCGGCGCGAGCAGCAGCGCGCGCTGGCCGGCGGCGGGCGCGGACATCCCGGCGGCAATGATGAGGGCCACGGCAAGATGGCGGGCGGCGGACGTTGCCGACCTTCCGCTCCAAGGTGAGGCAACCATTTCGCCCTCCGGTACGTCTCGCGTTGTGTGTACAGAATGGCCGGCGAACCCGGTCACCGCCCCGGCGCCCCATCGGCGCGCGGCGCGGGCACGCTATCCGATCGGCGCGGCGGGCCACAAGCGAGACGACCGGTGATGCCGGCGGTCTGGCTCGCTCTGAGACCCGGCAGGTCCTCGCCGGCAAGGGGCCGGCGGCCGAGCGTCACACAGACCGGAGAAGCCATGGACACGATCGTCCAGGACATTCGCTACGGAATCCGCCAGTTCACCCGCAACCGGGCGTTGGCCGCTGCCGCCGTTGTGTGCATCGCGATCGGCGTGGGCGCCAACACGACCATCTTCAGCGTCGTCAATGCCGTGCTGCTCCGCCCGATACCCGGGGTTTCCGACGGCGCCGGCTTGCTCGAAATGGGACGCGCTCAGGTCGGCGAGAACCTGTTCGACACCCTGTCGTACCCGATCTGGCGGGACGTCATCGAGGGCACGCGCGAACAGGCGGAGATCGGCCTCTGGACCCCGCAGGCGCTCGCCCTCAGCGGCGACGAGGAGGCCCGGGTCGAGACCGGCTTTCTCGTCACGCCGGGCTACTTCACCGTGCTCGGCGTGGAGCCGGCGCTCGGCCGCTTCTTCGCCGAGGACGAGGCCGCGCTGGGCGACCCGGCGTCCCTGGCGGTCATCAGCCACGGCTTGTGGCAGCGGCGCTACGGCGCCGATCCCGGCGTGGTCGGGCGGGCGGTGCGTGTCAACGGCGAGCCGGCGACGATCATCGGCGTCGCGTCGCGGGGCTTCGGCGGTCACCTGTCGGTCCTCGACGCCGACGTCTGGGTGCCGCTCGGCATGCGCGCCCCCGGGCTGCCGACCCCAGAGGACCTCGGCGGCCGCGGCAACCACTTCCTGCTCGGCATCGGCCGGCTGCGGCCGGGCGTTTCGCTGGCGGCGGCTCGCGCCGCCGGCTCGGCGGCGATGGCCGGGATGCGCGAGGAGTTTCCCCGTCTCGAGGGCATGGACGTCGGCATGGCACCGCTCGGCTCGCTACCGGGGTTCATTCGCACCTCCGTGTCGGTGTTCCTCGCCGCCCTGATGGTCGTCGTCGGCCTGGTGCTGATGATCGCCTGCATCAACGTCGCCGGGATGCTGCAGGCGCGCGGCGTCGCCCGCCGCAAGGAGATTGCCGTGCGGTTGGCCATGGGAGCGGGACG
>Ga0214471_10001703_pt1 | contig 17381 bp, 16 predicted proteins | sample RVTome_5_FD_207665 | JGI IMG/M metagenome (GOLD analysis project Ga0214471, IMG submission 207665) | Soil microbial communities from uranium-contaminated site in the Upper Colorado River Basin, Wyoming, United States - RVT142D155 | ecosystem: Environmental > Terrestrial > Soil > Contaminated >... | reverse complement strand
AGCAAGCCGAGGACGATGCGGCGAGGTTGCTCAAACTTGGCGGGAGTACGGCTGCCGCTTCCGGAACGGGGGGAAGCACATCTGGCGCAGGGACGACCGGGTCGATCAACTTTGGCACAAATGCCGATCAGGCGGCCGTCTCCGATCACTCTCGCCAGGTTTTGCAAGACATCATGAAGGAAGCAAAGCTCGACAGCGTCACCATTACCAGTACTGCGCGGACCCCCGAGCGGCAGGCCATTGCGATGTTTGACAATATCGAATCTCAGGGTGTGGCGAGCCAGAAGGCCCTGTATGGTCCAAACGGCGATCAGGTAATCGACGTGTACGTAGCCGAGAAGGCAGCCGGGAAGTCGCAGGCCGAAATCATCAGTGCGATGGAGGCCAAGATCAATGAGCTGGGGCCGAGCAATGTGTCGCGTCACCTCGCAGACCCGAGCACAATGAACGTGATCGATATTGCCCCCAGCCAGATAGCCGATCGAGCGGCCTTTGAGAAGGCCGTTGAGGCGGACTCCCGCGTGTCCAACTTCCTCAAGCCCCCTAGCGATCCGGCGTATCACCTGGAGATCCCCCAGCCGAAGTAGTAGTGCGCAGAAGTGCGCCTTCCGATGGTCCCCGGTTCGAACCTTATCGGCGTGTACCTTGAGGTCGGCACGAAACGAACCTTCGCAGGGGCGCTGGACTGGCCCGGCTGGTGCCGCAGCGGACGGGACGAAACTGCTGCGCTCAAGGCCGGCTGGCGGACCTTCGACTCGGCGGTGGTAGCTGCCAAGGGGAAAGAGCTGCGCAAGGTGCCGCGGGGCGGAGTCCGCTGGACCGCCCGCCGATTCGTTCGTCGGGTGGCCTGGCACGTGCTGGATCACGCCTGGGAAATCGAGGACCGCATCCTATGATATTCCCCGGCCGGGCCGATCAACTTGCTTTCGGGAGGCCAGTCTCGGCACGCTCCGCTGACTCGCCCGGGGAGCCAAATCTGAACCGCCCACTGCGCTAATTCGGTTAGACTTCGCCTGAGCATCGCCGGCCGGGCGACAACACCTCCCGCACAGTCAAGTTCAAATGCAAAGTAAACCGATCCGGGTCTTACTCGTCGACGATCATTCGATCGTGCGCCGAGGCATCAGGGCCCTGCTGGGCAGCGAGCTAGAGATTCAGGTCGTCGGCGAGGCCGAAAACGGGCTCGAGGCCGTGGAGGCAACCTCCAGGCTGAGTCCGGAGGTCGTGCTGATGGACTTGGACATGCCGAAGATGAACGGAATCGAGGCCATCAAGCACATACTATTTCGCTGGCCTTCGGTAGCTGTACTGGTGCTCACCAGCCTCACGTCCGATCACGACGTTTTTGCGGCGATTAAGGCCGGAGCGCTGGGGTATATCCTGAAGGATACCGAGCCGGAGGAGTTGGTGCAGGCCATCAAGCAAGTCCATCGGCGAGAACCGACCCTGCACCCGAAGATCGCTCGGATTCTGCTCGATGAGGTCACTCAGAGTGCTCCTGAGGGAGAGCTGGCTGCCGTGCTGACCGCGGATGAGATCGGAGTGCTCCGGCTCTTGACCATGGGGCGGGATACCAGCCAGATTGCGGGCGGGGTGGCCAAGTCCGCCGAGCAGGTCCGAATCCACATCAATAGCATTCTTTCCAAGCTCCATCTGGCGAGCCGGACCGAGGCCGTGCTGCTCGCGCTGCGGGAGGGACTGACTCGGCCCGATGAAGCGGCTCCAAAGTACCTGACCCTGCTGCTGGAAGCCGTGCGGCAGGAGCGCAAGAGTCTGAGCCGGGACGATTCGTCTCCCAGCGAGGCGCCGACCGAACCCATGGTTGAATCGATCGGACTGGCCGATCTCATCCGAGAACACCGGCAGTTCGAACTTGAGCTCACCTTGGCCGGCAAGATTCAATCCAGCTTTCTGCCGCGGGCGCTACCGGACCCGCCGGGCTGGCAGTTTGCGGCGAGGCTCATTCCGGCCCGTGAGACTTCCGGCGATTTCTACGACCTGATTCAGCTCCCCGATTCGAGGGTTGGATTGGTCATTGCCGACGTCACCGACAAGGGCATGGGCGCCGCGCTCTACATGGCTTTGACCCGAACCCTGATGCGGACGTATGCCCAGGAGGGCGCAGCCAAACCCCACCAAGTCCTCCAGGAAGTCAACGGCCGGATCCTGGCCGATACAGAGGGCGGGTACTACGTCACGCTGTTCTATGGGATTCTCGATTTGAAGACCGGAGTCCTCGATTACAGCAATGCCGGTCACCCGCCGGGAGTGCTGGTGCGGGGGCCGGAAACCAACCGACTGAAAGTTCTGGGCCGAACCGGCCCACCCCTGGGGGTCTCGAAACAAGCTCCGTGGCAATCATCGGTCATCAGCATTCAGCCGGGAAACCACCTCATCCTGTACACGGACGGGATTTCCGAAGCGCGAGATAGCAGCAGTCAGCTCTTCGGCATCGAACGGGTGATCCAGGCCGCGCTCGCCAGTTCGGCTCGTTCGGCTTCCGAGACCCAGGACATGATCCTTAAGCTGGTGGAGCGCTTTGCCGGCGAACAGCCGCGGGCGGACGACATCGCCCTGGTTGTCGCCTCACGAATTCTGGCCGAGAGCGACCCGACCGCATTCCATCCCGTTTTGCCACCCTTGGCTCGCACTTGACAACCGATTAGGATAATAGGGCAGGCAAGCTACGGATCTAGTTGGTATAAGGAGACAGCCATGGCGAAAGCACGGTCAAAAAAGCCGGGCAGTAGGCGGAAGACTGCTTCCAAGCGCACGGTAGGCAAGTCGGCCAAGCGGGTGAAAGCCGCGCCGCCGAAAAAGAGTTCTGCGGCTCCGGTCAAGCGGTCTGCGCCGGCGCGCAAACCGGCTGCCGCTCAACGGCTCGAGGCTCTTGAAAGTCGCCTGGAGCAGCTGACCAAACAGCTGTCATCACTTGTGCGTCGGGCCGGTCCGCCAGGTCCACCCGGACCGCAAGGGAAGGCCGGAAATCCTGGACCTGTCGGTGCGATGGGACCGACGGGTGACAAGGGGGAATCCGGCGTTCCGGGCGCAGTGGGTCCGAAGGGAGACATGGGCCTTCAAGGATCACACGGTCTTACCGGATCGAGAGGGGAGACTGGCGTCGCCGGGATGCAAGGTCCCCCAGGCCCGAAGGGAGACACGGGTGCCCAAGGGCCGGCTGGAATGGCCGGAGCTAAGGGTGAGACTGGAATGGCGGGCACTGCTGGCCTGAAGGGCGAGACCGGTTCCCAGGGTCCGCCCGGGCCTGCCGGGCCACGAGGGGAACCTGGCCCGCAGGGTCCATCTGGGCCTAAGGGCGACGCGGGGGCCGTCGGCCCGCCCGGCTCGGCTGGGGCGAAAGGCGAATCCGGTCCTCAGGGGCCGCCTGGGCCCAAGGGAGACCGAGGACCGCAAGGTCCAGCGGGTCCTGCTGCTGTTAGCTAGTTAGATCCACTCGCAAGGAGGACCCCATTGCGAGATGGATCGCGGATCAGCGCCCCAGCTTCGGTGTCTTCCGGGACCAGGTTGGCTGCTCGCACTCGTTCCGCGAGCCGGGTGAGCTCGGCCTGATCCGGGAGCACGATCTCAAAGTGGCGGAGGCCGAGCGCGTCAGGCGGGGGAGGGGGAGCGCCCACGCCTACCCAGGTATTCAGGCCGAGGTGATGATGGTATCCGCCGGCCGAGACGAAGCTTGCCCCCATCGCCGCAGACATCCCCTGGACCTCGAAGCCAAGCAGGTCGCAGTAGAAGCGGTTCGCCTCGGCAAGGTCTGCGACATGCAGATGGACGTGGCCGATCGTGGTGGCTTCCGGCATCGGCTGGTCTAGCCGGTCGCCGGGCTCGAGCTCACGCAGCAGCCGTTCGACGTCGAGCGGATCCCGACCCGAGCGCACCACGCCCTGGGCATCCACGACCTGAAAACTGTCTCCGCTGAAAGACCACGTGCCGCGCTCGGGCGTGTCGGCGTATAGTTCGATTCCGTTGCCCTCGGCGTCGTCCAGATAGGTCGTTTCGGTCATGACGTGGTCGGTGGGATAGTTCGGATAGCGCAGGGAGAATAGGCGGGCGAGGGCCCGGGCCAGCTCGCGGCGGTTCGGGAGCAGGATTGCGAAGTGATAGAGGCCGGTCGTGCCGCGCACTCGGCCGGCGCGGCGGTCCTCGGTCAGGCTGAGCAGGTCGGTGCGGCCGGCGCCCAGCCCGGCCCGTTCTCCCTCCCGCCAGTGAAGCTGGAAGCCGATTTTCTGCTGGTAGAAGGCGATTTGCCGATCCAGGTCCGCCACGGTCAGGTGGACGTGCCCGATCCGGGTGGAGGGATGGATGACGAAGGGAGTTTCAGTCAGTCGCATAGGGTACATTGTAAAAGACGGCGGAGGTCAAACGACATGGACAACGACGATCGACTAATGGGCCAGATCCTCAGCCGACGAGAAGCCCTGGCGGTCCTGGGGGCAACCGGGGCTGCGGTGCTCGTCGGTTGCGCGCCGGGAGGCTCGGAACCCGAGCCGGCGACCACGGCCCCCACCCAACCCTTGTCCTCCACTGGAACCGAGGCGGCCATCGCGGAGCCAGCCGCGGACACACTTCCCACCTGTGTCGTTCGGCCAGAAATGACCGAGGGGCCCTACTTCGTGGACGAGCAGCTCAACCGATCGGATATCCGCTCCGATCCCTCGGACGGATCGGTGGTGGAGGGCGCCCTGCTCGAACTCACCTTTCAAGTTTCGGAAGTCTCCAACTCGGTCTGCAATCTGCTGGAAGGGGTGTTCGTTGACATCTGGCACTGCGATGCTTTGGGCGTGTATTCGGATGCCCAAGACCAGGGGTTCAACACGGTCGGGCAGAAGTTTCTCCGCGGCTATCAACTGACCGATACCAAGGGGATCGCTCGCTTCACCACGATCTATCCCGGCTGGTACTTCAGCCGGGCAGTACACATCCATTTCAAGATCCGCAGCGAGCTGAGTGCCAACAGCAGCTTCGAGTTCACCTCCCAGTTGTTCTTCGACGACGCGCTGTCAGATCAGGTCTTTGCCGAAGAACCGTACGCGGGCAAAGGGGAACGCACGATCCGCAACGCGGACGACGGGATTTTCCAGCAGGGAGGTTCCCAACTGCTGCTGGAAGTCAGCCAGGACGCTTCGGGCTACGCGGCGAACTTCGATATCGGGCTGCAGCTGGCATAGGCCGTCCCGGGTCTCGGGCCCGCCTGCGGCCCTTGGCGCCGGGCTCATAACGCGCCGGCCGGCGGGACTACATCTTCTTGAGCAGGTCGCGCTTCTTGTCTTGGAACTCCTGCTCGGTGATCACGCCCTTCGCTCGGAGCCCATCGAGCTTGGCGATGATCGCCGGGATGTCGTCTGAGTGGGACGTCCGGCCGGCTCCGGGCTCTTCCCCGTAGCCCATTCCTTCCTTAGCATCCAGCATGGCCGTCTTGAAGCGGACCGGGTTGGCGATCCGCCGAAAATTGTTGGCGCCCAACTCGCTGGCGGTCAGAATCTCGATGTCCCCATAGTTGAAAATCCGGCCGAAGGTAGACTGCGACATCTGAACGTCGGTCACCTTCTCCAATGAGGAATCGGTGGCCTTCTTGCTGAAGATCCCCGAGAGCTGGATCACCCGCCGGTTGGTGATGACATATTGCAGCTGGCGCCAGTTTAGGAAATCATACGTCCCTTTGGCGATCGGCAAGATCAAGAGCAGGTAGCCGAAGGCGGCTAGCGGCAAGAGCAGAGCGGTCAAGGCCGTCACGGCGGCCATGATCAATCCGATCACCAGAATTTCCGCCGCGATCGCGCTCAACAGGATGAAGGTGTGCTGGCGAGCCGTGAGTACGAGCTTCTCATTCTGTCCCAGCAGGCTCGCGAGATATTTGTCAGTCACGGTAGACACTCCTAAGCAGGCGGCAGGCTCGAACCCAGGCCGAGTTCACCGAATGGTATCATGCGCCGCCACGCCCATGTACAGAATCAGTTGACGGGCAAATCGCACTGATGTCCTCCGACCCTCCCGGCCGCGGCCCGCAAGTCCGAGCGCTGGCCTCCTTCCTCGGACTCCGGCGGCCGATGGTCGTCCTGCTCACGATGGTGGTTTTGGTCGGCCTGGGCGAGCACCTGGCCGAGCGTTTTCTGCCGCTCTACCTGGTCGCACTGGGTGGTGGAGCCCTTTCGGTCGGACTGCTCAACGGGCTGGACAACCTGCTTAGCGCCCTCTATTCATTTCCCGGCGGCTACCTCAGCGACCGGCTGGGTCACAAGCGGGCCCTAGCCGTGTTCAACCTGGTGGCGATCGCCGGGTATTCCATCGTCATCCTATTTCCGTATTGGCAGGCCGCGATCGCCGGATCGCTGCTCTTCATCTCCTGGTCTGCGCTCTCGCTGCCGGCGACCATGGACCTGGTCTCGGAGTCCTTGCCGAGCGCCAAACGGACCATGGGAGTGTCGATGCACTCACTGGTGCGGCGGATCCCGATGGCGCTGGGGCCGGTGCTGGGCGGAGTGCTGATCAGCCTCTACGGCGAGCGAGGCGGGATTCGACTGGCCTTTGCCGCCGCGATCGGATTGGGGTTCGCCTCCTTGCTCTTGCAGCAGCGTTTTCTGTCGGACGTGCAGCGGCCCGAACGGAACCCGATTGGGAACCCTTTGCGGGCTCTCTCGCTCATGAGCCCCGCCCTGCGCAACCTGCTGACCTCGGACATCCTGATCCGCTTCTGCGAGCAAATTCCCTACGCGTTCGTGGTGTTGTGGGCGGTGGAACTCAATGGGATATCCCCCATTCAGTTCGGAATCCTCAGTGCCATCGAAATGGCGACCGCGGTCCTGGTCTACATCCCGGTCGCTTACCTGGCCGACCGCAGCACGAAGAAGCCCTACGTCGCGGCGACGTTCGGGTTCTTCACCTTGTTCCCACTTTTGTTGATGGTCTCCCACACCTTCTGGGCGCTGGTCCTAGCCTTCGTGGTTCGTGGCCTGAAGGAATTCGGCGAACCGACTCGGAAAGCGTTGATCATGGATCTGGCCCCGGAGGGCAAGAAGGCCGGAACTTTTGGAGTGTATTACCTGGTGCGGGATGTGCTCGTGTCGGTCGCCGCCTTCGGCGGGGCGCTACTCTGGGACGCTTCCGCGACGGCTGCGATTTTCCCCGGTCCAGGTCTGGGCCAGTTGTTGCGACCCTTCTTCGAACGGCTCGCCTCACCCACGACAAACCTGCTCGCCGCCTCGCTGTTCGGACTGGGAGGGACCGCTTACTTCCTGCTGTTTGGGCGGGACCTGGAGCCCGACCAGCTCGATCCGAACTGTTAGCCCAACTGGACCGTGTATCATGGAGTGGAGTGCGGCGTTCCGTTTGAGGAGTAAGGATGACAACGGACTTCAAAGGCTATCTGCTGAGCGAATTCCTGGAGGACTACGAGCAGGGGCTGCTCACCCGGCGGGAGGCCGGCAAGTTGATTGCGGGAATCGTCGGGAGCCTCACGCTGGCCGAGTCGCTGCTTGCCGCCTGTACCCCGGCAGGTACGAACGGCAGCTTGTCTGCGGCCACCTCAGGCCCCGTGGCCAGCGGGAACTCACCCGGCTCCTCGGCCGGATCGACCGGCCCTACGGCGAGTGCTGATCAGCCGGGAGCGGAGTCGACAAGCTCCGCCGCGATTGGGGACGTTCAGATCCCAGGGACTGAGGGGACCTTGCTCGCCTATCTAGCCCGTCCGGCCGGGGACGGTCCGCACCCGGCAGTCTTGGTCTGCCACGAAAATCGCGGGCTGACCGAGCACATCAAGGATGTCGCCCGCCGGCTGCCGTCCGCCGGGTACGTCGGGCTGGCCGTCGATCTGCTTTCTCGGCAGGGCGGGACCGCGGCCGTCGCCGATTCCTCGCAGATCCCCGGGATGCTGAGCAATCAACCGCCCGAGCAGTTTGTGAGAGATTTCACAGATGGCTGGCGCTGGCTGCAAACCCAGCCTGAAGTTCGGCCGGATGGAGTCGGGATGGTCGGGTTCTGTTTCGGCGGCGGGGTCACCTGGCGAGTCGCCATTGGGCTGGCCGATGTGCGGGCGGCCGTTCCATTTTACGGCCCGCATCCTGGCCCCAGTGAGTTGGCAACGATTCAAGGCGCGGTACTGGCGATTTACGCCGGCCGAGACGATCGGATCAACCAGAGCATCCCGGCGATCGAGGCCGAGATGCAGCGGCTTGGCAAAGTCTACGAGAAAGTGACATATCCCGACACCGATCACGCTTTCCACAACGACACCGGCTCGCGGTACGACCCTGCCGCGGCTACCGACGCCTGGTCACGAACCCTAGCTTGGTTCGATCGATATCTTCGCGGTTCATGACCGAGAGGGCTCAGGATTGGTCCCCATAGGAGTTGTGCATCGACCTCCGGCACCCGAGCATGCGGTCGTGCTTATGGTGGAGGGGGCCGGCATCGTGCCGACTGGAGATTGAGGCGATATGCTGAGCACTCTTAGGCATCTGATCGTAGGCTCGCCGCTCACCACTCAACAGCTCAGCTCGGAACGGGTTAACAAGGTCCGGGCCCTGGCGGCCTTCTCGCCGGATGCGCTCTCCTCCATCGCCTACGCCAACCAGGAAATCTTCCTTGGGTTGGTCGTCGCCGGGAGCGCCGGCCTGGCGCTGAGCTGGCCGATCGGGCTGGCCATTACCGGGCTGCTGATCCTGGTGGCCATCTCGTACTTCCAGACCGTCCACGCCTACCCATCCGGTGGCGGCTCCTACATCGTCGCCCGCGAGAACTTGGGTACCGTGCCAGGACTGGTGGCGGCCGCCGCGCTGCTGATCGACTATGTCTTAACCGCAGCGGTGAGCCTCACGGCCGGGGTGGCGGCGATCGCCTCGGCGTTCCCTGGGTTGTGGCCTCACCGAGTCCTATTGGCCCTGCTCGGCTTGCTGCTCATCACTTTGCTCAACATGCGGGGGGTCCGCGAGACCGGCACGGTAATCGCCATCCCCGTGTACCTGTTCCTCGCTACTTACCTGCCTATGCTGGCCTACGGACTCGTGCGGGCATTGATCGAGGGGCCGGGATCGTTTCATTCCGCTGGGCTGCCGACGCTACAACCGCTCACTGCCTTACTGATCCTGCACACCTTTTCGGCCGGCTGTACCGCGCTGACGGGCATCGAGGCCATCAGCAACGGGGTTCCGGCCTTCCGGCCTCCTGAATCCAGAAACGCAGGAATCACTCTGATCGTGATGGCTGTCTTGATGGCGGTGCTCTTCGCCGGGAGCATCGGCCTGACTCACTACCTGGCGGTCGTGCCCGGCCCGGAAGAGACCATCCTCTCGGCGCTGGCCCGGCAATTGTTAGGTAGCGGGCTGGGCTACGTCACAATTCAAGTGAGCACTCTGCTGATCTTGGTCGTGGCGGCGAACACCAGCTTTGCCGGATTTCCGCGTCTCGCTTCGATCTTGGCCCGCGATGGGTTTCTCCCGCGCCAGCTGTCCGCCCTTGGGGACCGACTGGCCTTCAACAATGGAATCCTGGTCCTGACCGCTGCCAGCGCCGCCCTTATCGTCATCTTTCAGGGCGACACTCATGCCCTGATCCCCCTATTCGCGGTCGGGGTGTTTCTCGCTTTCACGCTCTCCCAAATCGGCATGGTCGTACATTGGGCACAGGAGCGGAAGGGGAGCTGGCAACTCAAGGCCGGAATCAATGGTGTCGGCGGTCTGCTGACTGGAATGACTTTGGTTATCGTCGGAGTGAGCAAATTCGCCGACGGGGCCTGGATTAGCCTGCTGCTGATCCCGCTGCTGGTCGGAATCTTCCTTCCAATCCGGGCCCACTATCGCGAGCTAGCCCGGCAGCTCTCCCTCCAGGGTTCCTCCCCTGCGCTGCAGAAGTTTGCCCCTATCCGGGCTGTAGTTCCCATCTCCGGCGTACATCGGGGAGTGGTCGACGCGATCAACTTCGCCCGTGCGATTACCAAGAATGTCACCGCGGCCTATATTGAGCTCGAGCCTGGATCCGGCGAGAAGGTGCAGAAGGAGTGGGCGCGCTCGTGGCCGGACGTCCCGTTAGTGATCATTCCCTCTCCGTATCGTTCGATCATCGGTCCACTGCTCGACTACTTGGATCTCATTGACACTCGCTACAACGACGGCCAGGCGGCCGTCGTGGTGCTACCCGAGTTCATTCCGGCGAAGTGGTGGCAGAGCCTGCTGCATAACCAGACCGCCTGGTTGATCAAGGTCGCCCTGCTCTACCGACGGCGCCGGAAGGGTTTCCAGCGGGTGATCATCGATGTTCCCTACCACACTGCCCGCTGAAGCCCGCAGAGTTTCACGCTTCGACATAAACTTGAACCTCTATCACCCCGGCCGATTGAGGCGACTTGATGATCACGATTTATAAGAATGGCGATCAGGGGCTGCAGCCGGCGGAGGCGGTGGAGAACGGTTGCTGGGTGCACGCGGTAACTCCCACCGAGCAGGACTTGGCCGTGCTGGCTGGGCACGGCGTCCCGCCGGAGTTTCTCTCCCACTTGCTCGATCTCAACGAGCGCCCACGGGCCGAGCGGGAAGGCGACGCGATCCTGCTCGTGCTGCATTTTCCCTATGCTCAGGGCCCGACCGCCGACATTCCCTACATCACGGTTCCGCTGACCATCATCGTCACCACGGATCTGGTTGTCACCAGCGTCCCGATGGCCACCGGATTCCTGCAGGGGTTCGCCAGCCGAAATCTGCGCGGCATGACCCCCGACCGCCCAACCGGGTTCGTCCTGCAGATGTTGTTGTATCTCGCTAAGGAGTACCTGGATAACCTGAATGTAATAAACGCTCAGGTAGATCGGCTGGAAGACCAGCTTCAGCGATCGCTGCGCAATCAGGAAGTGCTGGGACTGTTGAAGTTCGAGAAGAGCCTCACCTATTTCACCACCGCTCTCCGCTCGAATGAGGTGGTCTTGGGCCGACTCCAGCGGGGAAACATCTCGCAGTGGCACCCGGACGAAATGGAACTCTTGGAGGACGTCTTGATCGAGGTACGCCAGGCCATCGAGCAGGTCGACATCTCCCAGAGCATCCTGGCTCAGATGATGGACGCCTTCGCCTCGATCGTGTCGAACAACCTCAACGCGGTCGTCAAGTTACTGACCTCGGTGACACTGCTCGTCGCGATGCCCACCCTCATCGCCAGCGTGTACGGGATGAATGTGAGGCTGCCGGGCGCCGAATCGCCGCTGGCATTCGCCGGGATTCTGGCGGCCTCGATTCTGGTTTCGTTGGGCCTGTTGGTGATCTTCTGGCGGAAGGACTGGTTGTAAGCGGGCGGGGTCAGTCCCGATCACCGTCCAGCTTGTAGGGGACGTCGGTTATCACAACCCCGGTTTCCAGCGGCAAGGATAGGCGCAGCAGGGAGGCCATCTGGGTCCTCATCAGGTTGGACCACCAGCGCGGCCGAACCGACTGAGGGACCACGATTGTGATCGACTCATGGGGTTGGCGGATTTCCATCATTTCCACGATGTACTTGAGCATCGGCTCTAACACCATCCCGTGATCGGCCGGCAGGACCACCAGCCGGATGCCGTCCCCTCGGCGGTCCCATTCTTTGCGGAGCGCATCTGCGTCGGCCTGATCGAGCGCCACATGGACGGCGGTTACATCATTTGAAAGCGAGGTTGCATAGCGCAAGGCCGTCAGGGTGCCTTGGTGCACCGCGTTGATCGGGAGGATGATCCGGTGGCGGGTGATCCGAGGCGGGGCCGGCTCGTCCGCCACCGGGGCCGGGGTCTTCACCCGGTGGACAGGGGTGGTTGGCGGCTTGCCTTGGCGAGGCTCAGCCCGGGTGGCAAAGGGCTTAGGCAGAATCCTCCCCCCATTCGCCAGGGCGAACGCCGGCAACCGGCGGGCCTGCTGGCCGACCCCGAACAGCTCTAGAAAACTGGCAATCGCAATCATTAACCGGTAGCGGTACTCCTGCATCCGGAAGGCCTGCCACTCGACGATCGAGGCCATCGCGCCTTGGACCCGGGCCTTTGTGCGCACTATTCGGTAGATCTGGCGCGGCTCGCGATAGCCGAAAGGGGAGAGCAAGACGACATGGGCGACGAGTGCCAGAAAGCCGAATCCAAGCAAGGCAATCCAGCCGCCTTCTTCCCATTTGCCGATCAACTGGCCGAGGAACACAATCCCGGCCAGAATGGTCACGAACGTGGCGCCTGCGGCGCCCCAGCGGCGGGCGCGTCCGGTGTAATGAGTGAGCAAGTGTTTGCGAACTGCCAATCCCATGGCTGTTATCGGCATGAAGACCCCTACACCGTAGAACGGCACGGCGACCGTAGTTCGGCCGCGTACTAGGAACATGATCAGCACCGCCATTGCAAACGTTATCGTGACCGAACGGGTGAATGTCCCGCGCCGGTCGCGGTAGATGATGGCCTCCGGGATTCCTCCCATGGCCACATCGCGCCACTCGGTAGCCTGCGCGTCCTGTAGCGCGGTCATCGAGGCCGCTGCCAGCATCATCACCGCGACGATCTGGTAGGCCCAGAACAGGAGAATGCCGCCCGGAATCTCACCGAAGGCGATAAAGGCCAGGTTGCCGACCAACGTGCGGCCAAACGTGCCGTCAAACACGTCGAATCGAATGGCGAAGACGGTCAGAAAGAAGGTGGTCAGCCCGCCATAGAATAGAAAGGAAGTCTGCACGAAGCGTCCGATGCCCGACTTTCCGCTGTAGAAATTCCAGAGCCAGCTTAGCCTCGACAGGCGCTTCTTCCCCCATTTCACAATCCCCGCATCTTCGTCCTGCATGAACTGGATTCCATTTGACACCGCTTCCAGTCCGGTCAGGGCAACCATGCCCTTCATCGCCGCGGTCAGCATATGCAGCATCGCCTGTCCAAGTGTGGCGGCTCTCGGCGCGGCTTCAGGTGGAACCGGCGGAACCCCTCTGAAATGTGCCATGATCAGCCCGATGGCCATCGTGATGGTCAGCAGCGCGAAGACTGTGATCAACGAAAACACAATCTGCGCCGATTCGCCCCGGCCGCGGATGGTCAGGTACCAGGTGACGGCGGCTAACACCGCCCCTATCCCAAAGTGATACAGCCAGTTCTTGCCGTACAGGCCGATAATGGAAAGCAGCTGATCCCCACCGGACAGGGCCGAGACCACGATGGTGAGTACGTAGTCCTGAATGAGCGCGACTGCCACGATGAGACTGAGGGTTGGCCACAAGTAGCGCATGGAGGCGGTATAGGATCCGCCGCCCTCGTTGAACGGACCGAGCGAGAACATGTACAGCAGGCCGAAGGCAAAGTTGGCGAAGGCGATTACGGCAACCGCCAGATAGGCTCTGTTTTCCAACCCATAGGGGTGCAAGGCACTCATCATTTCGCCGGTGGCATAGTAATAAGAAGTGAAATAGTCCACCCCGAAGAGTGCTAGCGCGGCGAGCAGCCCGATCTGGCCGGCGCCATGAACCTGGGCGGTCTCCCTTCGTTCGCGGGGCGCGAGCCGGAAGGCTAGGAAGACGATGAGCAGGAGCAATATGAGGGAGAGCATCTCATGACCTCGTTGAGGGACGGGGAGCGATTAGCTAGGCTTGGAGGCGCCGAGTTGACCAGCGCTCCCACAGCCAGATCAGACGGATCTCCACGATGACCGAAATCGCCATCAGGGCGTTGTGGATCCGGCCGGAGGCCAATGGCTGCAAGCGGACCTGCAGCCAGAAGAAACCCAGGACAAGGCCGAACGGGATCATCCAATCTAAGACTCGCAACATCAAACCCTTCATACAGCCCAACCCTAGCACCTGGAAATAAATCCGGCACAAAGCTCGGGACCAAGTGCATAAAGGACGAATAAAACAAAAGACGCCCAGTGCGGGCGTCTGGTGCTAGGAGAAGCGCCAGTGGTTAGTCGTCGGCCAGGAAGCGGTAGCCTACTCCAGGCTCGGTGAGGACGAACTGCGGTCGTTCCGGGTCAGGCTCGAGTTTCTTTCGGAGCTGGCGGACATAGACCCTCAGGTACTCGACGTGCTCGGCCTCGGTCGGCCCCCAGACCGTAGTCAGGATTCCGCGATGGGTGAGCACCCGGCCGGCGTTCGCCGCCAGGTAGGCCAGCAACCGAAATTCGGTCGCAGTGAGTTTGACCTCCTCCCCGTCCCTCCGAACGGTATGCAGCGCCAAGTCGATGCTGATCGGTCCGGCAGTGACGACAGTCTCGGCGAGGCTTCCCTGCATGCGAGCGTCATGGCGGAGCGCCACCCGGATCCGAGCCAGCAGTTCCTCGATGCTGAAGGGCTTGGTCAGGTAGTCGTCGCCGCCCTTGTCAAGCGCCTCGACTTTGTCCGCGTCTGCCTCTCGGACTGAGAGCACGATGATCGGGATCTGAGTCCACTCCCGCAATCGCTCGATGACTGTGAGGCCATCCATGTCCGGCAGACCCAGGTCGAGGATGATCACATCGGGCGGATCCGCGGCCGCCCGGGCCAGGCCTTCCTCTCCCCGGGTGGCGGTGGTGACCTCGAAACGTTTCTCGCCCAGGATCGTGCGCAGCGCGCGCAGAATCTGAGGTTCATCATCAATAACCAGAACCTTGGGACGGCTCGTCATTCGGCTTCCGGCGGCAGGTTGGGAGGCGGGTTCCCATCCCAGGTCATGGGTAAGGTGAAGTTGAAGGCGAATCCAATGGGAATGTTTTCAGCCCAGATCCTCCCGCCATGGGCCTCCACGATTCCTTTACAGATCGAGAGCCCCAATCCAGTCCCGGTCACCCGATCGGCGGCGGTGATCCGGTAGAACTTGTCGAAAATTCGGGCCAGGTCCTGCTCCGGGACCGGCGGACCCTGATTGCTCACCTGGACCTGGAGCGAGCCGTCCCCGGTCGGCCGAGCCGAGACCTGAATCCGAGTGTGGGGAGGTGCATACTTCAGGCAGTTGCTGATCAAGTTGGTGAAAACTTGCTCGATCTGCACATAGTCCACCGGGATGAGTGGAAGATCCTCCGGTAAATTGAGCTTCAGCTCGTGATGACCGGTCAAGGGTCGCATGCGTTCCACAACCCCGCCAACAATTTCCTGGAGCAGGTTCCATTGCCGACTCGGGCGCAGCGCGCCGGCCTCAATCCGCGACATGTCGAGCAGATTACCCACCAGTCGATTGAGGTGATCGGACTCATCGTCGATCGCTCCGAGCAGGTCTGCCCGGGCGGCCGAGTCCCACGCCACCTCGCCGCTGCGCAGGCTGGTGGCGGCGGCCTTGATTGTGGCCAGCGGAGTGCGCAGCTCGTGTGACACCGAGGACAGGACCGCCGATTTCAGCCGGTCGCTCTCTTCCAGCACGCGGGCCCGCTGCTCGGCCTCGGCCAACCAGGCCCGCTCCAGCGCGAGCGCGCCCTGGCTGGCAAAGGTCCTGAGCAACCGATCTTCGGAAGTTGAAATCGGAGCCGAGCCTCGCCAAAGGCGGATCTCCCCAAGCTGCCCGCGTGCAGTCTGCAGGACCGAAATCAGGCTGGCTGGCGTGGGGGTGGTCATGGCCTCCGCCGGCAGACTGACCTCCGGGGCAGGGAAGGGACCCCCGCCAGCCGCCGCCAGTTGCACTCGATCTGCCTGGAAGGTGCTCTTGACCTGTTCACATAACGTCCGTCCGATGGCCGAAACGTCAAGGGAGCCGGCCAAAGCCGTGCTGAGCTCGTAGAGCCGGGTGGCCTCGCGCTCACGAGCTTTGGCCGCGGCCAGCCCGGCCTGAGCCCGCCCTACCAATTGGCTGATAACGACGGCCACCACCAGGAACACCAGCAAAACCAGAGTGTCCTCGGTCCGATGGACGACCAGCGTGAACCTCGGCTCGATGAAAAAGTAGTTGAAGGCGAGGAAGGTCCAGACCGCGGTCAGCACCCCAGGGCCCAGGCCCCAGTAGGCGGCGCTCAGCCCGACCGGCAGGAGGTACAGCAGTGCCATGAGTGGAGTTCCTAGGTTGGAGCGCCACAGATAGAGCAGAGCGGTTGTCAACCCGATGGCCAAAGTTGCAAAGACATAGCGTGAGGCCACTCGAGCGGTAAGCGAAACGCCTGGCATATTCGGACCTGCGGATTCCATTATATGCGCCGGCTGTGGCTCGACAGCCGATGCGGACGCGGCTATCATCGGCAAGGCGAACGAGGGAGGGAGACCATGACAACCAATGCCGCCAAGGGACGAGTGGCGGGCATCAGTGACGAGGCAGTCCGGGCCAAGACCGGCAAAAGCTGGTCGGAGTGGATCGATGTGCTCGACTCGGCGGGAGCGGCCGACATGGACCATCCGGCCATCGCAAAATACCTCTACAACGACCTCGGCGTTCCCGATTGGTGGTCGCAAATGGTGACGGTAGGCTACGAGCAAGCCCGGGGGCGCAGGCGGGTTCACGAGACTGCTCGAGGCTTTCAGATCAGCCGTTCCAAGACCCTGGAGGTCTCGACCGCCCGCGCCTTCAAGGCCTGGAACGAGGCGGGGGTCCGCAGGCGCTGGCTGCCAGGTCGGAGTTTGAAGGTCCGCAAGGCGACCCATAACAAGTCCATTCGGAGTACCTGGTCGGAAGACGGATCAGATGTATCGGTGGATTTCTATGCGAAGGGACCTCTCAAAGTTCAGGTTGTCGTTCAGCACTCGGGGCTTTCCGATCCGAAGCAAGCCGAAGGGATGAAAGAGTTTTGGTCGGCGGCCCTCGGCCGGTTGAAGGCTCAACTCGAATGACCGCATCAACAGCGCGCGCCGACTATGAGGCGCCGACCCACATCGTGCGACCCCAGCGGCGCGACTAGCAAGCTCCCAATCATAGACCGGCTTGGATGTGCCAATGGCTTATGACAAGAAGCTCTCAGATCGAATTCGAAAGGCGCTCAGCAAGCAGCCAAAACTTACCGAGCGGGAGATGTTTGGGGGGATCGGCTTCATGCTTCGAGGCAACATGGCCTGCGGCGTCATCGGCGATGAAATGATGGTGCGCATAGCCAAGGAGGAGACCGATTCTGCAATCAAGGAGCCTGGAGCGCGGATCTTCGACTTCTCGGGTCGGCCTTCGCCCGGCTGGATCCTGGTAGATCAGCAAGTGCTTTCCAAGCCTGCCGAGTTGAGGGCCTGGGTCAAGCGAGGCGTTGAGTTCGCGCTGAGCCTGCCGGCCAAATGAGCCACTGGGTCTGAGCCGGCACGGATGGGGGATCTGGACCGGGCACTCATCTCACTTGCCGGCCTCTCGGTCGGGGATGCGTTTGGGGAGCAGTTCTTCCGGCTGCCCTGGGATGCGATCCGGGAGCGCCGGCTGCCGCCCGGCCCTTGGCCCTGGACCGACGACACCGCGATGGCCCTCTCGATCGTGGAGGTGTTGCGGAATCACCGCACCATCGAGCAGGATGTCCTGGCTGCCCGCTTGGCCG
>Ga0214471_10001702_pt1 | contig 17387 bp, 17 predicted proteins | sample RVTome_5_FD_207665 | JGI IMG/M metagenome (GOLD analysis project Ga0214471, IMG submission 207665) | Soil microbial communities from uranium-contaminated site in the Upper Colorado River Basin, Wyoming, United States - RVT142D155 | ecosystem: Environmental > Terrestrial > Soil > Contaminated >... | reverse complement strand
GCCCCCAGCGTCCTCCCCCGGCTTCCGGGGGAGGTGCCGAAGCGGAGCGAGGCGGAGGGGGCGGCGGAGACAGCGTGCGCGTCGACGCGGACTGCAAGAGCCGCAACCGGCAACCGGCAACCGGCAACGGAATTCCTCAACCCCCGTATGCCCTGGTACTCTCTCGCCCCGCTCTCGCGAAGGAACCCCCTTGGCCTATCGATGTGAGGTCTGCGGCAAGGAGCCGTGGGTCGGCAAGCAGGTGAGTCACTCACACAAGCGGACCAGCCGCCGCTGGGTGCCCAACATCCAGCGCGTCCGCGTCCGCCACGGCAGCAACTCCCGCCGCGCCCACGTGTGCACCTCTTGCATCAAGGCCGGCAAGATCGAGAAGGCGTAGGCCAGGCCGCTCGGGTCGTTGGGTCGTCAGACGCGTTCCACCTCTTAGCCTGAAAGCGTCCCTCGCCGCAATTCGCAATTCGCCGGATCGCGCCCAAGGTCGCTCACGCGTCTTGCCAATTGCGAATTGCGAATTGCGTCAATCGGAGCGAAGCGCAGATTGACCCCTTCCTATACTCCCGCTCCTATGCAGGGTGTTGTCAAGGTCTATGACCCCAGGACCGGGTTCGGCGTCGTCGTGCTCGACGAGGACCGGTCGGAGGTCTTCCTCAGGCCGGGGAGCCTGAAGGACAGCATCTTCCGGGTGCTTCGCCAGGGGCAGCGCATCGTGTTCGACCTCGAGGACGACGACGGCAAGCGCTTCGCCCACCGCTTGCGGATCGGCTGAGCCTCAGGGTCAGCCTTCCCCGTCCCACTCTCTCCTCAGCAGGCCGTAGACCACAGAGTCGTGGACCTGCTCCCCCATCCGCAGCGCCTCGCGCTCGGTCCCCTCGTAGGTGAACCCGAGGCGCTCCGCCAGGGCGATGCTGCGCTCATTGCCGACCGCGGCGTGGATCACCAGGCGGTGGAGCCCCCGTTCGAACAGGTCGGCGACGAGGTGCCGCATCGCCGAAGTCACCAGCCCGCGTCCCTCATGATCGGCAGCGATCCAGTACCCCACCTCGGACACACGATTCAGCATGTCGAACCCGGCACCGACCGCCCCGACCACGCGATCGCCGGCGAACAGCCCCCAGTGGACCGCCGTTCCCTCGGCCAGCCTGCGCTCTGCGTCCTCGACGAAACGCCGCGAATCGTCGAGGGTCGTGCTCACCCACACCCAGGGCATCCACTCACCAAGCCGGGAACGCTCGGTGTCGACGGCGGCGAAGACCGCCGCCGCGTCGTCGGCGCGAAACGGCCGGGCGACCACGCCTGCAGCGAGCTCGATCACCGTCATGCCCCTTCGGCCTCCTGGAGCCGCCGCGCATTCAGCGCCTCCAGGGCCACTGCGATGCCCTCGGCGAGCAGAAGGCTCCTCACCGAGGCGAAGAAGTCGAACCCGTGATTGGCGAACGGCACCTCGATGTGGCCCACCGGCGGGCCACCGGCCGCCCTCATGGCATCGACGAGCGACCGCGACTCGGCGGCGTCCACCACCCAATCGGCCGATCCGTGCACGACGAGAAACGGCGGCCGGTCGGCGGTCACCGAGCGCGCCGGTGACGCCCGTATCCACGCCTCGCGATCGGTCTGCGGATCCGACTTCATCACCGCGGTCCGCAGGTACGGCCACTTCTCCGACATCCCGTCGGAGCCGAGCAGGTCGTGCACTCCGTAGATCGGGACGACGACATCAGGAGCACCCGGTCCGAAGCCTGCGAGGGCGGCGAGCTGCCCTCCGGCCGAACCTCCGGCGACCGCGATGAAGCCGGTGTCGGCGCGGAGAACGGCAGCCGACTCACGCACCCAGGCGAGCAGCCGTTCGATGTCGTCGAGGTGGTCCGGGAACGTGGCCTCCGGGCTCAGCCGGTAGGTCGGGGTGAGCACCACCCAGCCCATCGACGCCATCCGGTGGATCAACGGCCGGGCCTGCCTGCCCCGGCGTCCCCGCCACCATCCGCCGCCGTGAACATGGATGAGGACCGGTCCTGCGTCCACATCGGGGCGAGCGATCCGATCGACACGGTGCCGCTGGTGAGGCCCGTAGGCGAAGGTCTCCATCTCGTACGGTCCTGGCAGAGGCGGAAACGGGCGAAGCCGCCGCCTGAAGGCGATCCGCGGCAATAGGACGGCCTCACCCAGGAGGTCGGTCAATCCGGATTCGATCGCGGGGCGGGCACTGCGAGCGCGGAGAGCCGCCCAGCCGATTAGCACCCCCGCCACGAAGGCCGCGGCGAGCCCAACGGTGCCTGGCGCTCCCCCAGTCGAACCGGCGACCACCGCGAGGCCGGTGATGGCGGCGACCCCCACGAGGAACCAGGGAGCCAGTTCGGCGGTGACCATTGCCGGCACCCACCACGCGCTGCGCAGCTCGCGCTCCCGCACCGCCAGCAGCGCCAGCCCGAGGGCTATCAGCGTGACCACGAGAAAGGCGTACGACATCCGACAAGGCTACGACACCCGCCACGACCGACCTCCATCGCCGCGGGTATAGTCCGCGCAGGACGACCCCTAAGGAGTGAGATGGTCGAGGCCTATGTGCTGATCCAGACCGAAGTCGGCAAGGCTGCCCAGGTCGCGATGGAAGTCGGGAAGATCGACGGGGTGCAGGCGGCCGAGGCCGTCACGGGGCCCTACGACGCCATCGTCCACGCCTCCGCCGACGACGTCGACTCGCTCGGCAAGCTGGTGGTGGCCAGGATCCAGGCCGTCGAGGGGATCACCCGCACCCTCACCTGCCCCGTCGTCAGGCTCTAGAAGAAGACAGCAGAGGGCAGACGGCAGATCGCGCCGCCGCGTTCCTGAGTCCCTTCTGCCTTCTGCGTTCTGCCTCCTGCGCTCAACTGAGCGCCAGTGACACCAGTTCGTCGCACAGTTCGGGGTAGGACATCCCGGTGGCGGCCCACATCATCGGGAACATCGACTTGGGCGTGAAGCCGGGCATCGTGTTCAACTCGTTGACGAGGAAGCCGCGGCCGTCCGGCTCGTAGAAGAAGTCGACCCGGGCGAGCCCGCGGCATTCGAGCGCCTCGAACACCCGGCAGGCCAGGGAGCGCACCGTCGCCGCCTCGGACTCGTGGAGATGGGCGGGGACGATCAACTCGGTGGCGTCGTCCCGATACTTGGCGTCGTATGTGTACCAGCCCGTCTTCACAACGATCTCCCCCGGCACGGAGGCTCGTGGCCCCTCGAGGACCGCCACCTCGATCTCCCGACCCACGACCTCCCTTTCCACGATCACCTTGGGTCCGTGGCCGAGGGCGTCGTCGATGGCGTCCTTGAGGCTTCCCTCGTCGTCGGCGCGGGAGATCCCCACCGACGAGCCCAGGGCGGCGGGCTTCACGAAGACGGGGAAGCCGAGGTCGTCACCGATGTCCCCGACCACTTCCGCGGGGTCGTCCAGGTAGGAGGATCGGCGCACCACGACGTACTCGCTGATCGGGAGGCCCGCCTCGCGGCAAAGCCGGTTGGCGACGTCCTTGTCCATGGCGACCGCCGAACCGAGGACCCCGGAGCCGACATACGCCAGCCCCGCCATCTCGAATAGGCCCTGGATCGTCCCATCCTCGCCGTACGGACCGTGGAGGACCGGGAACGCGACGTTCACCGCGATGGCGCGATCGTCAGCGAGGAGTCTTCCGCCAGGGACCTCGAGCAGGGCCTGTGGGCCCTCGGCGGCGAGGGGGCGCCGCTCGGAGTCGGCCAGGTGCCAGACGCCGGCACGGTCGATGCCGACTGCCACCACCTCGTGGCCCCGGCTCTCGAGCGCCTCCAGCGTCGACACCGCCGACACGCATGAAACCTCATGTTCCTCGGAGCGTCCGCCGAAGAAGAGAGCAACCCGAACCATGGTGAACAGTCCTGCCGTGAGCCTGCCTGAACCCAAAGTGTACCGGCGCCCCCCCGCCACTCCTGGCGGAGAGATGGCCGCCGCAGTGGCCGCCGAGAGCCGCGGCCATCGCGACGCGGGCGCCGCAGCCAGGGCAATAGCCGGCGGGATCGCTGCCCAGACCGGCGCCTCCAGCGTGGCCATCGTGGCCGGCGGAGTCGCCATAGCGGTCCACCGGGACGGTCACGACCTGATGCCGCTCTCGCCGAGCGCGGCAGCCGCGATACAGGGCGACCCCGCATCGACACGGCTGCTGCCACTTGCCTCCGCCGCCCTCCCGACGCCGGCGACCCTCATCGTCGTCGGCGCCGATCCACGCGCCGACCTCGAGACTCTTGCCCAGATCGCTGCACTCGGCATCGACCTCGCAGCGATGATGGAGACGGCCCGCCGCGCCGATCGCCTCGCTCGCCTCAAGGACGAGTTCGTGGCGCACGTCAGCCACGAGTTGCGCGCCCCACTCACGACGATCGTCGGCGCTCTGCAGACCCTGGAGCGCGTCGAACCCGCCGATCCCAGGGCGGCCGCCCTGCGCTCGTCGGCCCGCGAGAGCGCCTCCCGCCTCAGGCGGCTGGTCGAGGATCTCCTCATGGCCACCCGACTGGGGGGACGGACGGTGCCGGCGCGCCTCGCTCCCACCCGCATCGATCTGGTGGTTGAGCAGGCGGTCGCCGAGGTCCCGGGATCGAAAGATGTGCGTATCACGGTCCGGCAGCCCCTCCCTGACATCCCCACCGACCACGAGCATCTGCGGCGAATCCTGATGAACCTCGTCGACAACGCCGTCCGTCACGGGGCAGCCCCGGTCACGGTCGATGTGGCTGCTTCGGGATCGGGAGTGATGGTCCGTGTCGCCGACCACGGCGATGGCCTGCCGCCGGCCGTGGCGGAAGCCCCCTTTGCCGGCGAGCATCCGTCGGCGACAGGCCTCGGCCTCGGGCTTCGCATCGCGGGCGGGCTCGCCGAGGCACTCGGAGCCAGACTCACACACCGGGCCGCCGTCGGCGGCGGTGCCGCCTTCGAACTCCTGCTCCCCGGACCCGGCTCCTCCTAGGGGATCAGCGCGGTCGCTGGCCTCCCCAGGGGATCAGCGTGGTCGCTGGCTCCTAGTCCTTGCCCCCGCCGGCGGCGATGGCGTGGAATCCGCCGTCGACGTGAACCACCTCACCGGTGGTCATCGGCGCCCAGTCGCTGAGCAGCACGGCGATCATGCGCGCCACCGGTTCCGGGTTCGAGACATCCCACGAGAGCGGAGCACGGTCGTCCCAGACCTCCTGGAACGTGGCGAAGCCGGGGATGGATTTGGCGGCCACGGTGCTCAGGGGGCCGGCAGAGACCGCGTTCACCCGTATGTCGTGCGTCCCGAGATCCCGAGCCAGGTACCGGGTGACGGCGACGAGCGCTGCCTTGGCCACCCCCATCCAGTCGTACGCCGGCCAGGCCTGGCTGTTGTCGAAGTCGAGGGTGACCAGCGATCCCCCACCTGCCTTCCGCATCAGCGGCAGCAGCCCAACGGCGAGGGTCTTGTAGGAGAACGCCGACGTCTGGAAGGCCGTGACGGCGCTCTCCGCCGGCGTCGTGAGGAACCGGCCACCGAGGGCATCGTCCGGGGCGAAGGCGATGGCGTGAAGAGCGCCGTCGACCGCTCCCCATCTGCCTTCGAGATCGGCGACGAGGGCCTCCATGTGGGTTGGGTCGTTGATGTCCAGCTCGATGACATCGGGGGGATCGGGAAGCCGCTTCGCCGACCGCTCGGTGAGGCTCATCCCGCGCCCGAACCCGGTCAGGACGATCGAAGCACCCTGCTCCTGGGCGATCCGGGCGGAGTGCCAGGCGATCGAATCATCGGTGAGCACCCCGGTGATCACCAGGCGTTTGCCATCCAAGAGCACTGAGATCTCCCCTCGCGAGTCAGGTCATGTTATTCCATGACGCCCGACGCCCGACGATGGTGCCGTCACAACTCTTGCGGGAGACGGGAGACGGGAGACGGGCGACGGTGCCTACACGTTGGCCCACGCCCTGAGCCCGAGGCCCATCACGAACAGCAGCAGGAGCCCGTAGGCCAGCGCCGGTCGCTTGGCCAGCTGTGCCCGGTAGATGTAGGCGAAGGTGAACGTGAAGAGGATGACGAAGCCGTAGAAGAGGTGGAAGTCGTCCTGGGGCCGGAATCCTTGGTTGTAGGCGAGCAGGCCGAGCGTCACCTGAACCAGCATCGCCCCGATGGCGACCCACGTGGCGATCCTGAACCACTTCCCAGCATCGCGCTTGACTAGTGCGGCCATCAATCCCCACAACCCCACCAGACCGGTGGTGATCACGGCGACATAGAACCAGTTGGCATGCAGATCGCGCATCCGCGCGATGGTAGGAGGACCGTTGCCCGTTACCCGGTACCCGTTCCCCGACGCCCGACGCCCGACGCCCGCAAGACATCCTGAGCGCAAGTCCCTTTCTTGCGGAAGGCGGAAGGCGGAAGGCTGACCGCCGTCAGGCGGGCCTAGTCACTTCCGCCACCGTCGCCCCCAGATGGCGAATCAGGTCGCCGGCGTCGAGATTGATCGCCACGCCGTGGGCGCCTCCGCCGATCGAGGCCAGATCCTCTATGGAGGCGTCGGCGATCACGGGCAGTGGGGTCGCAGATCCGAACGGAGTGATCGTCCCCGGGCGGTAGCCGGTGGCAGCGAACGCCTCCTCGGCGTCGGCAAGCGACATCCGCGAGACCCCGAGGTGGGCACGCAGCTTCGTCCAGTCGATCACCCGGTCGCCCGGAACCAGCACGATGAGGAGATCGCCTTCCCCACGGCGCACGACGATCGACTTGATCACGCTGTGGAGGGGCACACCGCGGCGCTCGGCGGCGTCCTCGACAGACGACGCCCTGCCGTACTCCACGACCTCGTGGGCAATCCCCGCCGCGACCATGGCCCGAGTGGCCGCGTTGTCGGTCACCCTTCGAGGAGCAGGTCCGAGTAGCGCTCCCGAACCACCTTCTTGTCGAACTTGCCGGTGCCGGTCTTCGGCAAGTCGTCGGCGAAATCGATCTGGTCGGGCAGCCACCACTTGGCGACGCGGCCTTCGAGATGCGTCAGCAACTCCTCGGCGGTGACCTCCGAGCCCGGTCGCCGAACCACGAGCGCCAGCGGCCGCTCCTGCCACTTGACGTGCTTGACCCCGATCACCGCCGCCTCAGCCACCCCGGGGTGGGCCATCAGCTCACGTTCGAGGTCGAGGGAGGAGATCCACTCGCCTCCCGACTTGATCACGTCCTTGGCTCGGTCGGTGATCACGATGTAACCCTCTGCGGTGATCTTGCAGACATCGCCGGTGCGCAGCCACCCGTCGACGAAGGAGTTGGGCGACCGGGGGTCGCGGTAGTACTCGGCTGCGATCCATGGCCCCCGGATGAGCAGCTCTCCGAAGGCCTCGCCATCCCAGGGGAGCTCGTCACCCGCCTCGTCGACGATCTTGATCTGGAGCCCGGGGGCGGGCAGACCGGCGGTCTCCAGCCGGTCGAGCTTGCCGTCGAGGTCGAGATCCTCGTGCTCCGGGAGCAGCATCGCCGCCGACGCCACAGGATTCGTCTCTGTCATCCCCCACCCTTGCTGGACGCGGATCCCGCGCTCCTGCTCGAACCACTCGACCAGGGCCCGCGGCACCGCCAAACCGCCCGAGAGCAGCATGCGGATGCTCTCCAACTTCCGCTCCGGATGGTCGATGAGGTACTGCTGCACGCCGAGCCACACCGTCGGCACTCCCGGCGAGAAGGTGACGCCCTCGCCCTCGAAGAGGTTCACCAGGCCCTCGGGGCTGTAGTCGGGCCCTGGATAGACCAGCCCCGCCCCTGCCGTCACCGCCGTGAAGGGGTAGCCCCATGCCGCGGCATGGAACATCGGGACCACCGGCAGGATCACGTCCTCCGGCCCTATGTGGAGCATCGACAGGCCCGAGATGGTGTGGAGGTAGGTCGAGCGCTGGGTGTAGGCCACGCCCTTGGGGTTCCCGGTCGTGCCCGAGGTGTAACAGAGCATCATCGGCGACCGCTCGTCGAGCATGGGCCAGGCGCCCCAGGGCTCGGCATCGGCGATCAGGTCCTCGTACGAGATCAAGTCGAGATCCGAATTGGGGACCTCCCCGCCCATCACAACGTATTGCTCCACCGTCGCCAGCTCCGGCGCGAACCGTTCCACGAGCGGCAGCAGGTCGACGTCGACGAACATCACCTTGTCCCCGGCGTGGTTGACGATGTAGGCCAGCTGATCGGGGAACAGGCGGATATTGAGCGTGTGGCAGACCCGACCGGTGTTGGCCGTCGCCCAGTACAGCTCATGATGGCGATGGTTGTTCCAGGCGAATGTCGCCACCGCGTCGCCCTGGCCCACGCCGAGCCCGGCAAGCGCCGTGGCCAGGCGGCGCACCCGGTCGTCGGTGTCGCCGTAGGTGGTGCGCGTGATGGCGAGGTCGTGCCCGACGGACACGATCTTCCGCCCCGGATGGATGCGCACGGAACGGTCGTAGAGCGTCGAGAGGAGCAGCGGGAAGTCGTCCATCATGTGGGGCATCGCGTGGAACCTATCAAATGCGTGTCGGGCGGGCCCGCGCCAGGCAGCGAAAGCGAAGAGCGAAAGGCGAACCGCATCAGATCACGGGGACGGGGCCGTGCCGCCTGACGGGCGACGGGCGACGGGCGACGGGCGACGGGCGACGGGCTACTCGTCCGCGAGCAGCTTGGCCTTCTGCCGCTCGTACTCCTGCTCGGTGATGAGGCCCTCCCTGTAAAGCCGGGCAAACCGCTCCAACTGCGACACACGATCGGTCTGCTCGACGCCCGTGCTCCCCAAGTCCTTCGCTCGCAGCTCGCGTACCCGGTAGACGAGGCTCTGGAACTGCTCGGGCTGCGGGATGTCAGCGAACACCGATTGACCGTGCTCGCCGGCCGACTCGATGAGGAGGTCCCCGGACCGCAGCACCCGCTCGAGAATCGTCTGAGAGAACGACATGTCGTTGATGTTCTCGAGGGGGATCTCCTTGCCCTTCCGGGAGAGGATCCCGCTGCGGCGGATCAGTCGCTCGTTCGTCAATACGTAGTGGGTGAACCACCACTTGATGAAGGGGTAGAGGCCCAGCCGGAGAAACAGCACCCCGGCGATGCCGGTGATCACCCAATCGAAGGTGGAATCGTCGGGCGGGTACATCCAGGTGAGCAGAACGGCAGCACCCAGCAGCAGCGTCCATCCGAACGGGATGAAGAGCAACCGCCAATGCGGCCGGAACTCACGAACGACGGACTCGCCTTCTGTCAGGAAATGCTCGGGATAGGACATGAGCAAAGGGTAGGCGCCGCCGGGCTGGGACGGCGGGTCACGACCCCCGCTCGCGGAGAGTCCCACCACAATCCGCGATCGCGACCATCGAGCCGTCGTCGAAAGCCAGCTGCGATCGGATGCCTCAGGCGCTCGCGAAAGCCGAAAGCGGAGGTGGAGCCAACCGACGGCGGATGCCACATCGGCGTCAGGGGATCATCGAGCCGAGCGGCATCGAACGGTTCATGACGAGGGATCGTACCGAGCCGGCGCTTTGGGCCCGGGACGCGGAAAACCCCGAGGGAGTCTTGGCCGAAGCCTCCACCCTCTCGGGGTTGTTCCGGTCGAAGCGTTCCTTGCGAACCGCTCCTGTCCCTGACCTCGAACCGAAGCTCGGTGTCAAAGCTGGCCCGGCAACCGCACCGTACCTTTCGGCCGATGCGACCCTCCCGAAGGAGCTAGGTCGGTAGCCGCCTCCGGCCGTTACCGGCCCTTGGCATCCCCGCATCGCTGCGGTGACAATCAGGACAATACGACGGTCGGCACGCTCCGGTCAAGTCAGAACGCTATCTGGATTTCGCGTCCCAGTGGGAGTTTTCGCGGGCAAGATCGACGGCGAACGACCAGCGACACCTCCGGATGGCGGGTATGGTGGCCGACATGGCCGTGCGCACCCCCCGCCGCAGGGGACCATCGAGCACCGTCCTGACCGTCGTGCTGCTCACTCTCCTGGTCGTCCTCGCACTCCACGGCATCGTGATGGGCGTCCACCACATCCCCGACGCCGGATGCGCCACATGCATAGCCGCGATCGTGACCATCATGATCGGGCTGGTGGCGGCCCTCATGATGATGGGGCCCGTGATGCTCCTCGACCCATCGTCGGGGGATGCCGCCGTCGTCGCTCTCGATCCCGGTGTGTCTGGATCGAGGCACCCTCCGAGAACCGGAACTGTGCTGAGACTCTGATCTGTCCCCGATCGACGTGGACCACATCCGCTCGAAAGGAGAAGATCAGATGCGAATCATTACTGTCGCCGCAGCGATCGCCGCTGCCCTGCTCATCGTGCCCGCGTGTGGTGACGACGCCGACACTGCCCCCGAAGGGCCTCGGCGCGTTGAGATCGGACAGAGTGACTTCGAGTTCGACCCCGACCTGGCCTCGGTCATGGCGGGCCAGACGGTCGAATTCATCGTCACCAACAACGGAGCTGTCGAGCACGAGTTCCGTGTGACGAATCAGGCCGAGATCGATGCCCACATCGAGGGTGGCCACCAGGAGCACACGGGCGAAGACGACATGGCCGACATGGACGACATGGGCGGCACGGACACCACGGACGACATGGACGACATGGGCGGCACGGACACCACGGACGACATGGACGACATGGACGACATGGACGACATGGACGAGCCGATGCTGGTCATTCAGCCAGGTGAGACGATGACCCTGACGGTGACCTTCCCCGAGGACGCCACGATGTTCACGCGCTTCGTGTGCCTCATCCCGGGCCACTACGAAGCGGGAATGGTCGGCGAGATCGTGTACTCCGGCTGAGGCGTGCGTTGCTCCCCGGGGATCTTCCGGTTCCCGGGGAGCGTACGCGGGCCTCTCTGCGCTGGCGCGATCGCAATGCGCAAGTCCGACGGCGCGCCTCTTGCGGGAAGCGGGAGGCGGGCAGCGGGCAGCTGAGGTACCGCACGCGGCTGTCGGTCGTATTGCGAATTGCGAATTGCGGGGGGCCCGAGCGAAGCGAGGGGACCCCAAAAAGGCGGAACCCCGAGAAAGCTTTGGCCGAAGCCGCAGCCCTCTCGGGGCTCCATGTCCCCCCGTCGAGCGAACTCTTGCGAGCCGCTCCCCGGGGGGAACCGTACGGTGTTGCCACCGTCCGGCACCCTCCTGCTGGACCGAAGCCCAGCGGTGGGCCGTGGCCCCGGTGGCGCCGAACGAAGCCCGAAGGCCCTATCCGGCGACCCCTTGCGGGGTGTTCCCCCGGGGCCGCCTCCCCTGGTTCCTTGCGGTTCCTGAGGAGGAAGTGGCGACACAGTACGACCGACCGGGGGGGCGGTCAAGCGAGATCGGTACCTGGTTTTCGCGCGTCAGCCCAGGTTTTCGCGCGGGATCTTCGAGGCCGATCACCCCCTATCCTGCGGCGGCCCGATGCGCTCGCTGCTCACCACCCGCTTCGCCGCTGCCTGGACGGTCAGCCTGCTCTCCGGACTGTCCTTCTTCCTGTTCGTCCACTTCCCCCGGTTCCTCGAGAGCCTCGGGGCGTCTGAGGTGCAGATCGGTCTGATCATCGGTTCGACAGCATTGAGCGCCATCGCCGTGCGACCCCACCTCGGCCGCGATCTCGACCGAAGGGGACGACGGCCGATCCTGCTGCTGGGTGGCATCGTCAACGTGATCGTGATGGCGCTCTACCCGACTGTCGGGTCGCTCGGTCCGTGGCTGTACACGATCAGGATCGCCCATGGCTTCGGAGTCGCCCTCTCGTTCACGGCGATCTTCACATACGCCGCCGACCTGGTGCCGGAGGGCAAGCGCACCCAGGGCCTGGCGTTGTTCGGCGTGTCAGGCCTCCTGCCGATAGCGTTGGGTGGCGTCCTCGGCGACTTCGTCCTCGCCCGATGGGGCTTCGACGGGCTCTTCATGTCCTCACTCGCTTTCGGCGCCATCGCCCTGGCCATGTCCTTCACCCTGCCCGAGTCATCCACGCCAGTGGGCAAGGAGGGTGAGGTGTCGTTCCTCCGGCCGCTCCTCCAGCGCGACTTGCTCCCCCTCTGGTGGATCACCGTCGTCTTCACGCTGTCGCTCAACGCCTACTTCACCTTCCTACGCACATTCGTCGACCAGTCGGGCATCGGCACGGTCGGCGGGTTCTTCGCTGCCTATGCCGGAACCGCGATGGCGGTTCGCATCGTCGGCGGATGGCTGCCCGACCGCGTCGGCGCCAAACGCGTGCTGTATCCGGCGCTGGCGCTGTTCGCCGCCGGCTTCGTGGTGCTCGCCACCGCGTCGGGCTCCCCATCGATCCTCGTCGCCGGCGCCCTCTGCGGGACCGGACACGCCTACGCGTTCCCGATCCTCTACGCCCTGTCCTTCGGTCGGGCGAGATCCAGCGACCGCGGGTCCGCCTCGGCCATCTTCACCGGCCTGTTCGACGTGGGCACACTCGTCGGAGGACCGCTCCTCGGGGCCCTCGTGACGTGGTTCGGATATTCCGCCATGTTCTTCGCCGCAGCGGGATGGGTGGTCGTCGGCTCGATCGCCTTCAGCCTCTGGGAGGGCGATGCCGGGCCGCGGCGACGCGCCCGAACTACACGCGTGTCACTCGGGTGACGTATAGTCCCGAGGCATGGGACTGGAGACACTGAGCCCAAGTCGGGCGAGCGATTTCAAGACATGCCCGCAGCTGTTCAAGTTCCGGGCGATCGACAAGCTGCCCGAGCCGACGACGGTGTACCAGGCCCGCGGCACCACGGCACACCTCGCCCTACAGCGCCTTTTCGACCTTCCGCCGGAGCAGCGAACCCCCGAGGTCCTGTTCGACCTATTCCGTGAGGCCTGGGCCGAGGTGCGGATCGAGGAGTTCGAGGGCCTGTTCGAGTCGGTGGAGGACGAGCGCGCCTGGGGCATCGAAAGCCTGGAACTGCTCGCCAACTACTTCTCGATCGAGGACCCCACGTCGTTCGACCCGCTCGACCGCGAGTTGGACATGCTCGAAGACCTCGAGGGCATCACCATCCGGGGGATCCTCGACCGCATGGAGGAGACCCCAGACGGCCGGTTGGTCATCACCGACTACAAGACCGGCAAGGCCCCACCAGAGCGATACGCCCTCCCCGCCTTCTTCGCTCTGAAGATCTACGCCCTGCTGATCCGCCGGCGCACCGGCCGCACCCCCGACGAGATCCAGCTGATCTACCTCAACGGCCCCACCGTCTATCGGATCCCGGTCAACGACTCTCAACTCGATGCCATGGACCGCCAGCTCCGGGCGCTGTGGTCGGCGATCGACACGGCGATCGACCGGGAGCGGTTCCCCCCGCGGGTCAGCCGTCTCTGCGACTGGTGCTCCTTCCAGTCGATCTGCCCCGCCTGGGCCGACAGCGAGGTCGCCGCCGAGACGCTGGCGACGGTGTCGGGTTAGGCCTCGCTCCGCTCGGCCGCGATCCTCGCTTCGCTCGCTGCGATAGGCGCGCCTCCGGCGGGCCGCAAAAGGCCCGGCGTTCCGCCGAGCCGCGATGGGTCCGCCGTCATACCAGACGTACAGAGCCATCGCGTCGAGCAAAGCGAGACTGTCGCGCCGAGCGAAGCGAGGCTTTCGCGGAGGCCGGCGCCAGCCGGCCGACCATCGCGGCCGGGGCGAAGCCCCGGCTACGGAAACACCCCGCGTGCCAGCTTGGCGTCGGCGACCTTGCGGATGCCGCGGATGAGGGCGGCGGTGCGGAGGTCGGTCTCATGCTTGGTGGCCACCGACAGCACCTCGTCAAAGGCGCGGCTCATGATCTCGCGCAGACGGCCCACGATCTCCGACTCCGACCAGAAGTAGTTCTGCAGGTCCTGCACCCACTCGAAATACGAGACCGTGACGCCCCCTGCGTTGGCGAGGATGTCGGGCACCACGATCACACCGCGGTCATTGAGAATCTCGTCGGCGGCGAGCGTGGTCGGCCCGTTGGCCCCCTCCATGATGAGCCTCGCCTTGATGTCGCCGGCGTTGTCGGCCGAGATGACGCCGCCAGTGGCGCAGGGCATCAGCACGTCGCAGTTGCCGGAGATCAGCTCTTCGTTCGTGATCCGATCGCCCCCGCCCGTGAAGCCCTCAAGAGTGCGGTGCTTGTCGACGTAGTCCATGGCGTCCTGGATGTCGAGGCCCTTGCCGTTGTAGACCCCGCCGGAGATGTCGGAGATCGCCACGACCCGGGCCCCGAGCTGTTCGGCGGCCAGGGCGGCGTACCTGCCGACGTTGCCGAAGCCGTGGACCGACACGCAGGCGCCTTCGACGTCGAGCTTTGCCTGCTGGGCGGCCACCGGCAGGAGGCTCACCAGCCCGCGGCCGGTTGCCTCGCGTCGGGCGACCGAGCCTCCCAGCGCCGGCGGCTTGCCGGTGACCACGGCCGGCTCCGAATGGCCGACCTGCTGGCTGTAGGTGTCCATTATCCACGCCATCACCTGCTCGTCGGTGCCCATGTCGGGGGCGGGAATGTCCTTGTTGGGGCCGATGAAGTTGATGATCTCCGCCGTGTAGCGGCGGGTGACCCGCTGCTTCTCCGAGCGGGTGAGGGCGAGGGGGTCAACCCGCACCCCTCCCTTCGCCCCACCGAAGGGAAGCCCGACGATGGCGCACTTCCAGGTCATGAGCATCGCCAGCGCGGCGACCTCGCCGAGGTTCACGTCGGGGGCGTACCGAATGCCCCCCTTTGTCGGGCCCATCGTCAGCAGGTGCTGTACCCGGTAGCCGAACAGGCTCTCCACCTCGGAGTAGTCGTCTTTGCGGTACGGGAAGGTCACGACGATCGATCGCTGCGGAACCCGGAGCCGCTCCGCGATGTTCTCGTCGAGGGCGATGAGCTCGGCGACCCGGTCGAATTGGTGGAGCGCCTCCTGATACAGCGGCGACTCCCACTCACGCAGCCCCTCGCCGACGAATTTCTGCTCCATCGATCCTTCCCTCGACCCGGGACGCTCAATCTACCTGGACAGCAACCAGAAACCAGTCCTGCCGACGCGTCCTGCCAATTGCGGCCCGAGCGCAGCGAGGGCCTCTTCTGTCACACCCTCCCGGTACCTTCACACCCGTGCGTGAACTCCATGTCGATCCAGCAGACTGGGAGTCGGCCGTCGCCGATGCCGACGGGCCCCAGCTCGTTGTCGCCGGCCCCGGTGCCGGCAAGACCGAGTTCCTCGCCCGACGCGCCCGTCACCTGATCGTCGACCGAGGTGTACCGCCCGAGCAGGTGCTGCTGCTCTCCTTCTCACGACGCGGTGCTGCGGAGCTGCGCAGCCGGGTGACCCGCGGGGTCGAGCGATCTCTCACCGTGATCCCGGCGCTCACCTTCCATGCGCTGGCGATGCGCATCGTCGAGGCGCACGGTGCCTCCGGCGACTGGCCGCGCCCACCGGCCATCCTGACCGGCCCGGAACACGTCGCGCTCGTCGCCGAACTGCTCGCCGAGGAGGACCCCAAAGACTGGCCACTCCCGTTCCGTCCCGGATTGGCCTCGCGGAGCTTCGCCGAGGAGGTCACCGACTTCATGCAGCGCGCCGCCGAGCGGCTGATAGGCCCCGAGGAGGTCGCCACCCGAGAGCGCGCCGATTGGCGCGGGCTCCCCGGGTTCCTCAGCCGCTATCGCGCCGCACTCATAACCCACGATCGGATCGACTACGGGTCATTGCAGGGTGAGGCCGTGCGCCTCCTCGACGATCCCGACGTTCGCCCGGCGGTGGCCGGCACCTTCCGGTTCGTGCTCGTCGACGAGTATCAGGACACCACGGTGGCTCAGGCACGCATCGTCGAGCGCGTATCGGATACCCACGGGAACGTGACTGCCGCGGGTGATCCGTATCAGTCGATCTACTCCTTCCGCGGCGCCGAGCTTTCGAATGTCGCCGCTTTCCCGGAACGGTTCCGCGACGCCGACGGCGAGCCGGCGCGACGAATCGTCCTGACGACATCGTTCCGGGTGCCGCGGGCGATCCTCGACGCCGCAGTCCGGGTCACCGCCGGCGCCGGGCTCCCCGGTGCCGCCGGACCGGTCGTCCCCGCTCCCGGTGAGGGGAAGGTCGAGACCTACGGCTTCGACCAGGCGTCGGAGGAGGCCGAGTGGATCGCCTCCGAGTTGCAGCGCGTCCATCTGCGCGACGGAATCCCCTACCGGCGAATGGCCGTCGTCGTTCGCTCGAAGCGGCGGTTCCTGCCCGAGCTGTCCCGGGCGCTCGACCGGCGCCGCATCCCCCACGACCCCCCCGACGCCCGCCTCGTCGACCATGCCGCCATCCGTCCTGTGCTCGACCTGGTCGCGGCGGCCACCCGGCCCGAGCCCGCTCGCTCGGCGGCGTTGCGGCGAGTGCTCCTCGGTCCCATGGTCGGCCTCACGCTGTCGGCGGTGCGCGACCTCGAGCGGACCGCGGCGCGCGGTGGATGGCTCGAAGCCCTGGCACGGGGCGGCCCCGCGGAGTCGCCGCTGCCCTTCGTGACCGATACCGCGTGGGCGAGCGATGTGCCGGCGGCCGATGGCTTCTGGGCGCTCTGGACAGGGCTCCCCCACTTCGCATCGGTCGTCAAGGAGCCGTCGCCGGAGGGGCGCGCCGCCCTCGCCTCGTTCGCGCAGGCTCTCGACCGCCTCCGCGAGCGCGACCCGGAAGCCTCCCTCTCCGACTACGCCGAGGTGGCGGCGGCGGAGGATTTCGAGGCTCAACCCCTCCTCGAATACCGCGACCACGGAGTCGATCGCGTCGCCCTCACCACCCTTCACCAGGCCAAGGGCCTGGAGTTCGACGTCGTGGTGATCGCCGATGCCCGGGAAGGGATCCTCCCCGACCTGCGGACCCGGGACTCCCTCCTCGGCGCCCGCCACCTCTCCCCATCGCAGGGGGAAGACGACCCCTCGTATGCCCGGTTCCGGCTGCAGGAGGAGATGCGCCTCGTATACACCGCGATGTGCCGGGCCCGGGTCCGGGTGGTGTTCACCTGCACCGTGGCCCCGGCAGAGGGCACCCTCGGCACGCCGAGTCGCGTCCTCGCGCTGGTGTCCGGACTGCCGATCGAGGAGGCGGCACGAAGGCCGACGGAATGGGTCGACCCCACCACTCCCCTCGAGGCCGAGGCGTGGCTGCGCCGCCGGCTGCGCGATCCGTCCCTAACCGCCGCCGACCGGCTCGGGGCCCTCGCCGCCCTCACCGATGGCGCGGCATGGCATCCTCGGCCTGCGACCGAATTCGCCGGAATCCTGACCCGGGGCCGCGACGACGGCCTGGTCGACCCGGGCATGAGCCTCTCGCCTAGCGCCGCCGATGCCTATGACACCTGTCCCCGCCAGTACGTGTTCACCCGCCTGCTCCGGGTCGACGAGGGCGGATCGGTGTACCAGGAGCTCGGATCCCTCCTCCACGGGGTGTGGGAGCGTGCGGAGGCCGAGGCGCTGGAACATGGCCGGGACCATGC
>Ga0214471_10001701_pt1 | contig 17394 bp, 16 predicted proteins | sample RVTome_5_FD_207665 | JGI IMG/M metagenome (GOLD analysis project Ga0214471, IMG submission 207665) | Soil microbial communities from uranium-contaminated site in the Upper Colorado River Basin, Wyoming, United States - RVT142D155 | ecosystem: Environmental > Terrestrial > Soil > Contaminated >... | reverse complement strand
GAGCGCCCGCCGGGTGGCGGCATTTGCTGGTGGGTGGCTGTCGCTGATGGCGGGCGCGCTGTGCGCCGCAATCGAACTGTGGCTCTCCCAGGTAGCCCCCCCGGGTCCGTTGTTTGCTTCCATGCTGGGCATCCATGCCGTCACCGGCCTGGCGGAGGGCGCCATTACGGCAGCCAGCCTGGTGGCCATCGAACGGCTCAATCCAGGCTTTGTGTACGCCAACGGCGGGCGCGCGGCCCAGCCCGCCGGAGACGCGGTGGTCGAGGAGCCGCGCGCCCGGCAAGCCGCCGTGTCTGGACGGTAACCAGCAAAGACCACCCCATGGGACGCCGCATGACCAAGACGACCGGTTTCTTCGCGATCCTGACCGCCGCCCTAGTGCTTCTGGGGGTGTTGGTGGCCTCCTCCCTACCCGATGGCCTCGAACACGTGGCTGAGAGCCTGGGATTCGCGGGGCGCGCCTCACAAGGCGCCGCCTGGAGCCCGTTCGCCGACTATGAAGCCGCCTTCGTCGAAGGCTCATGGCTGGCGCAGGTCACCGCCGGCATCGCTGGTGTCGGGCTGATTTGGGCTTTCGGGGCGCTGCTGGGCAGGACGCTCAAAAGGAAGGGAGGCGGCTGAGATTGCACCATCTCGCGCTGGAACGCTGGAGCCGCCTCGATGGCCCCCTGCACCGCCTCGATGCGCGCGTGAAAATCGCAGTTACGCTAGCCCTCCTATTGTCGATCAGCGTGACCGGGCCGCGCGAAGTGGTTCTCTTCACCACCTATTTCCTGCTGCTTTGCGCCGTCAGTCTGTTCGCGCGCCTGCCCTGGTGGGAGGTGCTGGCGCGGGGGTTGATTGTGCTTCCCTTTGTTGCGGGTGTGGTGATTCTCAACCTTGCCGGGGGAGATCCCGTGCGTGCCTGGGCGGTCCTGGCCCGTGGCTATCTCTCGGCTGTCGCCGTTCTGCTGCTGCTGGCGACCACGCCGTTCCCGAAGCTGTTGCGAGGATTCGAGTCGCTAGGAGTGCCTCGCTTCTTCGGCATGATTCTACACTTCGTGTATCGTTACATATTTGTTCTATTCGAGCAGGCCCACAACATGCGCCGGGCCAGCCGCTGCCGCGCGCCAAAGGGGCGGCGCCGCCCTCTGTTTGAGGCGGCGGCGGGAGCGGTCGCCGTGCTGTTCGCGCGCAGCTATGGCCGCGCCGAGCGTATCCACCAGGCGATGCTGGCGCGTGGATTCCAAGGGCACTTCGAGCTATTGGAAGCACCCCGCGCAGGGCCGCGGGACTGGGCTTTTCTGCTGCTCTCGCTGGGATTCCTCGCGCTGCTGCAAACCGCGCGCTGATGCGGCAAAGGCGAGGGATCAGCCAGCCGCCGCGGTAGCGCCCACCACGAACAGGCGAGTAAGGTCTTTAGAATGGAGCCGGTCATCGAAGTCTTTGATCTTCGGTTCAACTATCCCGACGGCACCGCGGCTCTACAGGGCGTGGACTTTTCTCTTCACGCCGGCGAAACCGTGGCTGTGTTCGGCGCCAACGGGTCCGGCAAGACCACGTTCCTGCTGCACCTGGTCGGGCTGCTCCAAGGCCGCGGCAGGATCCGGGTTTGCGGCACGGAACTGGAGGATTCGACACTCAGCTTCGCCCGCCAGAAGATCGGCGTGTTGTTTCAAGACTCCGACGATCAGTTGTTCATGCCAACCGTCGAGGAAGATGTCGCTTTCGGGCCGCTGAACATGGGCCTGCCGGCCGCCGAGGTCCGGCGGCGCGTCGAGCGCTGCCTGGAACTGGTCGGCATGCAGCATGCTACAGCGCGCGCGCCGTATCATCTCAGCGCGGGGGAGAAGCGCCGGGTCGCCTTGGCGGGCGTGCTGGCGACGGATCCCGAAATCATCCTGCTGGACGAGCCAGCCACGTTCCTGGATCCGCCGGCCCGCGCGCAATTGGTGGCGATCCTCTCTTCATTGCCTCAAGCCAAGCTGATCGTGACCCACGATGTTGACCTCGCCCGCACGCTCGCCTCACGGGCAGTGTTTTTCGAGAAAGGCCGGATAGCCGCCAGCGGGGAAGTCGAGTCGATCGTCGAGCGATTCCAGTGGGACACAAGCCCTGCTCTGCGACCGCGTTAAGCGACAGTCTGCCGCAGTTCCCGCGGAACTAGTGGCCTGAGCCGCTAGTCCGTGGCGACCGGGTCTTCCCCGCAGCTCAGGTGGCTGAGTAGCAGTTCGCGGTTTTGCTCGGCGTAGCGTGCCGAGCGATCGAGTACGGCAAGATATAGCAAACAGCCACCGATAGCCGCGGCGGCCAGCACCAGCAGGAACCCCTCCTGACCGCCGTTACCTTGCCTGACGACAAAGGCGGTAAGAATCGGGGCCAGGGACAGGGGAAACAGCAAGAACTGCACCAGCCCAGTGACGCCGTGGCCGGGACCGGCGCGGGAAACACGGTCCGGATTGCTCATGCTGGGGAACCGCACCGACATGTGGTTTCCGACCGAGAGCAAATAGAGAAGTGCAACCAGCGCCACGCCGAACGCCTCGACGAGCTGCTCCATGCCGATGGTCAACCCGATCAGCGAGCACGTCACGGCAACGAGTGCGACCTCGACCAGGCCAAAGATCACGCTCGTCAGGTTCTTGGCGACCAGCAGACGACGCATGCTCAACGGCAGCCAGAAGTAGAAGCGGGCCGCGCCGCGGTCAAAGCCGAAGCGATTCAGAAACAGCACTGGTCCCAGCAGCAGCAGCGCGTAAAGCGAGATCAGCGTGACCGAGCTGTTCTCCATCCAGCGGCCAAGACTCGATTCCCATTGCTTCATCAGGGGCACCCAGGCGAGGACGCCGAACGTGAATCCCATGAAGAAAGGCAAGCGGAAGCGCGGGCTGCGCCAGAGATAGACGATCTCCTTTTCCACCAGCGCCCCCACCGGATCGAGCAGCACGAGGGAAGGCGCTCGCACCAGCCGTTCGCGCAAACTCAGGCGCCGGCCCGGACGCGGTGTCGGGACCGCCGACGAGGCGAAACTGTTGTCTGGCCGGCAGCCATGGCGAAACTGTCGATAGCCAAAAAGTCCGGCCACCGCGATCATTCCGCACAGCAGCCCTACGTCGATCCACACCCACTCTCCGAGACCAAGACGAGCCGCCAGGCCGGACGGCAGGACCCAGTAAGGCACGCTGCGGCCGCCGAGCAAAATCCAGTACGCAACCTCGCGCGCTTCGGCGCTCCAGACCAGCACCTGCGGCAGCAAAGTGGCGCTGACCACCAGCAGCACGACCACTTCGCGGAGTTTTTTCCGCTGGAAGATCCGCTCGATCGTGTTGCGGACGCCGGCCGAGAGCAGCACGTTGAAGGTGACGAAAAGCAGGAAGGCCAAGACGATCTCCGCCGGGTGGGGCGTGCCGGCAGCCACCAGGCCAACGAGCAGGCCACATAGAAGCAGAACCATTTCCAGGCCCGTGCCGAGCCGCAGCAGGCACTCGACGGCGAACAGAGTCCGCGTGGTGACCGGGTAGATCGTCACCTTGCGCATTTGCAGCGAAACGCCCAGCGACATCGTGATGACAGGCGCGAGCTGCCAGTAGGCCATCATCATGAACAGCAGCCCCGGCAGCGCCTTTTCGATATCAGTCCGGCCGACCAGGCTGGGAACGACAGCCGAGGCAACCGCCGCGGCGAGCCACAAGCCGTACCACAGCACCGACAGCCCCAGCGAGATCAGCATGGCCCGCCTGCGGCCGTGCTGCCGAAAGGCATTCAGCAGACAACGAACCTGGACTTCGAGAAGAGCGAGAATCTGCCTGAGAGCGCTCATGCCAGCAGCCAGTCGAGCCGGTGGACCGCTTTCTCGCCGCCGACGACGCGCAAGAAAATGTCTTCGAGGGTTTCCTGGGCGGATCGCAGTTCGGGTACGGATCCCTCCGCGACGAGACGGCCGTCGGCGATAATCGCGACCCGGTCGCAGAGCCGCTCGACAACTTCGAGCACGTGGGAGGTGATAAACACGGTGGCGCCGCGCTCGACCTGTTCCATCAGGATTTCTTTCATCAGCCGGGCGCCCAGCGGGTCGACGCCTTCGAAGGGTTCGTCGAGCAGGAACAGTTGGGGGCGATGAATCAACGCGCCGGCCAAGGCGAGCCGTTTCTTCATGCCCTTGGAATAGCCGGCGACCAGCGTCGAGGCGCTTTTCTGCAGCTCGAACAGCTCCATCAGCTCCCGCGAGCGCCGCGCCGCCACCTCGCGCGACAAGCCGTACATGCGGCCGACGAACTCCAGAAACTCGCTGCCTGTCAGCCGGTCGAACAGCGATGATTCGTCGGGGACTACCCCGACGAGGCGCTTGATGCCGTCGAGCTGTTCCGGGACTTGCATCCCGAGGACTTCCACCTCGCCGGCTGTGGCCGGCAGCAGCCCGATCAGAATATGGATCGTGGTGGTCTTGCCGGCGCCGTTGGGTCCCAGGAATCCGAAGAAGCTTCCCTGGGGTACTTCGAGGTCCAGGCCCCTGAGCGCGGCCTTGTCTCCGTAGAATTTGGACAGACCTCGAACGTGTATGGCCGCGGCCATGTACTTGAGTTTACTGCAACTGCAAATTACTGATTGACTAGAGGATTCTCCGACCTTAGGATGGAAATATCACTGGCGAAAGGAGGTGATCCAGCTTATGAGTTCTGACTGTAGCGGACATCCATCTGGTGAGGTGGCCGACGGTTAAACTGACTGTTGGATAACGTTCTGACGCCCGCACGACCAGTGACGGGCCACAGCTCCTGTGGAACGGCCTCTCACCAAGGTTGTTCCTGCTGTCCTGACAGCATGTCGCGGGATTAACTTCCTGACGGCTTTAGCGGGCGCCCTCGGGGGGACGATGACGGGCCTTCGGGGGCGTTCCCGTCCACGCATCGCGCAGGGCTCCGGCCTGTGCGCCGGGGCACCGTCCCGACAGTAGGCGTATGGGGAAAAGCGGGATCGGGAAACCCGACCCCCCCAAGCCGGTGAGTCTTTCCTAGAACCACCCAACGCCACGGTTTTTCCTGCCCTTCTGTCTTTGCTGACGCCCGTCCATTCCCCTCAGCGATGTCGGTCCGTGGCCCGGCGGGGTTCGTGGCGCGGTGGCTTGTGAACTACGTTCTCGGCATTGAGACTTCCTGCGACGAAACCGCCGCGGCTGTGGTCGCGTCGGGTGACAAACTCCTCTCCAACGTCGTGGCATCGCAGCTCAAGACGCACTTCCGCTACGGCGGTGTCGTGCCGGAACTGGCTTCCCGCGAGCACCTCCGCGCGATCGTTGTCGTCGTGCGCAAAGCGCTCGAAAAAGCCGGGATCACTTACAGAGACCTCAATGCCGTAGCAGTGACCCAAGGGCCGGGTCTGGTCGGCTCATTGCTCGTCGGCGTGACCTTCGCGAAAGGGCTGGCGGCATCGCTGGAGATCCCCCTCATCGGCATCAATCACATCGAAGGGCACATCCACGCGGTCGTGCTCGAAGAGCGCCAGCGCGGCGGCGAGATCCCGTTCCCATCGCTGGCGCTGGTCGTGAGCGGCGGCCACTCGCACCTGTTCCATGTGGAGCGGACCGCCGGCGATGAGTATCGCTATGAACTGGTTGGCAGGACCCGGGATGACGCCGCCGGGGAGGCCTTCGACAAGGTGGCGAAGTTGCTCGGATTCGGCTATCCCGGCGGGCCGCTGATCGACAAACTGGCGCCTTTCGGCGATCCCTCGCGCGTGCCGTTGCCGGCTTCAAAAATGAAGGGGAATGCCCTCGACCTTAGCTTCAGTGGCTTGAAGACCGCCGTGCTGCGGCATGTTCGAGCGTCGAATATGGAGGCGGAGATCAACGCCCGCCGCCGGCTGTTTGCCGAGGGGCCCGCGGCCTCGTTCGACGAAGTGCGCGCGTCGACGCCTCAGGCCACGCTCGATTTGATCGCTTCGTTTCAGCAGACGGTGATCAAGGAACTTTTGCGCCGCGCCATGCGGGCGGCGGAGGAGCGGCCGGTCGAGTCGATCATCGTCTCGGGCGGGGTCGCCGCCAATTCCGGGCTGCGCGCCAGGTTTCAATCGCTCACCTTGCCCGTTTACTTCCCCAGTCTTTCGCTTTCCACCGACAACGCGGCGATGATCGCAGCGGCAGCCTACCCCCGACTGCTGCGCGGCGAGCGCAGCGGGCTCGATTTGCGGCCACAAGCGTCACTGGCCTTGGGCGCAGCCTGAAGGAACTGAGTAGCCAAGGCCCGCGAAGAGCTTGCAGCGTCGAGCCTTGCCTTGCCGGAATTTGTCCGGAGCAGTACCGTGCCTTGTCGGCGCTCGCAAAAGAGGGCCTGACACGCTCAGCCGCTACACGGAATCGGGACGCGGCCGACGCCAACTCCCCGTGCCTGTGAGAAACGCAAGCCAGACGAAAGCTAGCCCACCTCGCGGCCTCGACCCGTCGGTTTCTCAAATCGTTGCTCAACAAAAGCCAAGGCCTCTTCGCGGCTGTTCAACTGCTTTTCTAACTGGGCGTTTTCGACTTCGGCCAGGATCACTTGGAACGACGGCCCTGGCTCGTATCCGGCGGTGATCAAATCTTCTCCGGTGATCAACCGCGGCGGTCGAAGGTCCTCCTCATCGAGTTCCGATTCCATCCGGCGCACGAATTGGTAATTGCCCAGGTCGCGGTGGCTGCCCAGGCAGTCGAGGCGGTGCAGCTCCAGGTGTTCGTCGAATCCCGGCAGGCGCATGAATTTCTTCAACGTGCTGGACCGCATCCGGGTGACCTCGCGAAAGCGCATGTGATTGGCAACCAACGCGACGACCTGTTCGGTTTCCTTGTTGGAATAGCGCAGCCGCTCGCAGATCGCTCGGGAGATCTCCATGCCCGCTTCGACGTGGCCGTCAAAGCGGATGCGTTCCGCGACGCGGTAGGTCGGCGGCTTGCCCACGTCGTGCAGCAAAGTTCCCAGAGCCAGCGTTACCGTCGGATTTTCGAGCTCCTCAAGCATCAGCAGTGTGTGAGTCCAGACGTCGCCTTCGGGATGGAATTCGGGCGGCTGGGCGACGCCTTTCATCCGCGCAACTTCCGGCAGGACTACGTTGAGCACACCGGTCTCGTCAAGCAGTTCGAAACCGCGCCGCGCCCGGCCTTCGGTGAGGATGCGGTTCAGTTCATCGCGAACGCGCTCGGGGGAAATCTGCTCAATCTCAGGAGCGTGGTGCCGGATGGCCGCCAGGGTTTCGGATTCGATCGCAAAATCGAGCCGGGCGGCGAAACGCACGGCGCGCAACATGCGCAGCTTATCCTCGGCGAAACGCTCCGCTGGCGAGCCGATGGCGCGAATCAAGCGGGCGTCGAGGTCATTCCGCCCTCCCACGAAATCGAGGTAGCGGCCTTCCAGCGGGTCAAACAGCAGGCCGTTGATTGTGAAGTCGCGGCGCCGGACGTCCCGTTCGGGGCTGCGCGTGAAACTTACGCTCGATGGTCGCCGCCCGTCGCGATAGTCGTGGTCGAGCCGGAAAGTGGCGACCTCGACTTGCGCCCCGTTCTCTTGCACGAGCACCACGCCAAACTGCGCGCCAACGGCAAGGGCGCGCGGGAAGTACCTCTGAATGTCTGTGGCCAGAGCGTCGGTGGCGACGTCGTAGTCGCTTGGCTCGCGGCCCAAAAGCAGGTCGCGCACACAGCCGCCCGCCCAATAGGCCCTATGGCCTTTGTCGCGCAGCGTGACTGCGATGTGTCGAGCCAGTTCCTTGGCAGTCATTCAGCAGGTTTCAGGTGTCCGGTGTCAGGTGTGGGGTGTTAGGTGTAGGGTGTGCGTTGCCAAGTGCTAGTCGGGTGCTCACACCCTGGACAACGACCGCTAGCTAGATCTCTTTTTCCCAACACCCGACACCCGACACCTGACACCTACTCCCTCGGCTCGGACGAATCACCACCGCGGCCCGGCAAGCTCGCGGGGTTTTCGTGGACGCGCTCACGGCGGCCGTGCCCCATCGCCGCCGCCAGGCCAACGGCCTGTTCCCCGAAGCGGTCGCGCAACCGGTCGGCGGCCTGCAAAGCACGGCTCCACTTCTTGTGGCGCACCATCTCGATGAGCGGCAGTTGACCTTCGATCTGCTGGAGCTGTCCGACGTGGACCCCGAGCAGGCGCACGGCGCGCGAGGTATCCCAGTTTCGCCGGAACAGCTCGCGGACGTTGTCCAGAATGACGGTGTCGAGCTGGGTCGCTTCCTCCAGCGTTCGCGCGCGTGTGATCGTCGAGAAGTCGGAATAGCGCAGCTTGAGCTGGATCGTGTTGCCGTAGAGCCTGTACTCGCGCAGGCGCCTGCCGACGAGCTGGGTGAGCTTGGCCAGCGTCGCATCGAGGAGTTTCGCATCGCGGGTGTCCTTACCAAAAGTCGTCTCATGGCTTACCGACTTCGCCTGCTCGTGGTCGCCGATTGCGCCTTCAAACCAGGCGCCGCTGTCGAGGCCGCGCGCCTTGCCCGCCAGGGCCAGACCCATTTTGCCGAGTTTCTCTTCCAGAAACTGCGGCTCGAGGTCGGCTAACTGCTCGATGCGCTGTATGCCGAAGTCCCGCAGACCTTTTTGGGTGACCTTTCCGACGCCGGGAATCCTGCCGACGTCGAGCGGCGCCAGGAACGCCGCCTCGCTGCCCGGCTGCACCCACAGAATGCCGTTGGGCTTGGCCAGATCGCTGCTGATTTTGGCGATGAGACGAGATGTGCCGACGCCGATCGAACAGGGAAGGTTGGTGCGAGTCTTGACGAGGTCGTGGAGGCGTCCAGCGGCAGCCAGCGGCGGCCCCAACAGCCGTTTGGATCCGGTCAGATCGAGATAGGCTTCATCGATCGACACCATCTCCACTTGCGGAGAAAAATCGCCCAGGACCTCGTACACGCGCTGCGAATAGTGGCGGTAGCGCTCCGGCCGGCCGGGGATGAAGATGGCTTGAGGACAAAGCTGGTACGCCCGCCGCAGGGGCATGGCGGAGTGCACACCAAACTTCCGGGCCGCGTAGGACGCCGCCGAAACTACCCCGCGCTCGTTGGGCCGGCCGCCGACGACAACGGGCTTGCCCTTCAGGCTGGGGTCGTCGAGCTCCTCGACCGAGACGAAGAAGGCGTCCATGTCGAGGTGGAAGATGGTCCGGGGATGCATAGGGGTCCGCGCCGATTCCGGTGGGGACAGTCACCCGCTCGCTCGGCTGTCGAAGTCAATCGGTTGAATCGTGCAGCGGGCGAATGTCCCCGTCAGGCAGTGCAGCCGGTGACTGTCCACCTGGGCTAAACATCTGTCCGAGCGATGCTGTCACCGGGCTACTGTCCTGGCGAAAACCTGCCTCTCACCGCGCGCTCACGAATTCATTGTCTTTGATGTAGAAGCGCAGTGGGAGGTCCCGGCTGACGGAAATACCGACACGGGTAGTAGTAACGATTTCCACGGGATCGGCATCTGAAAACTCGCGCACCTGCAGATCTCCTCGCGTTATATCGCAGCCATAGAGCGCACGCGTGATTCCCATCGCCAGCGTCAGCTTACCAGGGCCCGACGCCAGGTCGCGAAGTCGGTGGGTTGCGGGCCGGCGGCTTTGCATTTCCTCGATACCTGCCAGTGGTTCGAGTGCTCTGATCAGCACGCAACCGGCGATGCCATCGGGCTCGCAGACGAGGTTCAGGCACTCGTACATCCCGTAGATGAAGTACACGTACGCGTGGCCCGGAGGCCCGAACAGCACCTTCGTGCGGCTGGTGAGCCGGCGTGCGGCATGTGCAGCCTGGTCGTCGTCGCCCAGATAGGCTTCCGCCTCGACGATCTTCCCAGCCAGCGTGTGGCCGTTGAGCTTGTGGACCAGGAGCTTGCCGAGCAGGTCGCGGGCAACCTCCGGGGCCGGCCGGGCGAAGAACGTGCGGCTGAGGCGGCGCGTTTGTTTCTTGAGCTGATGCGGACTCATTCGCGAAACGGCTCTCAGTAATTCACGGAAGGAATTGTACTCTCCAATCGATTGTTGACGCTGCTGCCGTTGCGGGGTCTTACTGCGTGCGCGGCTCAGGCAGTCGAACCTCAGTTCGCATTGGGTGTCGAACTGCCGTTCGCAATCCATACTGAGGCGCACCTGCCAGCAGTGCCGCCCCAGCGCTGCAACCCAGAACAAGCCCCGTAACGAAGCGGGTTTTGTCGGAGGCCATCGCGAGGTCCGAGAATTCGACGGCCCAGGATACGCCGAGTAGCCCCAACGCAACCACGATGGCCCTCTCGGACAGCCGCCTACCCAGCAGAGCTGCGAGCAGCAACCCCGCGTAGAGGCCGAGGCATCGCACGCAAACGGCGAGGGAGCGCCCGTTCAGGTGCCAGGAGCGGTCCGGAATCTGGTGGCAAAAAGGCTCGAAGGCCTGGTAGAGGAACCATCCCTCTGGACGCGCGGCCGAAGCGGCGATGGGCGCGGCGACGATCGCCGTCAGCAGCGCTGCCGACCAAACGAGCAGCGCTGCCCGCGGCAGGAGGTTTCGCTTCAGAAAATCGCCGTGTTTTCTTGGCATGAAGGGACTCGTTGCAGCGCAGAGATTCGCGCGCTATCGGCTCGGGGCTTCCGATTGGACAGACAGGATTGTCTGTCCCACGTTGCCAACGCTGGCCCTAGACAAAAGCCGGGATACCGGTGAGCCGCTCGCCCAGCACCAGGGTATGGATATTGTAAGTTCCCTCGTAAGTGATCACCGTTTCGAGATTGGCCATGTGCCGGAAGACCGGGTACTCGTCGGTGATGCCGTTCGCCCCCAGCAGGTCGCGGGCTCGCCGTGCGACCGCCAGGGCCATCCCGGCGTTGTTGCGTTTCAGCATCGAGACCTGGGAATGGTGCATGCGCCCTTGGGCTTTCAGGCGGCCCACGTGGTAGGCGAGCAACTGCGCTTTGGAAATCTCGGTGATCATCCAGGCCAGCTCACCCTGCACGAGTTGATGCGAGGCGATCGGCCGGTTATCGAACTGCTTACGCAGGACCGTGTAATCGCGCACAGTTTCCAGGCAGGCCAAGGCCGCGCCGATCGCCCCCCAGCCGATTCCAAAGCGGGCCTGGGTCAGGCAGCCCAGCGCCGCCTTGAGGCTGGACGCGGCGGGAAGAACGTTCTCGGCCGGGATGCGGCAGTCTACCAGCGACAGGCTCGACGTGACCGACGCCCGCATCGACCACTTGTTGTGCAGGTCGGTCGCTACAAAGCCCGGCGCGCCCTTTTCGACCAGAAAACCGCGGATGGCTTCGCCCTCCCGGGCCCAGACGACGGCGACGTCGGCGAGGCTGCCGCTCGTGATCCAGGTTTTCTCGCCGTTGAGCACGTAACTGTTGCCATCGCGCACGGCCTTGGTCCGCATCCCCGCAGGGTTGGAGCCGAAGCCGGGCTCGGTGAGCCCGAAGCAGCCCACAGCCTTGCCCTGTTGCATCCGCGGCAGCCAGGTCTTTTTCTGCTCATCGCTGCCATAGGCGTAGATGGCGAACATGCAGAGGCTGCTCTGCACCGAAACGAAACTGCGCAGCCCGCTGTCGCCGCGCTCCAGTTCCTGCAGGATCAGGCCGTACTCGATGTCGCTCATGCCGGCACAGCCGTAACCCTGCAGGTTGGCGCCGAAAAAGCCAAGATCCGCCATCTCGGCAATCAAATCCGCCGGGAAAGTCGCTTCGCGAAAATGCCGGGTGATGACCGGGGCAACGCGGTCCTGGACGAACTGGCGGGCCGTTCGGCGCACCATTCGTTCCTCTTCGCTGAGCAGCGAATCGAAGTCGATCAGATCCAAGGCGGGCAAGACAGACATGCACCCTCCTCGCCCACGAAATCGGCTCCCGAGGCTGGAAATCGCGGCAGCCAACGGCGCCTCGCGGAACGTAAGGCCTTATCATATCAGTGCCTTACCTTCGTTCCGTGGCACGCAGGCGCTACCCCAAAGCCGAGGTCGCGGGAGCATCCGAGCTGCGTTCCGGCCCCCAAGGCGTGAGGGGCTGCGCGGATTCCGCGCTGGATGGGATTTCAATGAATCGAAAGCCATCGAAGTCTGGCCCTCTCAACTCGATACGACCTATGCGGTACTCGCTGCAGACGGCCGTGCATGAGCCCCAAAAAGGTCATATGACCCCAGTAGAAGCCAACGTATTACTACTGGTGGATTGATGTAGATTCGATTTTCCAGCTATTATCAACCATCGGTTGGGAGGAGAAGTTATGAGGAATCCTATATTGAGATACTTTCTCAAAGCGAAGATCTGGCACGACGAACGAGGCCAGGACTTCGTCGAGTACGCGTTGCTTGCGGGTTTCATCACCGTTGCCGTTGCGGCGACATTCCCGCCCGCAGCCAACGATATTTCGACGATTTTCTCGAGGCTCACGAGCGTTACCGCCCCGTAAGGACGTGGCATTTCCCGCTGCGGTTCTCCTCCCCCAAAAAGACCCCAGCGTGCGATGCCCACAGCCCTTGCCGTTGGCGTTGTCTCCCCCTCGCTCGATTAGCCGTTTGTCCAGGCCGCGTGACCCGTTCGCGGCCGGTGTCGTGCTTTGCACGCTGACCTTGGCCGTTGAAATCGCGGTCAATGATGCAACTGCCCCGCCTTGCCTTCCGATTTTCTAAGTCGTTTCCCTTAACCTCGCTTCACTGCAAACACCTGGGGAGATTCCTCTTTTCGCCCTTACAGCCCACAAAAAGAATTCGCCTGCCGAAAAAGGTAGCATCTTTTTTCCTGGTGAGCAGACGCCAAAGAACGATCTGTTGGCGCCGCCGCTAAGTGTAATACCTTAGTCATATCATTACTGGGATACTAGGGTTTTTCACTGAGAGGGCTCTGAGGCGTTCGTTTTCAGCCCGGGCGTATAACTGCTTAATACCGGCGCCAAAAGTCCATTTTCCAGCGCAAATGTCGCTCGGAGGAGCGGCGAGCCATTTTGCTTCGGCACGCCTCATCGGATTGCTCGGGGGGTGTGGCGGGGGCGGGTTTGCTTCAGCGGGGCTCGTGGCAGTAGTTGCACTCCAGCGATGCCGACTTGGCACGGTGGCAATCCATGCAAGCAGCCATCGAGAGATCTCGTTCCTTGGCGAGCGCCTCGCGCTCGCTAACCGGGCCGTGGCAGTCGGTGCACTCGGCTCCGGCTCGAGTGAGGTGCTCCTTGTGGCTGAAAAAAACGTAGTCGGCGACCAGATACACGGGCTCCCAGGGGATCTGTTCGCCCCGCCGATGGGAATCGGCGAGCTTCCGGATCGCGGGGCTGTCCGTCTTGACCGAGCTGTGGCAGAGCATGCACTTTTCGGTCGAGACGATGTCGGCGAAGTCGCCCGGGTCGGGCATGGGGTGGCAGTCCAGGCATTTCAACCCCTGCGAGACATGGATGCGATGGCTGAAGGGGAGGGGCTGCGCTGGCGGGGGCGCAACGTTCTTGAGGGGGGGTAAGCCCTGGGAGAAGGCTTGCAGGCACAAGCCGGCGCCAGCGCAAATCAATACCGCGACCCGATTCATCTCCTACAGTGTACTTCTGGACAAAGCGTACGCTGGACCGGCCCCGTCCATGTCCCCGGCGGCATTGGGCTCAGTGCCGGAAGTGCCGGATGCCGGTGAACACCATGGCCAGCTTCAGCCTGTCGGCGACGGCGATGACGTCTTTGTCGCGTACCGACCCGCCGGGTTGAATGACGGCCGTGGCTCCCTGCCTGGCGATCTCCTCGACGCCGTCGGGGAACGGAAAAAACGCATCGGAGGCGACCACGGTCCTGGTCAAGGGCAGAACGGCTTTGGACGCCCCCAGGCGTGCGGCATCGACGCGGCTCATCTGGCCGGCGCCGACCCCTACGGTCTGGCCGGCAACGGCGTAAACGATGGCGTTGGACTTGACGTGCTTGACGACCTTCCAGGCGAACTCGAGGGCCGCCATCTCCTCGGCGCTCGGTTTCCTCTTGGTCGCGACTTCGAGTTGATCGGGGCGCAGGGTGACGCGGTCTTCGGTCTGGGCCAGAAAGCCGCCCGAGATACTCTTGATGACCAGGCTCGGGGCGGTTTCGGATACCTGCAACAACCGAAGATTCCTTTTCTTGGTGAGAGTCTTCAGGGCTTCGCGGGAAAAGTCGGGGGCCGCGATCGCCTCGATAAACAACTCCGCCATCGCCGTGGCCGTTTCGGGGTCGAGCACGCGGTTGATGGCGATGATGGATCCGAAGGCCGAAACCGGGTCACACTCCAGCGCTTTGCGATAGGCTTCCGCCAAAGTGGGTTGCTCGGCGCAGCCGCAGGGGTTGGTGTGTTTGACAATCGCAACAGCCGGCTCGTTGAACTCCTGGACCAACTGCCATGCGGCGTCGATGTCGACGAGATTGTTGTAGGAGAGTTCCTTGCCTTGCAGTTGTCGCGCCCCGCCAACGCCGGTTTCTCCCGTCGCATAGAGGGCCGCGCTTTGATGGGGATTCTCGCCGTAACGTAGCGCCACGCTACGTGGCACGCTCAAGTCCAGCAATGCCGGTAAGGCCTCGACGTTCTCCTCGCGGGCCCCGTCGAGCGGCGAGAGTCCCGTCAGCGTACGGCTGATGGTGCGGTCGTAGGAGGCCGTGACGGCAAAAGCCTGTTGGGCCAGGTACCAGAGCGTCTCGGGGGACAGCTCGCCGTCGCGTTTGGAGAGTTCGCTCAGGATACGGGAATAGTCGCGGGGATTGGTGACCACGGCCACGTCACGAAAATTTTTTGCCGCGGCGCGAATCAAGGCCGGCCCGCCGATATCGATGTTCTCGATGAGCTCGTCGAAGGCTGCGTCGGGCCGCGCTGCGGTCTCTTCAAAGGCGTAGAGGTTCACGACCACCATGTCGATGGGAACGATGCCATGCTGCTCGAGCGCTTTCATGTGGCCGGCGTCGGAACGGACCGCGAGAATGCCGCCGGCGATGTGAGGGTGTAGGGTCTTGACTCGTCCCCCCAGCATTTCCGGGAATCCCGTCACCTCCGATACGTCCCGCACGGTCAGTTTCGCCTCCCGCAGCAGGCGGGCTGTCCCACCGGTTGACACCAGCTCGACTCCCTTGCGGCCCAGACGGCGGGCGAAGTCGACGATCCCGGTTTTGTCGGTGACGCTCAGCAGGGCTCTACGAATCTTTGGCATGAAGTCTTCGCTGGTAACGTAGATGACTTTGAGTCCTGGGAAGTTCTTTTCCAGTTGTTGGCCGATGGCGTGCATCAGATCGGCTTGCACGGGAAAGAAAGCGATTCTCCCATCCCGGCGGCGTCATTGGCAAATCCAGCCGGGTCCGTGGATCCTGGCGCGTTCCCAAGCAACAGGAATGAAACCGACACCTCGTTTTCTCGGGCTGTTCCGGAGATCCTTAGTAGATTTATCCCGTATTACCTGCTGAAAACTACTTAGAGAGGCCAAATCTATTGACAGCAGAAAACCACCGTACTAAAAAAAGCAAAGGACATCCAGTTGGCGAGACCAGTCCGCAGCCTCATCTTCCCAAAAGTTACCGCGGGCCGGAACGACGCAACGCCACTTGCCCCCTGGGTCCGTAATCTGGCCGACCGGGAGGATCGCTTGCACAGGAAGACATGGGCTGTCGTGGTGATGCCGCGCGAGCGGTGGTCACAGATACTTGGCGAACTCGCCTCACTTGACGTAAAGGCCTGGCTGGCGGAAACGTGTCAAGAGGCCAGGGGGCTATTCGAGAAACTGCCCCGCGTGGACGTGGTGATGAGCGACCTCAGCTTGCCGGACGGCAACTGGTGCGACGTCTTCAAGCATCTTATCGATAATGACATTCACGCCTCGATGATCGTTGTGGCGCGACAGGCCGATGAGCGGCTGTGGTCGGAAGTCCTCTGGAGAGGCGCCTACGATCTGCTGGTGGAACCTTACGAAGACGCAGACGTACGGCGGGTTGTGGAGGGTGCTGTCCGCGCGACCCAAGGCGCCGTCGCCCATGCACTGAGAACAGTCAATGCCGCCGCGCTCGCCGTCGAAACCGCCGTTGCCGCCTCGAACTGAGTGGGCTCGGTTCTCGTGCTGACACTTCTTGCCGCGCCCGGGGGGGCGAGTTAGCAGCTAGACCTGCCTGGACTCGCGCGATCCGGACCTTCCTTTCAAACCATGGAATTCGATCTGTAACGTGCTGCCACAACGTGTTCCAACGTACCCGCCTTTCTTACAATCTTGTCCAATCCTGGTTTATGATCTCATTTCGATTGAGATAATGGCCCTAAAAGTACTACACTGAATGCTGAACGGTTGGCTTAAGAGGCTGGACTGGATCTGATTCGTTGGTCAAGGCAAGGGTTCCGCCTCCGAGTCCGCAGCGGTCGACTGTAGGAGGGCCGGCTAATGAAAACGAGCATGGCCATGGTGGTCATGTCGCCGGAGCGCCGCCGATCGCTCGAACGCAACCTCGAGCGACTCAACGTGCAGGTCCTGCATGCAGGCAGTTGCCAGGAAGCACGCATCCTTCTCAAGGACCGTCCCCCCGTGAGCGTTGTCATAACGGACGTAAGCCTTACAGACGGTAATTGGTGTGACGTCTTTCGGTACCTGGTCGACAACGGAATCCACGCCAGCGTGGTGGTGAGTTCCCGACTGGCGGATGAGCGTCTTTGGTCCGAGGTGTTGTGGCGCGGCGCCTATGACGTACTGGTCGAACCTTACGAGGCCGATGAGGTTCGCCGGATCGTGGAGGGCGCCCTGCGGGCCGCGACTTCGGGGCCTAATGGCATGCAGGCAATTGCTTCGGCGTCCATGAACTAATTTAGCGCCTTCGCTCCGCGAACAGCTCACACCGTTCAGCGGATCTGGTTGTCCCTACCTTCATCCTCTGAGGCAAAAGCGCGCAGAGGACGGTTCCCACACGGCGGGCGTCTTCCCTCCGAGCGGCGGGTTCCTGCTACCTTGAACCAGTAGCATAGTATTCTCTAACAGGTCGCTTCGTCCGCCCGTGAGGAGCGGCTGAGGAGAGGCGCGAGTCCTCTCGATTGCTCGTGCTCTCTCTCGAAGCGAAGGATGTGTATGGTCGGTTCAGCGACGGAGCGGCTTCGGCAGATTGTCAGCGCACCCGAGCAGGGGATTGATCTGGGCCGGGCGGCGCTCGCCCTCGCGCGGCTGGAACATCCAGACCTCGACGAAGACTCCTACGTGGAGCGTCTGAGCGAATTCGCCGAGCAACTGCGTCCGAAGCTGAACGGAAGCTTGGCGTCGAAGGACGTCGTCCAGGCGGTCAGCCGCCACCTCTTTGAGGATTTGGGCTTTTGCGGCAACGAAGGAGACTACTACGACCTTCGCAACAGCTTCCTCAACGAAGTGATCGAGCGGCGGACTGGCATTCCGATCACGCTTTCGATCGTCTATCTGGAAGTCGCCCGCCACCTCGAGTTACCCTACTTCGGGGTTGGCCTGCCGGGGCACTTCCTGGTGAAGTACGACAACGGGCGC
>Ga0214471_10001700_pt1 | contig 17398 bp, 18 predicted proteins | sample RVTome_5_FD_207665 | JGI IMG/M metagenome (GOLD analysis project Ga0214471, IMG submission 207665) | Soil microbial communities from uranium-contaminated site in the Upper Colorado River Basin, Wyoming, United States - RVT142D155 | ecosystem: Environmental > Terrestrial > Soil > Contaminated >... | reverse complement strand
CGAATGGTCGGCGCAAGTAGTCGGTGTCGAGGCCGGCGATGACGACCTGCTTGCCAGCATCGGCCAGCCTCTCAACTACCACCACCAACCCATCATCGAAGAACTGTCCCTCGTCGATGCCGACCACGACCGTGGCATCCTCGACCGCTCGCAGTAGTTCGTCCGAGCCTGAAACCGGTGTGGCCGCAAACGTCATGTGGGAGTGGGAGACCACGCGGGCCTCGGCATAACGGACATCGAGGGACGGTTTGAACGCTTGGACTGGAAGCCGGGCGATGCGGGACCTCGTCACCCTTCGGATGAGTTCTTCGCTCTTACCGGAAAACATCGGGCCGCAAATAACTTCGATCCAGCCGGCCGAGGGATGACGAAACATGCGCCCGTGACAGTACTCGGGTCAACTCTTCTTAGGCCGGAACGGGCACGGGAGACCGTCGAAGCCAGATCGAGTTGGCAATGCCGAGTGCGATGGAGAAGTTGAGGAACGACGATCCCCCGGCACTCAGGAACGGGAGCGGCAGCCCCGTCACCGGCATGATCCCGATCGTCATTCCGATGTTCACGAAGACGTGGAACACGAACATGGCAGCGATACCGAGAGCTACCAGCGCCCCGAACCTGTCTCTGGCATTGGCCGCGATGACGAGGAGTCTCCAAACCAGGACCAGGAAAGCCGCGATCACGAGGATGCCCCCGACGAAGCCCAACTGCTCACCGACCGCTGTGAAGATGAAGTCGGTTCCTTGCTCGGGCACGTACTGGAAGTTGGTCTGCTGACCCTGGAACAGGCCTTTGCCGGTGAGTTGCCCCGACCCGACGGCCAGCTTGCTTTGTCGAAGGTTCCAACCGATGCCGGTCGGATCGATGGTCGGGTCCATCAGGACCCTGATCCGGTTTACCTGATAGTCGCGGAGGACCCCTAGTTGGACCACGGCCACAAGGAGCCCGACCCCCAATCCGGACAGCACGAGAATCTGACGGCCGGAGATCCCGGCCCCAAACAGCATGACGACGGTGAGGAAGGCGAACACCAGCATCGTCCCGAGATCGGGTTGGAGAAAAATGAGGATGCCGGGCACGGCGATCACGGCAAGAGCCTGTCCGATTCGACCCCATCGCAACTTCACTTGAGGTCGGCCGAGCACCGCAGCGAGGGCAATGACGCAGGCTGTCTTGGAGAACTCCGAGGGCTGCAGCTGGAAGTATCCAAGATCGAACCAGCGCTGGGCACCCTTGACCGCGGGAAACAGGAACACCAGGGCGAGCAGGGCGATCATTCCCAGATAGATGATGTGGGCGAGCTGGCCTAGCTCCCGATAGTCGACGAACGAGAGACCAACAAAGAGGATCAACCCCGCCGCGACGAAGATCATCTGCCGTTCCATCGAGAAAGACGCCGGCAAGTTGACGCGTTCGAGTCCCACCCTGGTAGCCGAATAGATCATCAGCAGGCCCAACATCGAAAGAGCCAGGGTGGTGATGAAGAGGACCCGATCCGGGGTGTTCCGGCGTCGGTCGGAAATCGCCGGAGGGGCGTCGGGATGAGTCAGCAATGTCATCAGTCGGCCGCTTCTCCCTCGACTATCGGGTCAGGGACCTCTCCCATCAGGTATTGCATGATATGCCTGGCGACAGGGGCGGCTACCCGTCCCCCACTGCCTCCTTCGTCGATCAGAACCACTACGACCCAGCGGGGCGAGTCGATCGGACCGACCCCGACAAACCAGGCATGGTTGTCGTTGTTGGCAATCGTCTGGCCGGTTCCGGTCTTCCCACCGACACGATCAAGGGAGGCGCCAAAGCCGGCGAAGGCCGTCGCAGCCGTTCCGCGGGTGACCACCCGGTTGAGATCCGTCAGGATCGATTGGACCGTTGTCGGATCCATATCGATCTCTCGAACCAGTTCCCTCTCCGCCTCGTAAACCACGGTGCCGTCGCGCGCAGTAGCCGAGCTCACGACATGCGGTCGATATACGAATCCTCCGTTGGTAATCGCGGCGTACGACTGCGCGATCTGAAGGGGAGTCGCAGTCAATTCGCCCTGGCCGATCGCCAGGTTCATCAGGTCGCCTCCGAGGAACGGGCCCTCGGGCAGGTCGAGTCGACTCGGTTCGAGACGCGCCGGCGCCTCGGGGTTCTCTACCTGAAACTGCTTCCAGGCGTCGAACAGCGCCCTATCCGGCACGATCCCCTGAGCTTCGCCTGTCAGGTCGACGCCGGTGAACGATCCGTAGCCAAGGTCTCTCGCCCACTCCTGGATGATGCTTTCCTGATCGGTGAGCTTGTGCGCTCGCCAGGTCCCGAGGGCCACTGACCAGAAGTAGATGTTGCATGACTGTTCGAGCGCCCCGTGGATGTCGAGCCAACCCTTGTCGACGGTGTACCAGTCGTGGAAGACCTGCTGGCTTCCTTCCTCAAACCCGGGGAGTCGCAGCGTGCCGTTGCAGTGGATCAGACCCGATGACGGATCGAGGTTCTCGTCGGCAAGAGGCAAGTCGTCCTCGATGGCCGAGACGTAGGTAACGACCTTGAACGTCGAGGCTGGTGGATACAACCCCGAAACCGCAAGGTTGTTGAACGCGCTCTCGTCGTTGAGAGCCTGGAACGTCGCCGAATCCAATCCTCCGACGAACAGCGACGGGTCGAAGTCGGGAACGGAGGCAAGGGAAAGGATCTCACCGTTGGTGACATCTAGCACCACCGCCGCGGCCCGGGTGGCGTCATGATTGACCTCGTTGCCCGCCGCGCGATCGGCGTTCTTCACATCGTTGGCCAGCACGACACCGCTCGCCAACGCTTGCTCAACGACCTCCTGCAGTCTCAGATCGATGGTCAGCTGGAGGGTTGCTCCCTGAATAGGTTCAACCGGAAGGTTTTCCTCGACCACTTCCGATTGGCGATTCAATCGCAACTCGGAATAGCCAGGGATGCCCTGGAGGACACTGTCGTAGACCCGCTCGACGCCGAGCTTGCCGATCCGCAGTTTTGGATCCAGTTCCGGTCGGCTTTCTATGTCGACGACGTCGGGCAGACCCAAGTGCCCCACAACGTGAGCCATCGTGGGACCAACCAGATAGACCCGCTCGGGGACCTTCTCGATGCTGACACCCGGCAGGTCGGACAGTTGCTCCGAGATCCGGTAGGCGGTATCGGTGGACACCTCCGTCACCGGGAACCGTCCGTTGAGGCCTGCGTCCTCGTACATCAAATCGAGTTCGGAGGCCGGCAGACCCAGAAGGCCTGACAACCTCTGGATGAGCGCGTCTTTCTGGGCGGGGTCGACGAAGCGACGATCGACGACCACCCTCGGCACGAACCGGCTGGTGGCGATCACCACCCCGGTCCGATCGACGATGTCGCCCCGCGGTGCTTGACTGTCGATACGTACCCAGGTTTGCTCCTCGGCGATCTCGGCGCTCTGGGCTCCTTCAGCCACCTGGACGAACCAGAGACGGATCCCAAGGATTCCGAACATCGCAACGAACGCCGCTGCCACCACAGTGAGACGGGTGCCGAACTTCATCAGGCTCTACGTCCCCCCGATTGCATAAGGCGTGTGACGGGTATCGCAAACAATGCCGCGCACACAGCATTGGTGATTGGCACTTCAATGAATCGGCGCAGCATTGCGTCCCCTAGTTCAGCCGATTGCCCGAATAAGACACCAACCACGACTACCAGCGCCACCGAAACCAAAGATAGGAAGCCGGCCCAGATACCGACCGCCAGGGGTCCGGAGTCTGCCCGCTGACGGGTCCGCACGGCAAGATAAGCGACGACGGTGTAGACCAGGGCCCGCAACCCGAGGACCGAACTGGCCAGCGAAACGTCGAACAGTGCCCCGGCCAAAAAACCGATCACAAGGGCGACCTCGGCTCTCAGGCTGAGCGTCGCCAGGATCACCACCAGAACCACAAGATCGGGCACCAGCCAGGTGAACCTCCTGAACAGGGTCGCCTGGAGAATGAGTCCGAACACGGCCAACCCCAGAGCTATGAGTACCGGGCGCGGGGACCTCATCCGCCGCCGGTGGTGGTTGTGGTATCGCCGGGGGTGCCGGGAATGACCGCCGTCGTTGTGGTTTCCACAGTCCCGGGCTCGGGCGGCCACGTAATGACCACCACGATCCGCAGCGTGTCCGGCTGGGCGAAGAGCCGAACCGGGGCAGAGATGGCTGTGCCCTCGAGATCGACGTCGGCAGTGACCTCGCCAACCGGCAGGCCCTGAGGAAAGGTCACCGACACAGAGCTGGTCACTACCAGGTCCCCGGCCTGCAGGGCTTCGATCGCGTCGAAAACCTCGAGCGTGAGTTCGTCGGACCCGACGTGGGACACCAGGCTCCCCACCTGGCCATCGACCAAAACCGTCACCGCTTCGCGATCCTGGGTGATCGGGACCACGATTGCAAAGCCGGGTGCGGTCTCAACCACCTTGCCGACGACGTAGCCGTTGGGGTCGACTACCGGGTGGCCGACCGCGACTCCGTCGTCGGTTCCCTTGTCAATTACAAAGCTCGGGCCGAATGGATCGGGGCGCCCGATCACGTTGGCCGGGGTCTGGGCAACGTCGGGGTCGAGGATTTCGAGATCGTTGATCTGCTCGAGCACTTCGACCCTCGCCTGGAGGTCCTGAGCGCCGGCCTGTTCGGCTTGCAAGCGCGCGACCTCGGCGAGCAGGGCTTGATTCTCGGCCCGCAAGGTGGCAAGGCCGGTCAAGGCTTCACCCAGGTCGGCCACCGGGTCGACCACGATCGCGGCGAGGTTCTGCAGTGGAGCAAGAATGCTCAAGGCGGCGCTCCGGATATTGCTCGAGACAGATCCTCCGGCGAGGCGCACGTCGACGGTCATCAACAGAAAGGCAGCCACCACCAGGGTGACGAAGGTGGGCAGAGCCCGATCACGTCGTGAGTCACGGTCGATCATCGGTTTTCGCTATCGGGTGCCGGCAAATGGTCGTCCACCGTCACCGGCCAGTCAAGCGACAGCCGGGAGCACCGTCATGGGCGGGCGGAGGAAGAGAGGAGCGCCTCGAACTCTTCGAGGCATTTGCCAGAACCGATGGCCACCGACTGCAGTGGACGCCTGGCGGTGACGATCGGCATGCCGGTCTCGTGGGCGAGACGCTCGTCGAGCCCGACCAGGAGAGCCCCACCGCCCGTAAGGATGATGCCGCGCTCCATGACGTCCGCCGCCAATTCCGGCGGGGTCTTGTCGAGTGTGAACTTCACGGCGTCGACGATGGCCTGGGTGGGCTCTTCGATCGCCTCACGCATCTCCGGGCTCGAGAGGAGGATGGTCTTTGGTAGCCCGGTGACGAGGTCACGACCCCGCACCTCCGCCGACGGCTCATCGGCGTATGGCCAGGCCGAACCGATTGCCATCTTTACTTGCTCGGCGGTGCGCTCACCGAGAAGCATGTTGTATTCCTTCTTCACCCATTCGATGATCGCCTCATCGAGTTCGTCGCCGCCGACTCTGATGGAGCGGCTGACGACAATGCCGCCAAGCGAGATGACCGCAACCTCGGTGGTGCCGCCGCCGATGTCGACCACCATCGAGCCGGAGGGCTCACCGATCGGCAGACCGCAGCCAATCGCAGCTGCCATGGGCTCTTCAATCGTGTATGCCTTCCGCGCTCCGGCGTGATAGGCCGCCTCTTCCACAGCGCGCCGCTCGACCGGGGTGATGCCCGAAGGGACTGCGACCACAATGCGGGGACGAGCCCACCTCCGACGATGGACCTTCTGGATGAAGTAACGGAGCATCTTCTCCGTGATGTCGAAGTCGGCGATCACGCCGTCACGGAGGGGGCGAATAGCCCGAATGTAGGCGGGAGTGCGCCCGATCATCCGTTTTGCTTCCATCCCGACCGCCAGGGCGCGGCCGTTCTCGACGTTGATCGCCACCACCGATGGCTCGTTGAGCACAATTCCTTGGCCCCGCACGAACACGAGGGTGTTAGCGGTGCCTAAGTCAATGGCCATATCTTGGCCAGCGAAAGAGAGGAGGTTGTCGGCCATAGCAGAATCAAGAAGCCGGGCGAAGGACCCTCGGGAGTCTAGGGGTCATCGCAGGGCTGTGCCATTTAGGCGAAGAAGAGGGCCAGTTCTCTGGTAGCCGACTCCGGGCTATCCGAGCCGTGGACGATGTTCTGGGTAACCGCCAGTCCCAGATCACCCCGGATCGTGCCGGGATCGGCCTTCTTGGGATCGGTGGCACCCATCAGGGTTCGAGCCACGGACACCGCTGACTCACCGCTCCATTCCATTGCAACCACCGGACCGACGGTGATGAACTCGAGCAGCTCAGGGAAGAATGGTCGTTCAACATGCTCGGCGTAGTGTCGCCGGGCCAGGTCCTCGTCGATCGTCAGCATCCGAATTCTGGTGAGCTTGAGCCCCTTCCGTTCGAAGCGGCCAATCACCTCCCCTACGAGTCCCCGGGCCACACCATCCGGTTTCACCATTACAAAGGTGTTTTCACTCATTGGCACAAGTTAAACACGTCGCAGTAGGCAGTAGGCAGTAGGCAGTAGGCAGTGGGTAGTAGGCGATGCGTCCGGAGAGGTTTTGGCTGCTTACTGCCTACTGATAACTGCCTACTGATTCCTAGCGCTCGTTTCTTTGGGCGGCCCTGCCCGTCATGAGCAGGCTCCTTACGGCACCGACCAGATAGAGGGAGCCTGTTACCAGGACTGCGCCTTCGGGGCCGGCCAGTTCTCGGGCTCGCGCCAGCGCCGCGCCCGGGTCAGGCTCAGGCTCGGCAGGCACGTTTAGGATTGCCGCCAGCGTTGCCGCCAGGTCGTCGGCCGATTGAGAACGGTTGGAGCCGGTTTCGGTGGCGATGGCTATGCGAACCGCTCCCTTCAGCGGCGGCGTCATCTGGGTCAGATCCTTGTCCTTCATCGCCGACATCACTAAGACCCAAGTTTGGTGGGCGAACTCCTCAGCAAGCGAACTAGCCAGAGCTCGCACGCCCTGCGGGTTGTGAGCCCCATCGATCAGGACCAGGGGTGACGATGCCACCACCTCCAGACGTCCCGGCGAAACAACTGCGGCAGCGCCGCTTCGGAGGGCGTCCTCGTCGAGTGGACCCCCAAGCAAAGCTTCAGAAGCTGCGACCGCCACCGCCAGGTTGGCGATCTGATGGCGTCCCCGCAAGGGAAGGAATACGTCCTCATAGTCGCCTCGAGTACCGTTTATCGATACCAGCCAACCTCCGACACCCCTGTCGGAGCCTTCGATTCGGTAGTCCTTGTCGAATTCGTAGTGGGTCACTCCGAGATCGGTGGCCGTGGCCCGGGCAATCCGCAAGGCCCCTTCGGGCATCGAGCCGGTGACCAACATCGCTCCGGGCTTGACGATGCCCAACTTTTCCAAGACGATCTCCTCGATGGTCGTTCCGAGAACCTCGGTGTGATCGAAGTCGATGCCAGTCACCACTGCCACCTCGCCATCGGCGGCGTTGGTGGCGTCGAGGCGACCTCCGAGCCCGACTTCCACGACTGCGGCGTCTACGGAATTCTCCGAGAACCAGGCGAACGCCATGGCCGCAGTGAGCTCGAAGTAAGAAGGGCTCTCGCCCGTTTTCTTCTCGTAAAGGTCGGCGAAGCCGGCGACATCCGTCACGGCTTGAGCGAACTCCTCAGGAGCCGATATCCGGCCATTGACCCCAATGCGTTCTTCGATGCGTTCGAGATGCGGTGACGTGAAGATCCCGGTGTTCAACCCGTGGGCCGCCAGAATCACAGTGATCAACCGCGACGTCGACGTTTTGCCATTGGTGCCGGCGACGTGAACGATGGGATATCCCGACTCGGGGTGGCCCATCATCTCCAGAAGGTCGACCATGCGGCTGAGCCCCGGCTTCATCCCCAAGCCGATATGCCGCTCCAGGTATGCGATGGCTGTCTCGTAGTCCACCAGCGAAGGATAAGTGGACCGAGTCGTGTCATCTCACACAATGAAGAGAGGGCCCGCTGAGCGGGCCCTCTCCCTGAGCACATCTACCGGTCGATCAATTCCAGCTACGTGCTGGACTCTTCTCATCGTTCTGGCGAGCCGCCAGAAGAAGTAGCAGGCCGGCCCCTGCGAAGGCTGATGCCAGCAATGCCATCGAACTCGTCGACACGCCGGTGAAGGGCAATGTCTCTTGAGTAGCGACCTGGGCCGCCTCGGGCGCCGAGACCTGGATCCCGAGTACTTCGGTTTCAACCTCGGGCACCGAGTCGAACGGCAGGGATGACGATGTGGTGGACGACTGTGGTTGGGTCGTCGTCACCTGCGCGGTGGTCGAAGTCGTCGCCTCAGAAGTCGAAGTCGTCGCCTCAGAAGTCGAAGTCGTCGCCTCAGAAGTCGAAGTCGTCGCCTCAGAAGTCGAAGTCGTCGCCTCAGAAGTCGTAGTCGTCGTCCCACCAACGCAGAACTCGAGGTGACTCAGGTTGGCCGGCCCGCCGCTGGCGTTGTTTGGGGCAACCAGCCCACTGTCGGAGAGTGCACCGGTTGGCCGGTAGTCGTAGACGTTGGACGCGTTGCCGCCCTTGACGATCACTGCCGAAATCAGCACCGTCGACGACCAGTTGAAGGTGGGCTGGGAAACAGTGATCGTCACGCCAGCCTTGGTCCCACTTGTCGGCGGGTCAAACTTCGTCAAAGTGTCGAGACCGAGGTCATCACAGGTCACGTTGCCTGTCATCTCGGTGGGTGTGACCGATGCAGCCGCGGCCGGCAGCCCCACCGCCACGATTAGCGACGCCAATAGCAGCATTACTCCCACTGCACTGGTCGCTCGCTTAGATCTAGTGCTCATTACCTTTGCCTCCAATTCGCTTGCCCTTGCGAACAGGCCGGTCGCACCACTGGCTCGCTTCATCCCAGGTGCCCGCATTGCGGGATGAAGGTCATTGCCGCCGACTCGCCCCTAACCACGCTTAGTGGTCTCGGTCACTCACTGTAGTCCAACTACGGTTCGTGACAAGGACTTGATTTAGTGATTCTCACCCTGAAACCCGAATATACAACGGGCCAAACTGCTCATTGGGCACCGTCGAATGGGCCTCGAGCATCATTGCTTCTGCCTAAGCGGAGCGCTCCCGCTCGATCTCCTGAAGCGGAACCAGGGTGGGATTGGTTTTGTTGCGGACCACGTCGGCGTCGATGAGCACCCGGGCGATGTCGGAGCGGGAAGGCATGTCGAACATGGTGTTCAACAGGATCTCCTCGAGAATCGCCCGCAGGCCTCTGGCCCCGGTCCCCCGTTTGATGGCCAGGTCGGCGACCGCGGTGAGGGCCTCCTCGTCGAATACCAGCTCGACCCCGTCCATCTCGAGCATCCGGGCGTACTGCCGGGTCAGAGCGTTCTTGGGTTCGGTCAGGATCCGGCACAACTGATCACGGTCGAGATCTTCCACCGTGGCTACCACTGGCAGTCGACCGATGAACTCGGGTATGAGACCGAACTTGATCAAATCCTCGGGCATCACCTGCTCGAGCAGTTCAGTTGCCCGAACGTCGCGACGCGAGCGCACATCAGCCGCGAAACCTATCTGCTTTTTCCCGATCCGATTGGCCACGATGTCCTCGAGTCCCGCAAAGGCCCCACCACAAAGGAAGAGGACGTTGGACGTGTCGATCTGAATGAACTCCTGGTGAGGATGCTTACGGCCACCCTGGGGAGGAACCGAGGCGACGGTTCCCTCGAGAATTTTCAGGAGTGCCTGCTGAACACCTTCACCGGAGACGTCTCTGGTGATGGAGGGGTTCTCGGCCTTGCGGGCGATCTTGTCGATCTCATCGATGTAGATGATCCCCTGCTCGGCGCGCTTGACGTCGTAGTCGGCGGCTTGGATGAGCTTGAGAAGGATGTTCTCGACGTCTTCACCGACGTAGCCCGCTTCGGTCAGCGCAGTGGCATCCGCAATTGCAAAGGGGACGTTGAGCTGGCGAGCCAGGGTCTGGGCGAGAAGGGTCTTGCCGCAGCCGGTCGGACCGATCAGGAGAATGTTGGACTTGTGAAGCTCGACGTCGTCGCGGCGATGCTCGCCGCTGCGAATTCGCTTGTAGTGGTTGTAGACGGCCACCGCCAGCTTCTTCTTGGCGGGGTCCTGTCCAACAACGTAGTCGTCGAGGTAGGAGGAGATCTCGACCGGCTTTGGTAGCTCGGTGAAGTTGATCTCAGGAGCCGCAGAGAACTCCTCCTCGATGATCTCATTGCAGAGATCGATGCACTCGTCGCAGATGTACACGCCGGGCCCGGCGATGAGTTTCTTGACCTGCTTCTGGGATTTGCCGCAGAAGCTGCACTTCAGCAGGTCTGCCCCGTCGCCGAATTTGGCCATCTTGCATTGCCCTCCTAGCTAGAGGCTACCGCAGAAAGCTCACGACGCGTGAGGATTGAATCCACGACACCGTAAGTGACTGCATCTTCGGCGATCATCCAGTAGTCCCGCTCCGTATCCGTGGTGACCTTTTCGTAGGTCTGACCGGTGTGCTCAGCCAGGATTCGGTTGAGCTGTTCTCGCATCTGAACTATCAGACGGGCCTGGATTTCGATGTCCGAGGCCTGTCCCGATGTTCCGCCGTGAGGCTGGTGAAGCATGATCCGGGCATGGGGCAAGGCGAACCGCTTGCCGGGGGCGCCGCCGGCCAGTATCACGGCCGCCGCTGAGGCAGCCATACCCATGCACACCGTGTTCACCTCGGGCTTGATGTACTGCATGGTGTCGTAGATGGCGAACAGCGACGTGATGGACCCGCCGGGAGAGTTGATGTAGAGGAAGACGTCTTTGTCGGGATCGTCGCTCTCGAGATGGAGCAACTGGGCCATGATCAGATTCGCCACCGTGTCGTCGATCGGAGTCCCCAGAAAGATGATCCGGTCCTTGAGGAGGCGGCTGTAGATATCGAAGTAGCGCTCACCTCGGCTGGTCTGCTCGAAGACTGTGGGGATGACGTAGTTCTGGAAACTCGAATCTTGCATCTCAATTCTCCTCATCGACGATCTCGGCCTCGAAAATTTGGCCTTCCGGCACAACTTGGCCTTCTTGCACTAGGCCCTCCGTTACCTGACGCCCCGATGACTGGTAGTCACCGGATCCAGGGTCGACTATCTCGGCTTCAACTGCGCTGACTTCCTGGCCATTCTCTGGGGAGTCCAAAGGCTCTTCATCAATCGAGAGGTCTACCGGGTTTCCCTCGATGTCAACGGCCCTCGCCGCGGCGATCACGGCCTCGACCGCCTTGTTCCTCAGAATATCACCGGCCAGCGCCAAGGCTCGGGGGCTATTTGTGAAGGCGTCATACACCTCCTTGGCATTCTCGGATGACCTGGCCAGCGCCTCGATGGTGGCGGCGACCTCCTCGGACGAGACCTTGATGTCTTCTGCCTTGGCTACGGCCTCCAGAACCAGCCTGGTCCGGATTGAACGAACGGCCTGTTGACGCAGGTCTTCGATGAAGGCGTCTTGATCGATTCCGGTGGCCTCGAAATAGTCGGCGATGGTGATCTCGTTCTCCTCGAGACGGTGCGAGAACCGATGGAACAATTCGTCCATCTCGGTCGTCACCAAACCCTCGGGGAGATCGATCTCGGCCTCGTCGACAAGCAAGTCCAATGCCTTCTGACGGAATTGGCTCAACACCGCCCGACGCTTGGTCAGGGCGAGGCGGTCGGCCAATTCGGAACGCAATTCTTCGACCGTTTCGAACTCGGTGACTTCGTTGACCCATTCATCGTCGAGATCGGGCAGCACCCTGGCCTTGACCTCGTTGACCTTGACCTGGTAGCCGACCGTCGCACCGGCGCGTTGGCCGAACCCTTCCGGAAGTGGCCCGTCGAACGAGGCCTCCTCTCCAGCGGACTTGCCTCGCAACTGGTCGTCGATGCCGTCAATCATGATCCCCGAACCCACTTCGTAAAGGAGCTCGGTGGCATTCGCTTCTTCGACAACCACCCCGTCGGCGAAAGCACTGATGTCGATCGACACGAAGTCCCCTTCGCCGGCCGGGCGCTCGACCGTCTCGAGGCTGGCGAACTGCTGACGCATGCGATCAAGGCTGGCTTTCAGATCGGTCTCGGAAAGCTCGGGTGCGTCGACCTCGACGGCTCGATCCTTGTAATCCGGCGCAGCATCGAGCTCAGGCCACAGCGTCACCCGAACCTCGGCGTTGATACCGCCCTCGATGTCGTCGACCTTCTCAAGGGTGGGGGTCACGGCCGGGGCCAGATTGGTCTCGGTCAGGATCTCGCCGAGCTTCTTTGGGATCAAGTCCTCGATGGCCTCGGTTCGAAGCCGGCCCGAGCCGATGGCAGCCTCCACCACGGGGCGCGGCGCCTTGCCGGGACGGAAGCCCGGAATCTTGAGATCCTTGGCAAGCCTGCGGGCGGCGCCGGCCTTGGCACTGTCGATCTCGGCATCGGTCAGTTGGACCGTCAACAACCGCTCGAAGCGGCTGACCTCGCGAACAGTTTCGGTCATTCCGGCCTCTCGGTTCTCAAATCGGGCTGCCTCTCTTGATGTGTTCAAGGTTTGGGTGGTGGGGTGAAACACCCACCACCCAAACCTTTTCTTGGGTGACCGAGGGGACTTGAACCCCCGACCTCCAGGGCCACAACCTGGCGTTCTAACCGAGCTGAACTACGGCCACCATGAGACGTGGCTCGAATCGCGGGCACCCCCGGGAGGATTCGAACCTCCGACCAAGAGCTTAGAAGGCTCCTGCTCTGTCCTCTGAGCTACGGGGGCAGGACCACGTGGTATGTGGTACGTGTTACGTGAATCCGGGGCTCCGAGATTTCGTGACGGTTTGGCGCATCCGTACAACGTCGAAGTAGAACATAAAGCTTCCCAGGGACTTGACGTACCACGTACCACGTACCACGCTCCGGGAGCGGGTGAAGGGAATCGAACCCTCATGACCAGCTTGGAAGGCTGGAGCTCTGCCATTGAGCTACACCCGCGAGGACGGGAATTCTAAACGGTACTGGATAGGCCCAAGGACTCGCTTATGGACGCAGCGACTCGGCGATTTCCAGGCTCTCGTCCAAATTCAAGCTCGACTCGAGGCGATAGGTGATCCCGTTGCTCTCCCAGATGAGGACATTTCCGGTCAGGCGAGTCTCGTCCTCTACGAGATCTGAGGGACCGGCCGCGAACATGAACACGTGGGGCGCCCCGGCCAGCCAGTAGGCCGGCACTCCGTCGACGACGACCTGATCGACCGTCGTACCCCCCTCCAAGATCTTGCCGAAGAACGCTTCATCCAGATCGGCTCTGAACTCGGCCAGCAACAAGCCCGTGCCGCTCTCCCCTACCTCGGGCAACCGCTCCGAGGCTTCCCAAGCGAGGAACACCTGGGTACCAAGCTCCCATTGCAGCAGATGCACTGCGGTCGGTCGCTCGAGGGCAGAGGGAATCAGGATCGGGAAGTCGACGGCACGTTGGGCCGATTCCAAATCGACCTGTTCGCCGGGAGCGAGAATCGTCGGAGGCGGCAGGGCAGGGCTCTCACCGAACTCGAACCGGATTCCCGCCACCTCGAGGAGATTCGCCACTGCCTGCCGGGCGGAGGGAATGAGAAGCAGAGTCAGTATCAAGACAATTCCCCCAGCCATCCAGGCAACCCTGGGGACCCATGTCCGCCGCACCGGCCTATCGAGCCGGAGCCGCGATGCGAAATCGACCGGAGATGGCCACTCGATCCCTTCAGCCAATTCCACCAGCGCAGCTTCGATGCTTCGCTCAACCATCGTCGATCCCCTTGGTGAGGTGGCGAAGCCTCTCGATTGCCCGCGCGGACCTCGACTTGACCGTGCCGGTGGCTGTTCCCAATGCCCGAGCAGTCTCGGCTTCGGACAGTCCCAGGAAGTAGCGGTACTCGATCACCTCTCGAAGTCCCGTCGGAAGTTGTTCCAATGCCTCGAGCAGTTGTCGTCGGTCGTCGCCGCGGACGACCACCGTCTCGGGAGATGGGGCCGCATCCCCCAAGACGGGGTCGGAGGCAACCTTGAGCGCCAGTCCGGCCCGACGCCCGGCGCTGCGGCGACGGTTGAGGGCCTCGTTTCGCACAATACGAAGCAGCCAGGGTCGAAACTCGGCTCCTGTCCGAAAGCGACCCAGCGCCTGATAGGCCTTCATGAAGGCAACCTGCGTTGCGTCCTCGGCCTCGAGAGCGTCGCCAAGGACGAGGTACGCAACCCTCAAAGCGATGCCCTGGTAGGCGCGGACGAGATCGGTGTAAGCAGGCACATCTCCGTTCTTGGCCTGTTCGACCAGGCGTTTTTCATCCAGTGGACGGCCCTCCACCGACAGGTTCATCTCAGATACACCGCCGTCAGCAGGAAGGTTCCCCGGAACCTTTGAACCCTGGCCGGGGTAATGCTGTCTAAAGAGCCGAACAAGGAGGAGCACATGGCCCGATACAGGATCGCATTTGTCGCCATGCTCGCGTTGATGGCGATCCCGATGGTCGCCTTCGGCGGGGGTTGGGCGATCGCGTCATTCGACGAGATCCCCGGCGAGTTTTCGGCTGGAACCACCTACGACCTCGAATACACCGTCCTCCAACATGGAAAGACGCCCGTCGACGTCGGAAGCAGCCAGGTCCGAATGATCGATTCCAACGGGACCGTCACTGAACTTGACGCGGTGGCTACCGGTCAGCCGGGGCGCTACGCGGTGGCGGTCACCTTCCCCGAGTCGGGCACTTGGCAGTGGGAGGTTGACCTGGGCGTTTTCGGACCTCAGGAGATGGGAACTGTCGAAGTGTCGACAGCTGCTATCGCCCCAGTAGCAGTCGGTTCGATACTTCGGTGGGTATTGCCGGCGGCGCTCACAATTGTAATGGGACTGGTTGCCGTGCAGGTTGCCGAGGTTGCTAAGAGACGTCGGACCGGGACCCGCCGGGCGAGCCGACCGGCTCGTGCGGACTGAACTGATCAAGCTCTGGTTGACGGTGGCGCTCGCCGGAGTGCTGGCGACCGCCACCGTCGCCGTCTACCGGGCGCCGATGGCCGAGGCTGCAGGAGCCGCCCGCCAGCCCGGGGCGTTGCTGTTTCAGGCCAAAGGTTGCAGCGGCTGCCATTCGATCGCCGGAGTCGCCGAATCGGCCTCGATCGGGCCCAACCTGACCGACCTGGCCGACGTCGCAGCAGGAAGGATCCTCGGAACGAGCGCCGCGGCTTACGTGACCCAATCGATTCGGGAACCACGGGCATTCACCGTCGAAGGCTTTGGCGTCGGAGTGATGCCGACGTTCGACCTGTCCGATGCCGAGGTGGAAACGCTGGTCGCGTTCCTCCTCACCGAGCGCTAGATCCCGGTTGTCCAGCGTGTGTTGCACAATGCGACGAGATGGGGAAGGGGTTCCGTCTTCGAGATGCTGCCGCGGCGGACCGGCCGTTTCTCCTCGACATGCTGGTCGAAGCGGCCAACTGGACCGGAGACCGTCCGGATGATCGCGAAACGGTGGCGACACGGCCAGATCTTGTCCGCTACCTCGCGGGCTGGCCGGTCGACCGAGAGATCGGTCTAGTCGCCGAGGCCGAGCAGCATGACATCGGGGCGTGCTGGCTTCGTTATTTCACATCCGAGGAGCCGGGTTACGGATACGTTGCAGACGACGTCCCGGAATTGAGCATCGCAGTGACCGCGGCCTGGCGCGGTAAAGGCGTCGGTCGCTTGTTACTTCGCAAAACCGCCGATCTTGCAGCAAAAGCCGGTGTTGCCCGGATCAGTCTGAGTGTGGAAAGGGCCAACCGGGCGCACCACCTCTATGAAGCCGAGGGATATCAGGTGGTGGAACGGGGGCGGGATGCGGACACGATGGTCCTCGAGCTGTAAACGTTCGATCTGGTCGCAGCGACACCTCCGTTAGGCTGGAGTACCCCCGGGATGTAGCGCAGCTTGGTAGCGCACCTGCTTTGGGAGCAGGGGGTCGCGAGTTCAAATCTCGCCATCCCGACCTCGATTGTCAGCGCACCGTCTTCTCGAAGAGGGCGAAGCCGTCGTTGTCAGTGACGACATGGCGGTAGCCGGCTTCCTTGTAATAGCGGCAAAGTCGCTCGTTGGTGGCATCGCAGTCGAGCCTGACCCGGCTGCGTCCCCGGCCGGCTGAGAACCGCTCTGCCCAGCTCAGCATGACGGCGCCGAAGCCCTCATGTCGATATCGGGGATGGATCATCAGGTCACGGAGGTAGGAAGCCAGATCCGCCCTGGACCAGTAGTTGGTCGGGTCATAAGACCACACGGCGATGGAGCCGATCACCTTGCCGTCCAGTTCCGCCACCCAGAGGACCCCGGCACTCGTCCACTCCTCAAGGTGCTGCCATGTGAGGGCATTTGGGTTCGACGGGATTCCCCGTTCAAGGAGGTCGATGGCCACTTCTCCACGGATCGCGAGCAGCGGCTCGAAATCGTCCGGGGTGGCCGGTCGGATCAGTGGGTTTGCTGTCACAGGCGCACTCTATGTTCGACGGATGATCGCTCTACCTGAAGTAGTGCAAGGCGCGAACAACTGGGTTTCCCTCACTCGCTGGGAGCGGGCCGAACTGGGCCGCAGCCTTCGCCGGGCCGGCTGGACCTACGGCGAGATCATGGACCTTCTGCCCGTCTCGAAAGGCACCTTGGCGGGCTGGTGCAAAGACATCCGCCTCTCCGAGGAGCAAATCGAAGCGATCAAGGCGCGAGTTCCCAGCCAGAAAGGAGTTCCAAGGGACACTCAGCGACGACGACGAGCCGAAATCGAAGCGATCCGTAGTGCTGCCGCTGTTGAAGCCGCGGAGAGAGTTCATGACCCGTTCTGGATCGCCGGCGTCGTTATGTACTGGGCTGAAGGAACCAAAGCAAAACCTCGGCTCGAGCTCACAAACTCGGATCCACGTGCCCTAAGGCTCCTCATTTCCTGGACCCGGAGATTCCACCTTCCCGAAGCAGAGTTCGTGTTGGAACTGCATCTGCACGAAGGAAACGACGACACCGAGGCCCGGCTGTTTTGGGCATCCGCGCTAGGCCTCGTCGACCCTCCCTTCTACGCGACCTTCGTCAAGCCAGCCGGAACCGGGCACCGAAAGAACAAACTCGTTCACGGAGTCTGTCGTGTCTCCATGACGAAGAGTTCTGACGCGTTCCATCGCACTATGTCCTGGATCGATGTGCTTGCCGACCTCTACCCAAGCCTGCCCCGCTAACGTTTCCACGGGGTCGCTAGCTCAATTGGCTGAGCAGGGGACTCTTAATCCCAAGGTTCCGGGTTCGAGTCCCGGGCGACCCACCAACCCCCAAACTTAATTTCGCGGGCGTAGCCGAATTGGCACAGGCGCCAGACTTAGGATCTGGTGGGTTCGCCCAATGTGGGTTCGAGTCCCACCGCCCGCACTCCTCCGAAAACCTCGACCAGCATTGG
>Ga0214471_10001699_pt1 | contig 17399 bp, 16 predicted proteins | sample RVTome_5_FD_207665 | JGI IMG/M metagenome (GOLD analysis project Ga0214471, IMG submission 207665) | Soil microbial communities from uranium-contaminated site in the Upper Colorado River Basin, Wyoming, United States - RVT142D155 | ecosystem: Environmental > Terrestrial > Soil > Contaminated >... | reverse complement strand
TCGCCGCCGACAGCAGCGCCTCGGGCACGTGCTCGCCGTCGATCTCGTCGGCCGCCGCCCGGTGCTTGCGCATGACGCGGAGCATCGCGTCCGCGTTCGGCTCGTAGCCCTCGAACGGACCCGTCACCTCGGCGATCCGCGCGCTGGTCCGGTACGCCTGACCGGTCATCAACGCGGTGATCGCGCCGGCCCACGACCGGCCGGCGTCCGAGTCGTACGGCAGGCCACGCGCCATCAGGAGCGCGCCGAGGTTCGCGTAGCCCAAGCCGAGCTGGCGGAACGCCCGCGCGTTCGTTCCGATCTTCTCGGTCGGGTAGTCCGAGTTGCCGACGAGGATCTCCTGCGCCGTGAACATGACGTCCACGGCTTTGCGGAACGCCTTCACGTCGAAGTTCCCGCCCTCGTCGACGAACTTCATCAGGTTGAGCGACGCGAGGTTGCAGGCGCTGTTGTCCAGGTGCATGTACTCCGAGCACGGGTTGCTCGCGTTGATCCGTCCCGTCGCCGGACAGGTGTGCCAATCGTTGATCGTCGTGTCGTACTGCATGCCCGGGTCGGCGCACTCCCAGGCGGCATCCGCGATCTCGCGCATGAGGTCGCGGGCACGCAGGGTGCCCGTCGCGTAGTCACCGGTCACGGCCTTGAGCTTCCAGTCCTGATCGGCCTCGTAGGCCTTCATGAACTCGTCGGTCACACGCACCGAGTTGTTCGCGTTCTGGTACTGGATCGAGTAGCTGTCCTTGCCGTCCAGATCCATGTCGAAGCCGGAGTCGCGAAGCGCGCGGGCCTTCCGCTCCTCGACCGCCTTGCACCAGATGAAATCCTGGACGTCGGGGTGGTCGACGTTCAGGATGACCATCTTCGCGGCGCGGCGTGTCTTGCCTCCGGACTTGATCGTGCCGGCACTCGCGTCCGCGCCTCGCATGAAGCTGACCGGTCCGGAGGCCGTGCCTCCGCCCGCGAGCGGCTCCTTGCTGGAGCGGATCTTGCTGAGGTTGATCCCGGACCCCGATCCGCCCTTGAAGATCGTCCCTTCCTCCACGTACCAGTTGAGGATCGAGGACATGCGGTCGTCGACGTCGAGGATGAAGCAGGCCGAACACTGCTGGGGCGTGTCGGGAACGCCAACGTTGAACCACACCGGCGAGTTGAACGCCGCCTTCTGGTTCACGAGCAGATGGCTGAGCTCCTCCGCGAACACCCGGGCGTCGTCCTCGCTGGCGAAGTACGCGTCCTTCCTGCCCCAGTTCGTGATCGAATCGACGATCCGGCCGACGAGGTGACGGACGCTCCATTCACGCTGCGGCGTCCCGAGATGCCCGCGGAAGTACTTCTGCGACACGATGTTCGTGGCGTTCTGCGACCAGGTGACGGGGAACTCCACCTCGCGCTGCTCGAACGCGTTGCCGCCTTCCTTGTAGTTCGGGATCACGGCATCGCGAAGCTCCCATTCGATCTCGTCGAACGGGTGCACGCCTTCCTTGGTGAAGTACCGCTTGAACGTCAGGCCGTCACGGATGACCTGGACGTCCCCCTGCTTGGTCGCCACGGGTGCCCCCCTTCCATCTGACTTCCGACAGGCCTTCCGGCCGGTTTCCAACAGGTGGGGAAGAACGTGTGGATAACTACAGGCTTGTGATTCAACACCTCGGAGCCGGCGGCGTCAAGACCACTTACCAGGATATCTAGCGGTCGCGCTCATCGTCGACCACTACATATAGGGGTTTACCGGGCTCGGCGTTTCGCGGCCCCTTTCGGGACCAGAGCTCCGAGCTCGCGCTCGAAGTCGCCGAGCTCCTGGAAATCCTTGTAGACGCTCGCGAACCGAACGTAGGCGACGTGGTCGAGCTTCTGCAGGCCCTGGAGCACCTCGAGGCCGACCTGTTGGGACGTGATCTCGGGGCCCTTGCGCCTCAGGCGCTCCTCCACCCGGGTCGCGAGGCGTTCCACCTGCTCATCGGAGACCGGGCGGTTCGCCAGCGCCTTGTCGATCCCGGCGACCATCTTCTGGCGGTCCCAGGGCTCTCGGGAGTCGTCGCGCTTCACGACGATAAGGCCGGCTCCTTCCGCGCGCTCGTACGTGGTGAATCTCCTGCCGCACGACAGGCATTGGCGCCTCCGCCGGATCGCTTCCTCGCGCTCGGCCGGACGGGAGTCCACGACCTTGTCCTCCGCGTGACCGCACCACGGACATCGCACGGACTTCACCCCAACATGTAGTAGCCGAGGGCACCGTACGAGCGAGATGTTGGCCCGTCAACCGGCGGACGGGACGAGCAGGGTCTGGCCGGGAACGATCGCTCCCGCATCCACGCCGTTCACGGACACGATGGCGTCCACCAGCGGTCGTGGATCCTCGCCGGGCGCGACCCGCCGGGCGATCGACCACAGCGTGTCGCCCTGACGGACGACATAGCTGGAGCGGGAGGCGAGCCGAGAGCCATCGTCCCCCGCGACGATGCGCCCCAGCAGCCCTGCCCACGCCCCGGCGACGAGCGCAACCGAGAGGGTTGCCGCCAGCCGACGCCTTCTCTGATACATCCCCGTCGGAATCCGAACACCCGTTCGGGTCATGGTCCCACCCTATCGAACGCCTGTTCGGAGTCAAGCGCGGAACCGAACATATGTTTGATTGCCTCCTCAGGGCGTGCTAGGTTCCCCAGAGCCTAGGAGGGGGCACCGACATGGCACAGGCCGAGCTCACGCCGAGACAACGTCGCATCCTGGAGTTCATCTCGGGGACGGTTCGGGAGCAGGGGTATCCCCCCACCGTCCGCGAGATCGGCGAGGCGGTCGGCCTCACCTCTTCTTCGAGCGTCCACGCGCAGCTCGCGAACCTGGAGCGGCGGGGCCTGCTCCACAAGGATCCGACGAAGCCCCGCGCCATGACCCTGTCCGAACCGAAGGTGGACGGCGTCGTGGTGCCGGTCCTCGGCAAGGTCGCGGCGGGCGCACCGACCCTCGCCGACGAGCACGTCGAGGACTACCTCACCGTGCCGACCTCGTTCGCGCCGGGTGCCGAGCTCTTCGCCCTGAAGGTCCAGGGCGACTCGATGGTCGGTGCGGGGATCCTCGACGGCGACGTCGTCGTCGTCCAGAGCCGCTCCGACGCGGCCAGCGGCGACATCGTGGTCGTGCTCCTGCCGGGGCCGGCGGAGCCCGAGGCCACCGTCAAGCGGCTCAGACGCGAGCGGAACCGCGTCATGCTCGTCCCGGAGAACCCCCGGCTCGAGCCGTTCGAGATGGACCCCGAGGGCCGCATCCTCGGCACGGTGGTGACCGTCCTGCGCAGGCTCTAGGCTCGCGCGAACGACGACCACCGGAGGGTCCATGTCCGACCGGCAGACCTCGACCGCGCTCGAGCGCCAGATCGCGTCGCAACCCGAAGAGCTCGAACGCCTGCTCTTCCAGCCGATCCCCGACGAGGCCGTGGAGCGCCTGCGACAGGCTCACCGGATCTGGGTGGTGGGCACCGGGACCAGCCAGCACGCGGCAGAGCTCGGGGCGGGGATGCTCCACGAAGCCGGCCGCGCCGCGTACGCGGTGAGCTCGATGCACTTCGTGAACTGGGCGCCCCCGATCGACCCGCACGACGGCGTGATCCTCATCAGCCACAACGCCGGCACCGAGACCTCGTACGCCGCGGCCGCCTGGGCCGTCGCGTCCGAGGCCGGGGTCCGGATGGTTCCGATCACGCGCCGCGGAGGCGCGATGCCGGACGCGATCCAGACCGTCGACAAGGAGACGTCGCACACCTTCACGGTGAGCTACACGGCGGTCTTGTTGCTCCTCGCGCGGCTCGCGAACGAGCTCGGAGCCGACGCCTTCGACCGCGAGACGCTGGTGCGCGTCCCCCATGCGGTTCGCGACGCGATCGCGGACCCGGGAACGACCGAGATCGCAACACCGGAGCGGCTCCTGGTGCTCACCGGCGAGGGTCCCTCGTCGGTCAGCGCGCGCGAGGGAGCGTTGAAGCTCCGTGAGGCCTCGCGCTTCCCGGCCGAGGGCTACGACGTCGAGGCCCTGCTGCACGGACACGCCGTGCCGCTCGATGCCCGGGACCATCTCGTGCTCCTCACCCCTCCGGACACGGACGGACTGATCGACGGCGTCGCGGCGGCGGCGAGCGCCGAAGGGGTTCCGGTCACGAGGGTGCACGAGCCCTCGGAACTGCCACCGGTGCTGGCTCAGATCCCGCTCGTCGTCCGGCTGCAGCTGCTGGCGCTCCGGTTCGCGAACGAACGGGGATTCGATCCCGACCTCGCGATCGAACGCGCGTGGGCCGACGAGGGACTCTGGACGATCGGGTCACCGGCCGCCGGAAGCTGACCGGGAGCCCAGACCCGCCGGGCGGGTCCGACTTCGGCTAACCGGCGTCGGCGCGGGCGCCCTGCTCGAGGCGGAACGGCTGCACGGCCGAGAACTCCCGCTCCCCCACTCGAGCGCGGACGAGCGTCCCGTCTTCGCGAGCGTCCTCGGACAGGACCTCGGCATCGCGATGCAGGAGCGCGGTCACGTCCTCGCGCCCGTACGGCACGAGGAGCACCACCTCGATCGGGAACCGCGGCAGCGCCGACTCGATCGACTCCATCAGCTCGTCGAGACCTTCGCCGGTGCGCGCCGAGATCGCGACGGCTGGGCCGTCGATGCGCGCAAGGGCGCGAGCCCGCTCGTGCTCGGAGACCCGATCCACCTTGTTGAACGCGACGACCTCCGGGATCCCCGAGGCCCCGATCTCGTGCAGGACCGTCCGCACGGCCTCGATCTGGCGGACGAGATCGGGCGAGGACGCATCGGCGACGTGCAGGATCAGCGTCGCGCGAGCGACCTCCTCCAGGGTCGAGCGGAACGCCTCGACCAGGTCGTGGGGCAGCTTGCTCACGAAGCCGACGGTGTCGGACAGGGTGGCCGCGCGTCCGCTCGGCAGCTGGATCTTCCGCACGGTGGGATCGAGCGTCGCGAACAGCTGGTTCGCGACCACGACGTCGGAGCCCGTCAGCGCATTCATGAGCGTCGACTTGCCGGCATTCGTGTACCCGGCGATCGCGATCTGTGGCACGCCGGAGCGTTCGCGGCTCGAACGCTTCACGTCGCGCGTGCGCGTGAGCTCCTTCAGGTCCTTGCGGAGCTTCGAGATCCGCCGCCGGATGTGCTGGCGGTCGATCTCGAGCTTCGTCTCACCGGGTCCACGCCGCGTCCCGATGCCACCACCCATCCGGCTCATCGCCTCGCCCCAGCCGCGCAGGCGTGGCAACAGGTAGTTGAGCTGTGCGAGCTCGACCTGCGCCTTGCCCTCGCGGCTCCGCGCGTGCAGCGCGAAGATGTCGAGGATCAGGGCGGTCCGGTCGACCACCTTGACCTTCAGGCGCTCCTCCAGGTTGCGAAGCTGACCCGGCGTGAGCTCGTCGTCCAAGATCACGGCCTCGGCGCCCGTGCGGTGCAACGCTTGATGGACCTCGTCGAGCTTGCCCTTGCCGACGAAGGTCGCGGGGTTCGGGTCCTGACGCGTCTGCAGGACGCGAGCCACCGGGTCGGCACCGGCACTGTCGGCGAGCGCGGCGAGCTCGTCCAGGTCCGACTCCTCCAGACCTCGTCCGACGCCGACGAGGACCGCTTTCTCCGTGACGCGCGGACGCCACGTCGCCGCAAGGGGCGACTCGAGCGTGGACGTCTCGTGGGTTCCGCGCAGCTTCTTGCGGCCGTCCTGGGACATCAGGCGATCACGGGGGTGCGTCGCGGCTTCAGGAGAGCGCCTTCCCGATGCGCTCCATGGCTTCCGAGAGCCGGTCGTCCGGCACCGTGAGCGAGAAACGGACGTATCCCTCGCCCAGGTCTCCGTACCCGTTGCCCGGCGCGACGAAGACGCCGACGTCGTCGAGCAGCCGGTCGGCGAAGCGCACCGAGGTCTCGCCCTCGGGCACCGGAGCCCAGACGTAGCACGATCCGAGCGGCGGTTTCAGGGACCAACCGAGCTCGTTCAGGGTGCCGACGACGAGGTCGCGCCGTCGTTGGTAGATCGCCCGGAGCTCGTCGAGGTGATCCTGGGGTCCCTCGAGCGCGGCGATCGCCGCGCGCTGCACGGCGGTGAACTGTCCGCTGTCCAGGTTCGTCTTCACGACGCCGAGCGCCTCGATGGCCTCCGCGGATCCGACCGCCCATCCGATCCGCCATCCGGTCATGTTGTACGACTTCGACGTCGAGCCGAACTCGAGCGCGACGTCCTTCGCGCCGGGGACCTGGAGCACGGACGGCGCGACGTAGCCGTCGAAGGTGATCTCGCAGTACGCGGCGTCGTGGAGAAGCCGCACGTCGTGTGCCCGGCTGAAGGCCACCGCCTCCTCGAGCGTCGTGAGGTCCGCCACGGCGGCCGTCGGGTTGGCGGGGAACCCGAGCCACATCGTCTTCGTGCGTTCGCTCACCGCCGCCTGCGAGAGGTCCGGCACGAACCCCCGATCTGCGGTTGCCGGCAGCGAGACGGCCGTTCCGCCGGCGAGACGCGCGGAGGCGGCGTAGACCGGGTAGCCGGGATCGGGGACCAACGCCTCGTCCCCCGGGTCCACGTACGCGAACGCCACGTGCCCGATCCCCTCCTTCGAGCCGATCAGCGCCATCACCTCGGTCTCCGGATCGAGCTCGACGCCGAAGCGACGGCCGTACCAGGCCGCCACCGCGCTGCGGAACTCGATCGACCCGTAGTAGCTCGGGTACCGATGCGTGGCCGGATCGGCGACCGCGTCCCGCATCGCTTCGACGACGTGCTCGGGCGTGGGCATGTCGGGGTCGCCGACGCCGAGGGAGATCACGTCGACCCCCTCCGCGCGCTTGGCGGCCAGCTTGCGGTCCAGCGACGCGAACAGGTACGGCGGGAGGCTCTCGATCCGTTTGGCGACCCTCATCCGCTCACGCCTCGGGCGGCGAGCCACGCATCGTCGATCGTCGCCTCGAAGACGCGCTCGGCGGGACCGGTGAGGAGGATCTCCTCCTGCATGCGCTCGACGAGGAGCGTTCCGCCCGGGAACCGGACCTCCGCGCGTACCGGGACGAGACCGGCTTCGTTCGCCGCCACCAGCGCCGCGCAGGCGCCGGTGCCGCACGCCATCGTCTCGCCCGAGCCCCGCTCCCAGACCCGCGCCTTCACGCCGCCGTCGAGCGCCGCGATGAACTCTACGTTCGTCTTCTCCGGGAACCGCGCGTCGTGCTCGATGCGCGGACCGATCGCGCGGACGTCGACGTCGTCCGGGTCCTCCTCGACGAACAGCACGAGGTGCGGGTTGCCCATCGAGACCGCCGTCGCCTTGTAGGTCCGGCCGTCGACCTCGAACGGCTCGGTGAGGAACGGTCGGTCGGCCGGTCCCTCCATCGGGATGTCGCGGCGCGCGAACGCCGGCGGACCCATGCCCACCGTGACGTTCCGAACGACGGCCCCGTCGGTATCCAGGGAAAGGTGCTTCCGGCCATCCCGGCTGCCGACCTCGAGCTCCGTCGCCGTGGTGAAACCGCGCTCGTACACCAGCGTGCCGAGGCAGCGGATCCCGTTCCCGCACATCTCGGCGAGCGAGCCGTCGGCGTTGCGATAGTCCATGAAGAAGTCCTCGCCGTCGGCGCTCCCCCGCGTCACGCGGATCACGCCGTCTGCGCCGACACCACGGTGACGGTCGCAGAGCGCCGCGACGAGCGCCGGAACAAGAGGACGTTCGTCGTCCAGATCCTCGACCATGACGAAGTCGTTGCCCGTCCCGTGGTACTTCCAGATCCTCAGCTCACCCATCCGGTCTGCCTTCCAGGTACCGCACGAGGTCCTCGACAAGGGTAATGGCGCCGGCCGCACCCGCCTCGAACCATCGGATCCGCGGGTCCTTGCGGAGGAAGGCCATCTGGCGCCGCGCGAGCGCCTTCGTCCGCCTCACCGTGCCCGCGACCGCCTCGTCGAACGTCCACGCTCCGGCCAGATGGCGGGCGAATTCAGCGTACCCGATGGCCTGGGACGAAGTGAGCCATCCGCCGAACCCTCGACCGACCAGCGAGCGCACCTCGTCCAGGAGGCCGCGTTCGAGCATCTCGGTCATCCGCTTCTCGATGCGATCGGCCAGGATCGCTCGCGGCATCTCGATCGCGGCGGCGCGGACCCGGCCGGAGTCGTAACGCTCCCATGCCTCCGCGAAGCTCGAGAACGGCCGGCCGGTGAGTCGCTCGACCTCGAGGGCGCGGATCGTCCTGCGCACGTTGCCGGGCTCGATCTTCGCCGCGGCGACCGGATCGCTCGAGGTAAGGCGCTCGTACATCGCGAGCGCGCCCAGACGTTCGGCCTCCGCCACGAGGGCCGAGCGCACGTCCGGGTCGGTCACCGGGAACTCGAGGTCGTCGACGACCGCCCGCTCGTACAGGACCGTTCCGCCGGCGAGCAGGATCGCCCTGCCGCGAGCCCGGATGTCCTCGATCGCCTCGCGGGCGAGTGCCTGGTAGCGCGCGACGCTGAAGGGTTCGGAGGGGTCCGCGACGTCGAGGAGATGATGCCGGATCCGGGCGAGCTCATCCGGCCCCGGTTTCGCCGTTCCGACGTCCATCCCGCGATACACGAGCATCGAGTCGACCGAGACGATCTCGGCCCCCAGTCGTTCGGCGACGGCGGTTGCCGCTTCCGTCTTGCCCGAGGCGGTGGGACCGAGGAGCGCGAGCAACGGCGGCGCCATCGCCTCGCTGCTTGAGGCCATCTCTTCAGGCGAACCCCGGCTCCGCCGGGTCTCGCCTGGGCCTACCGCTTCGCTGCTTGAGGCCATCAGCCGACCGCGGCGGTCTCCCGCACGAGCTCGCCGTCGAGGTGGTGCGGGTGCGCCGCCACGATCCGTGTGTCGAGGAAGCTGCCGGCCGCGTGCTCTCCGTCGAGGTGCACGACGCGGTTCGTCCGGGTCCGGCCCTGCGTGCGACCCTTGCGTCCGATGCCCTCCACCAACACCTCCGCCGTGGATCCGACCTGCGCGCGCATGCGTTCGAGCGCGATCGCTTCCTGAAGCGCGAGGAGCCGGTCGAAGCGCTCCTGGACGACCGGCTTCGGCACCTGGTCCTCCATCGTCGCGGCGCGTGTCCCCGGACGGGGCGAGTACTGGAACGTGTAGGCCTGGTCGAAACGCGCCCGGCGAACCACGTCGAGCGTCTCCTCGAAGTCGTCGCCGGTCTCACCGGGAAAGCCGACGATGAGGTCGGTGCTCACCGCGATGCCCGGGATGGCCGCGCGGATCCGCTCGAGCCAATCGAGGTAGCGCCCGCGCCGGTAGGAACGCTGCATCGCCTTCAGCACACGATCGGAGCCGGACTGCAACGGGAAGTGGATGTGCTCGCACACCTTGTCGCTCTCGGCCATCGCGTCGATCACGTCGGGCGTGAAGTCGTGCGGGTGCGGGCTCGTGAACCTGATGCGCCGGAGCCCCTCGACCTCGTTCACGGCGCGGAGCAGCTCGGCGAAGAGCGGCCGGCGTGGCGAGGCGGGCAGGGTCAGGTCTCGCCCGAACGTGTTCACGTTCTGTCCGAGGAGGGTGATCTCGACGACCCCCCGTCGGGCGAGCCCCTGCACTTCGGCGAGGACGTCGCCGATCGAGCGCGAGAGCTGTGGGCCCCGCACCAGCGGGACGATGCAGAACGTGCACGCGTTGTCGCATCCGACGGCGATCGAGACCCATGCGTGATGCGAGACCCCGCGGAGCGCCGGCAGCGCGCTGGGGAAGACCTCGGTCACCTCGCTGACGTCCATCTGCGGTCCGTCGGTTTCGGCGCGGTGCAGGAGGTCGAGGAGACCCGGGAGCGCGTGGGTCCCGATGACGACGTCGACCCACGGCGCGCGCTGCTGGATCGTCCCCCGGTCCTTCTGCGCGAGGCATCCCGCGACGACGATGCGCATCCTCGGGTTCCTCTGCTTCAGCGGACGGAGGTGCCCGAGGTTCCCGTAGAGACGGTTGTCGGCGTTCTCGCGGATCGCGCACGTGTTGAACACCACGACCGAGGCATCCTCCGCGTCTTCGGTCGAGACGTAGCCGTCCGCCGTGAGCAGCCCGGCGATCCGTTCCGAGTCGTGCTCGTTCATCTGGCACCCGAAGGTACGTAGCAGGTAGCGCCGCTCGTTCATCGTCCCGAGGGTACACGGAGCGCCCGGTCGTTCCGGGCGTCACGCCTGCAAGCGGTAGCCCATCCCTCGGACGGTGGCGATCACGTCGTCCCCGAGCTTCTTCCGCAGGTAGCCGACGTACACGTCGACCACGTTCGAGCCCGGGTCGCGATCGAAGCCCCAGACGAGGCTGAGGAGCTGCTCACGGGAGAGCACATGACCGGCGTTCCGGAAGAAGACCTCGGCGAGCGCGAACTCGCGAGCCGAGAGCTCCACCTCGTCGTCTCCCACGCGGGCGCGGCGCGTCAGGAGATCGAGCGCCACATCGCCCGCGCGGATCTCCGTCTCCTCCGCGGATCCGCCCACGCGGAGCCGCGCCCGGATCCGAGCCAGCAGCTCCTCGAACCGGAAGGGCTTCGTCACGTAGTCATCTGCGCCACGGTCGAGACCGGCGACCATGTCGTCGAGCTGGGAGCGGGCGGTAAGGACGATCACCGGAAGCCGGCTCCCGGTGCTCCTGAGCTCCTCGAGCACCGAGAGGCCGTCCCGGGTCGGAAGTCCGAGGTCGAGCACAACGAGGTCGAACTCGCCGGTGCGCGCGAGCGCGAGCGCCGACGAGCCGTCCTCGACCACCGTCGCCGAGAACCCGGCGGCCCGAAGTCCTCCCTCCAGGAAAGAGGAGATGCCATGTTCGTCCTCGGCGATCAGGATCCTCGCGGCACCCATCACGCCACGTCCGTCCCGGCCGGGTCCTGGTTCACGGGGATCTCGATCGTGAACGTCGTACCCCGCCCGATGTCGCTCTCGACCCACACGCGACCGCGGTGGCCTTCCGCGATCGAGCGAACGATCGCGAGGCCCAGCCCGGCGCCGTCCGACTGCCGGGAGCTCACTCGGCTGAAGCGGTCGAAGATGCGCTCGAGCATCTCCCGAGGGATCCCTGGGCCGCTGTCGCGAACCCAGAACCGCGCCAGCCCGTCGTCGATCCGTGAGCCGAGCACGATCTCTTCGTCCGCATCGGTGTGATCGGCCGCGTTCTGCAACAACTGGATCAGGGCCTCCGCGAGCCTCTGACGGTCGCCGACGAGCGCGCCGTCCGCCACGGCGTCGAGCCGCCACCGGCGTTCGCCGAGTGCCCCGGCCTTCTCGTGCACCTCGCGCGTCAGCTCTCCCACGTCGACGAGGTCGAACACCAGGAACTCAGGCTGTTGCGCCTTGGCGAGCAGGAGCAGGTCGTTCACCATCCGGCTCATCCGGTCGAGCTCCCCGGTCACGAGCTCCACCGCATGGCGTCGCTGTTCCGGGTCCTCGCTCAGGAGCTCGAGCTGACCGCGGATGATCGTGATCGGGGTGCGGAGTTCGTGCCCGGCGTCGTCGACGAACGCACGCTGCGCCACGAACGCCCGCTCGAGCCGCTCCAACAGGTCGTTGAACGTCTTGGCGAGGTGCGCGATCTCGTCCTCACCGTTCACTTCGATCCGCCGGCTCAGGTCGCTCTCGGAGATCGTCCGCGCCGTTGCCTCCACCGACTGCACCGGCTTGACGATCCGGCGGCGCACGAGGAGGAAGGCGAGGAGCGAGCCGATCAGGACCGCCGCGACGCCGACCAGAGCAGCGGCCCGGACTGCGGGCTCGATCTCCTCGGCCTCGAGGTCTCGGAAGACGGCGGCGACGAACACGGCCCTCACCTCGGCGCCGGCGCGGATCGGCACCGCGAGGTAGCGGACGGTCCCGCCTGGCGTCTCGACGAAGCCGGCATCGGTCCTGGTCACGACGGACCATCGCTCGACCAGCGACTCGTCCTCGTCGAGCCTGTAGGGCAGGACGTTGCGACTCCGCAAGTACGGCTCCCCCTCGACGAACGTCAGGAACGCCTCGTTGCGGGCGGGCACGTTTCGTTCGAGGAACACCTCGAGGATGCGGCGGACGTTCGCGCGGAACGGCTGGCCCGTCTCCGGATCGGAGCCCTCCTGGATGAGCCGCCGCAGCTCCTTCGACTCTTGGACGAGCGCGGCGTCGACCCGGTCGTCGAGCCCCGCGAGCAGCACCTGCCGCACGAGAAACACCGAGACCAGGGTCACGACCGCCATGAGCACCGCGAAAGACACGAGGATCCGGACCGTGATGCTCGATCGCAGGCGCCGGCGGGAGAAGGATGGCGACGACCCCCGAGGCTTCGCCCCGGGGGTCGCGTCGTTCGCTTGCACGCTCGGATCAGGTGGTCCCGCCACCTGAGGCACTCCCGCCGCCGAAGCTGGTGCCCCCTCCGCCCACGACTCCTCCGCCGCCGGTGTCGGTCGCGGCCGAGACGGCTCCACCTCCGCCGCCGCCGTCGGCGCTGGTGGTCCCGGGGCCGCCGTTGTCGGTGGCGCTGGTTCCGCCCCCGGGCCCGTTTCGGGTTCCCTTCCCGTCGTCATCGTCGTCGTCATCGTCTCGAACTTCGGCGCTGAATGCATCATCATCACGCCGAGCCTCGTCGTCGAGCTCCAGAGCGTCGACGCTCGTCGGACTGTTCCACGGCTCGGCGACGACGACGCCGAGGCCGAGGCCCACCACTCCGGTGAAGAGCAGCACTGCGATCTTTCCCCATCGCATCTTCCTCACTCCCTTTCGTCTTTCTCTCTCCGGCCGGGCCCCATCTGGGCTTCAGCCGGTTTCCGGCCCGGGCCTACCTGGGCTTCAGCCGGTTCAGGACCAGCCTCCGCGGCCGCCGCAAGAGCGGCTCGACCGCTTCGGCCATCTCGCGCGCCGTCGGCCTGTCTTCCGGCTCGACAGCGAGCGCGGCATCGACGGCCCCTGCGAGCTCCGCGGGAACCCGCGTGGGCATCGGTGCCGGCCGGTGCGTCAGCTGCGGGAAGCGCTTCCCGGCGGACGCACCGTCCTCCTCGGACCCACGTGGGAACGCCGGCTCCCCCACGAGGGACTCGTACAACGTGATACCGAGGCCCCAGACATCGGCCGCCGTACCGACACGTCCGGGCGAAGGCGTGCACTGCTCCGGCGCCATGTACGCGTCGGTGCCGACCGGGACCGTGAGCGATGCCGCGTCGTGGATCGATCGCGCGATGCTGAGGTCGATCAGACGTGGCGGCGCACCCATGATGAGGTTCTTTGGCTTGACATCCAGGTGCACGAGGCCGAGCCCGTGCAGGTAGTGCAGCGCCGAGGCGATCTCGACCGCGAGCGGCGCCGCTTGCTCGGTTTCGAGAGGCCCGAACCGGCGGATCAGCGTCGAAAGCCGTGGTCCCTCGACGAGCTCGAGCACGATGTGCGGACGCTCGTCGTCGGTGCCGTCGCGAAGCAGGCGGGCGATCGCCGGGTGGTTCAGCGACGCCAGAACCTCAGCCTCGCCGCGGAGCCCTCGCAGGGCGCCCTCGTCGTCGATTCGATCGGGGCGAAGCACCTTGACGACCGTGGCGTGATGCAGCTCATCGTCGAAGGCGAGGAACGCCTCGTACCGGGTACCGCCGCCGAGCAGCTCCAGCGCGGTGAGACCCGGGGCGATCTCGTCGCCTTCCTGCAACTCCCAGCCGCGGCGCCGTTCCTGTGTCGTGGTCGCCATCGCTTCCCCTTTCCCTCGACGATGAACCTATCCGGCGGCTATGAGCGCTCCGTGAGACGCCGATGAGAGATGCCTTACTTACTTCAGGGTCCGGCGCCGAGCGGATCAACCGGCGTGACCCCGAGCACGGTCGTGGATAAGACATCTCTCACACCTGTCTCACCGGCGTTTCACGGGTGGTGGCTACGGTGAACAGGTCGACGAAAGGAGACGAACGTGAAGCGATCGACAAGTTGGATGGCGGTCTTGGCCGTCGGCGGGGCACTGCTTCTTCCTGCAGTTCCGGCTTCGGCGGAAGAGCGTGTGTGTCGCGGCACCATCGGTGCAGCGAGCGTGGACAACCTGCTCGTGCCGCAGGACGCCACCTGCATCCTGAACGGCACATCGGTCGAAGGGACGGTCAAGGTCAAACGGGGTGCGACCCTGAACGCCTCCGGGATCCATGTCATCGGGAACGTGCAGGCTGAGAACGCGCGGAAGGTCGTCCTCCGCGACCGGTCGAGGATCGGCGGGAGCGTTCAGATCGTCCAGGGCGACGTCGCACGGATCATCCGAGCCCGCATCGGCGGCGACATCCTGTTCGACGACCAGGATGGCGCCCTCGCGGCGAACAGGAACCGCATCGGCGGCAACCTCCAGGCGTTCCAGAACACCGGCGGGGTTGCGATCAACAACAACCGGATCGACGGGAACCTGCAGTGCAAGGAGAACACCCCGGGTCCGACGGGCGGCGGCAACATCGTGCAAGGCAGCAAAGAGGATCAATGCGAGGCACTGTGAGCTCCCCGAGCTGAGATCTTCGTACGGACCGACGGCCGCCCCCGGCTCTCAGCCGGGGGCGGCCGCTATTTCGCGTACTCGACGGAGCGGGTCTCCCGCACCACCGTGATCTTGATCTGCCCCGGGTACTGGAGCTCCTCCTCGACCTGCTTGGCGATGTCCCGGGCCATGACCTGCGCGGTGAGGTCGTCGATGTCCTGTGGCTTGACCATCACGCGGACCTCGCGTCCGGCCTGCATCGCGTAGACCTTCTCGACCCCGGGGTAGCTCGTACAGATCTCCTCGAGTCGCTCGAGACGCTTCACGTACGTCTCGAGGCTCTCGCGCCGGGCACCGGGCCTGCCGCCGGAGATGCCGTCGGCGATCTGCGCGATCACGGCTTCGATCGTGCGTTGTTCGACCTCGCCGTGGTGGGACTCGATGCAGTGCACGACCTCGGGGGACTCCTTCATCCGGCGAGCGATCTCGGCGCCGATGATCGCGTGCGAACCCTCGATCTCGTGGGTGACGGCCTTGCCGATGTCGTGCAACAGCGCACCGCGCTTGGGGATCGCGGGGTCGATCCCGAGCTCCGCGCTGATCGCCGCCGCGACGTGCGCCGACTCGACGAGATGCTTGAGGACGTTCTGTCCGTAGGACGTTCGGAACTGCAGGCGACCGAGCAGCCGGATCATCTCCGGGTGCATGTCGGTGATGCCGACGTCCAGGACCGCTCCCTCGCCCGCCCGGCGGATCCGCTCCTCGATCTCGCCCGCCGACCGCTCGAAGGTCTCCTCGATCCGCGCCGGGTGGATCCGGCCGTCCTGTACGAGCTTCTCCAGGGTCAGCCGGGCGGTCTCGCGCCGGACCGGGTCGAAGGACGAGAGCACGACCGCTTCGGGCGTGTCGTCGATGATGAGATTCACCCCGGTCACCGCCTCGAACGCCCGGATGTTGCGGCCCTCGCGGCCGATGATCCGCCCCTTCATGTCCTCGCTCGGGAGCGAGAACACCGACACGGTCGATTCCGCCGTCTGCTCCGACGCCACACGCTGGATCGCGATCGTCACGATCTTGCGAGCGCGCTCCTCGCCTTCCTCGCGGGCTCGCTGCTCGATCTCACGGACGGTCGACATCGCCTCGCGCTTCGCGTCGTCGACGACCTGGGTCCGTAGCGCCTCGCGTGCTTCCTGCGCGGTCATCTGCGCGATCTGCTCCAGACGTTTCCGGTGCTGATCCGCCACGTTCTCCAGCTGCTGCCGCACCATCTGGAGCTTCTGGTCGCGGTCGTCCAGCTCGCTCGCGCGCTTGTCGACGTCGTCCAGCTTGCGATCGATCGTCTGCTCCTTCAGGACGAGCCGCTCCTCCTGACGCTTGACCTCTTCGCGTCGAGGCCGCAGGTCCTCGTCCGCCTCGCGCCGCAACGCGCCGATCTCGTCCTTGGCCTGCACCAGGGCCTCGCGCGTGAGGCGCTCCGCCTCGCGCTCGGCCTCCAACACCAGCTGCCGGGACTTGGCCTCCGCGCTGAGGGCGTGGGACTGCGCGACCGCTTTCCTGACGAGGAAACCGATCGCGACCCCCACCGCCAGGGCCACGACACCCACCACCGCTTCCATCGTTTCGCCTCCAAACACGCACGAAGCCGAGCGAAGGCCTATCGCGCCCTGCCCGGCTGTGCGGTCGGAAGTACGTGGGATCTACGGCATGCGGAGACCGGGTGGCCCTTCGCGGCCCCAGATCCTGTGTGCTCCCGGTGACGAGTGGTCTCTCAAAGTCGTGTCAGGCACTAGTCGAACAGTTGGCGGATCCACGAACCTTCTGGATGCGAGGGTACGGCCTGCCGGCCCGAGAGGCAAGACGAGAGGCGGAGATGACCGGCGATCTGCCCGAGGCGGGTCCGGTCAGCCCGGCTCGGGGTCCTGGTCGTCGACCGCGAGTGCGGTCCGGGCGGCCCGCCTGGCCAGGTCCGGCGGGTAGCCCCGGCGGGCCAGGAACGAGACGAGCCGCGCGAACGCCTTCTCGGGCGGGAGCCCGACGAGCCTGGAGGTCCGCGATCGGGCGAGCTCGAGGACCCGGGTCTCCTCGTCCTCGGCCCCGAGGCCGGCGAGGGCACGCTCCACGGTCTCGCGATCCAATCCCCGCGACCCGAGCCGGCTCGCGATCGCTCGGTGGCCCGACCGCCGGACGAGGACCTCGTGCTCGACGGCTTGGCGCGCGAACGCGTCGTCGTCGATCAGGCCCACCGCCTCCAGCCGGATCAGCTCGGCCTCCACCTCCTCGGCCTCGAACCCGGCGCGAAGGAGCCTGCTTCGGAGCTCGCGCTCCGACCGGGGGCGAACCGAGAGGAGGCGCAGCGCGCGCTCGTGGCAATCGAGCGGGTTCTTGGCGACGCCGCGAGAACGACCGGGCCCGGCCAACCCTTCCCCTTAGCCGGCCGGTGCTCCGGTCGTCTCACGCTCTTTCGCGCCCCGCTTGGGCGCGGGCTCATCGATCACGACCACGTCGGAGACGTCCGGGACCAGGTCCGGGACGCTCTCGCTCGGACGCTCGTCTCCCTCGGCGCCGAAGGCCGTGAGGCCCACGGCCTCGCGGACCTTGCGCTCGATCTCGGTCGCGATATCGACGTGCTCGGCGAGGAACTGCCGGGAGTTCTCCTTGCCCTGTCCGAGTTGGTCGCCCTCGTAGGTGAACCACGCCCCGCTCTTCTTGATGATCTCGAGGTCGACGCCCACATCGAGCAGGCTTCCCTCCTTCGAGATCCCGAAGCCGTACATGATGTCGAACTCGCACTGGCGGAACGGCGGCGCGACCTTGTTCTTCACGACCTTCACCCGCGTGCGCGAGCCGACGACGTCCGTGCCGTCCTTCAGGTTCTCGATCTTGCGGACGTCGAGCCGGACCGACGAGTAGAACTTCAACGCCCGGCCGCCCGGTGTGGTCTCGGGACTGCCGAACACCACGCCGATCTTCTCGCGGAGCTGG
>Ga0214471_10001698_pt1 | contig 17409 bp, 32 predicted proteins | sample RVTome_5_FD_207665 | JGI IMG/M metagenome (GOLD analysis project Ga0214471, IMG submission 207665) | Soil microbial communities from uranium-contaminated site in the Upper Colorado River Basin, Wyoming, United States - RVT142D155 | ecosystem: Environmental > Terrestrial > Soil > Contaminated >... | reverse complement strand
GTGGTCGACGCACTGCCCTCGCCGCAGGACATCCGCCGCGTCGCCCGACGCATTGACGGCAGCGAAGTCGAGCTCACCGCTCGACCGGACGGCCCGCTCGTCGCCATCGCGTTCAAGACGCTCAACGACCCGTTCACCGGCCGCTTGTCGATCCTGCGTGTCCTTTCCGGGACGCTCGCGAACGACGCCAATGTCTGGAACGTCCGCGCCGAGGAAAGCGAGCGCGCACACGGCATCCTGCGCGTGCAGGGCAGACAGGGCAGCGCCACGCCACGGCTGATCGCCGGCGAGATCGGCGCCGTCCCGAAGCTGAAGGTGACGCAGACCGGCGACTCGCTGACCGCCAAGGACGCCCCGCTCGTCATCCCGTGGATCGAGATTCCCGACCCGGCGATGTCGTTCGCGATCGAGCCCAAGTCGAAGGGCGACGAAGAGAAGGTCGGCGACGCCCTGGCGCGGCTCATCGAGGAGGATCCTTCGCTGCGCGCCGGCCGCGACCCGCGGACCAACGAGTTCCTCCTCTCCGGCACCGGCCAGCTCCACGTCGAGATCACCGTCTCGCGGCTCAAGCGGCGCTCCAACGTCGAGGTCATCCTGCATCCGCCCAAGGTCCCCTACCGCGAGACCATTCTCAAGCCCGCCGACGGCCACGGACGCCACAAGAAGCAGTCGGGCGGCCGCGGACAGTTTGCCGACTGCAAGATCCGCGTCGAACCGCTCGGGCGGGGCAGCGAGTTCGAGTTCGTCGACGAGATCTTCGGCGGCGCCATTCCCCAGAACTATCGGCCGGCGGTCGAGAAGGGCATCCAGGAAGCGCGCGCCAAAGGCTACCTGGCGGGGTACCCCATGCTCGACTTCCGCGTCCGCCTGCTCGACGGCCAGTACCACGACGTCGACTCTTCCGAGCTCGCCTTCAAGATCGCCGGCTCGCTCGCCTTCAAGGACGCCATGGCCAAGGCCTCGCCGACCCTGCTCGAGCCGATCATGAGAGTCGAGGTGCACACCAGCGAGGAGTTCATGGGCGACATCATGAGCGACCTGTCGCACCGACGTGGCCGCCCGCAGGGAATGGACTCGAAGAATGGGAACCAGATCATCCGCGCCATGGTGCCTCTCGCCGAGATGCTCAACTACGCACCTGCGCTGCGCGCGATGACCCAGGGGCGCTCCACCTTCCACATGGAGTACTCGCACTACGAGGAAATCCCGCGCCAGGTCGCCGAGAAGATCATCGCCGAGGCTCGGCGCCACCGGCAAGAAGAAGAAGAGAGCTGAGTCAGCTCCACGCCGAGGAGGTTTCGCTCCGATGCAAGCCAATGCGCTGCGCTCCGGGATGTGCGTACTGCACGGCGGAGACGTCTGCCGGATCATGAACGTCACTCATCGCACACCCGGGAATCTGCGCGCTTTCGTGCAAGCGCGCATGCGGAACCTGCGCACCGGCAACAGTTTCGAACATCGCTTCAGCTCGAACGAGAACGTCGAGCGGGCGCATCTCGACACGGTACCAATGGAGTACCTCTACTCGGACGGCGAGCTCCACCACTTCATGAATCAGGAGACCTACGAACAGCTCCCTCTCACCGACGAGGTGCTCGGCGACGGCATGCTCTACCTGCTGCCGAACACCGTCATCAAGGTGGATCTCTACGAGGGCAATCCGGTGGGAATCGAGCTGCCCAACACGGTCCAGCTCGAGGTCGTGGAGACCGAGCCCAGCCTGCGCGGCGCGACCGCCTCGGCATCCTATAAGCCCGCCAAGTGCGAGACCGGGCTGGTCGTCCAGGTGCCGCCGTTCATCGAGACCGGCACGCGGGTCGAGATCGACACGCGCGAGAACAAGTACCTGCGGAGAGCCTGAACCGCGCCCGCTGACGGGCGGGCGAGCGGCCGCGGCGGCTCAGAGAGTCAGGACGAGCCGATCTTCTTCGGCGTGGAGGTCTTCTTCGCTGCCGGCGACTTGGGCGCAGCCTTCGCCTTGGCCTTCGGCGCAGCTCTGGACCCCGCCGTCTTCTGCGCCGGCTTGGCCTTCACGGACCGGGTCTTCTTGGCCTCGGGGCTCGCCTGCGCTGCGGCCGACTCGCCCGCGCTGCGATCCTCTTTCTGGCGCGACTTCCTACCCTTGCCCGCCTCAGCGGCCGGCTGCGACGGCTTGGACTTGAGCTGGAAATCGACGAACTCGAGGATCGCCATCTCGGCACCGTCGCCCTGGCGGGAACCCAACTTGACGATGCGTAGATAGCCGCCGGGCCGGCTCGCGAAGCGCGGCGCGATCTCGTCGAAGAGCTTCTTGACGAGCTCGCGATCGGGCATCCAGCGGCCGACCAGCCGCCGGGCGTGGATGGTGCCGCGCTTGCCCTGCGTCACGATGCGCTCGGCGAGCGGCCGCAGCTCCTTGGCCTTGGCGACCGTGGTGACGATGCGCTCGCTGGCGACCAGAGACGCGAGCTGATTGCGGAACATGGCGAGGCGGTGCCCAGTCTTACGGCCGAGCTTGCGGCCGGCGGCGTTGTGGCGCATGGACGGCCTCCCTCCCTCAGGCGCCCGCGCCGGCGCCGTGCGTCGTGTCCATCCCGAACGCCAATCCGAGCTTGTCGAGCAGCTCCTGCAGCTCCTCGAGCGACTTCTTGCCGAAGTTCTTGATCTCGAGGATCTCGTCCTCAGACTTGCTCACCAGGTCGCGGACAGTGCCGATGGAGGCGTTCTTGAGGCAGTTCGCAGTGCGTACCGAGAGGTCGAACTCGTCGAGGCTCTTGCCGAGAACGGCCGCCAGCGCCGGATCCCCTTCGCTCTCTCCCCCGCCGAGCCGCAGCGCCTCTTCGGCGCTGACGAAGATCGTGAGGTGCTCCTGGAGAAGCGTCGAAGCGAGCGAGACTGCGTCCTGCGGCTTGATCGTGCCGTTGGTCCACACCTCGAGCGTCAGCTTCTCGTAGTCCGTCATGCGGCCGACGCGCGCCGTCTCCACCTTGTAGTTCACCCGCTTCACGGGGCTGTGCACCGAGTCGAGCGGGATCCAGCCGACGCCGAGGTTCTCGTCGAGATTCTTCTCGATGGCGACGTATCCGCGCCCTCTCTTCACCTGAATCTCCATCTGCAGGTGTCCTTCCTCGTTGACGCTGGCCACCGTCGCCTCCGGATCGCAGATCTCGACCTGCGGATCGCCGATCAGGTCGGCCGCCTTGACCTCACGCGGACCCTTGACGTCGATCGTCAACAGCTTCGGCCCCTCGCCGTGCAGGCGCAGCGGCACCTGCTTGAGGTTGAGGATCAGGTCGGTGACGTCCTCGTGGACGCCGGGAATCGAGGAGAACTCGTGCAACACGCCCTCGATCCGCACGGCGGTCGCCGCTGCGCCCTCGATCGAGGACAGCAGACAGCGACGCAGCGCGTTGCCGACGGTAGTGGCGAAGCCGCGCTCGAACGGCTGCGCCGTGAATTTCGCGTAGGTCGGCGTCAAGGTCTCGGTTTCGACATCGAGACGACGCGGACGCTGAAAGTCCTTCCAAAGCATGGTCTTGGTCTCCTGGCCCGAGCCGCCGACTCAGCGGCTGTAGAGCTCGACGATGAGCTGTTCCTGGATCGGCAGCTTGATGTCCTCGCGCGACGGCAGCGCTTGCACCTTGCCGGTGAAGCTCTCGGCGTCCAGCGTCAGCCAGTCCGGGACGCCGCGCCCCGTCGCCGACTCGAGCGCCGTCTGGAGCTGCGGATTCTTGCGGCTGCCCTCGCGCACACTGATGGTCTGACCGACCCGCACCTGGAACGAGGGAATGCTGGTCTTCTTGCTGTCGACCAGTACGTGCCCGTGTCGCACGAGCTGCCGGGCCTGCGCCCGCGAGGACGCGAAGCCCAGGCTGTAGACGACGTTGTCCAGCCGGCGTTCGAGCGTCTGCAGCAATGTTTCGCCGGTAATCCCCTTGCGCCGGTCGGCATCTTGAAAGTAGAGGCGGAACTGGCGCTCGAGAACGCCGTAGATCCGCTTGACCTTCTGCTTCTCGCGCAGCTGCAAGCCGTAGCCCACGGTCTTGCGGCCGCGGCGCTGACCGTGCTGGCCGGGCGGGTAGCCACGCCGCTCGATGGCGCACTTCTCCTTGAAGCAGCGCTCGCCTTTGAGGAAGAGCTTCATTCTCTCGCGCCGGCACAGCCGGCAGACTGGACCTGTGTAACGTGCCACGTCCGTTCTCCTCGCTTCGTCTCCTCCCCGATGCTACGGGGACGCCGACCTGGTGAAGACGCTCTCGAGCTCACGGTTCACGCGACCGTCCCGAGGCGTTGATTGCTTGCGCTCGTTGCGCTCTGCGTTCGCCCTCAGACCCGCCGCCGCTTGCGCGGCCGGCAACCGTTGTGCGGCAGCGGCGTCACGTCGCGGATCGACTTGACCTCGACGCCCGCTGCCGACAGCGCACGGATCGCCGACTCGCGCCCGGCCCCCGGTCCGCGCACCTCGACGTCGAGGCTGCGCACTCCGAGGTCCTTGGCCGTGTTGCCGGCGCTCTGCGCCGCGACCTGTGCCGCGAACGGCGTGCCCTTGCGGGAGCCCTTGAAACCGATGCGGCCCGCCGAGGACCAGCAGAGGATGTTGCCCTCCGGGTCCGCGATCGAGACGTGTGTATTGTTGAAGGACGCCAGGATGTGCGCCGTTCCGTGCGGAACGATGCGCTTCTCCTTCTTCTTCGCGCCCTTCTTCTCCTTCTTGCCGCCCGTGGCGGCCACCGGTGCCTTGGCCATGGATCGTCCCCGTCAGCTCACTTCTTGGTGATCTTCTTCTTGGTCGCGACGGTGCCGCGGCGCGGCCCCTTGCGCGTGCGCGCGTTGGTGTTCGACCGTTGGCCGCGCACCGGCAAGCCACGGCGATGCCGCTGGCCGCGGTAGCTGCCGATCTCCATCAGACGCTTGATGTTCTGGGTGACCTCCTTGCGGAGATCGCCCTCCACGCGGCCCTCCTCCTGCAGGATCTTGCGGATCCGCTGCGCCTCGTCTTCGGAGAGGTCCCTCACCTTGGTGGCCTCGGCGACGCCGGCGGCTGCGAGCACCTTCCGCGACCGCGCGCGGCCAATGCCGTGGATGTAGGTCAGGCCGACCCAAACCTGCTTGTTCTGGGGCAAGTCGACGCCCGCGATGCGTGCCATGACGGCTCCCTCAGCCCTGCCGCTGCTTGTGCTTGGGGTTGTCGCAGATCACGCGGATGACTCCGGCGCGCCGCACGATCTTGCATTTCGGACAGATCCGCCGAACCGACGAACGAACTTTCATGATGCCTTCCTCCGACTCACTTCAACCTGTAGACGATCCGGCCGCGGGTCAGGTCGTAGGGCGAGAGCTCGACCAGGACACGGTCCCCGGGCAGGATGCGGATGAAATGCTTGCGCATCTTCCCCGAGATGTGTGCCAGGACCTGATGCTTGTTCTCGAGCTCGACGCGGAACATGGCGTTCGGCAGCAGTTCCACGACCGACGCTTCCACCTCGATCGCCTCTTCCTTCGCCAAGCGGATTCCTTCCCGGGCCCTAGAGCCCCAGAACTCGTGCACCGTTCTCGGTCACGGCGACCGAGTACTCGAAATGTGCCGACAGCGAGCCGTCCTGCGTCCGCGCCGTCCAACCGTCGGAATCGACCTCGACCTCGGCCGCTCCGGCGTTGACCATCGGCTCGATGGCCAGCACCAGACCGGGCTTGAGCCGCGGCCCCTTGCCCGGAGCGCCGAAGTTCGGCACCTGCGGGTCCTCGTGCAGCGAAGCGCCGATGCCGTGACCCACGAACTCGCGGACGACCGAGTATCCGTGGGACTCCACGAAGCTCTGGACCGCGTGACCGATATCGGAAAGGCGCCGGCCTGGAGCCACCGATCCGATGGCGATCTCGAGCGCCCGCCGCGTGACGTCGATCAATCTCTGCGCTTCGCTGGACACACTTCCTACGGCGAACGTCCTCGCGGCGTCGCCGTAGTATCCCTTATATGCCACGCCACAATCAACTCCGAGGATGTCCCCCTCGGCCAGCGGCCGGTCGTCCGGGATCCCGTGAACGATGACGTCGTTGCGGGAGGTGCACAGCGTCGCAGGGTAACCCTTGTAGTCGAGGAATGCCGGCACCGCCCCCGCCGCCCGGATCGTCTCCTCGGCGAAGCGATCGAGCTCCCGCGTCGTGACCCCCGGCCGGATCCGCTCCGCGATGCCGTCCAGCACGCGCAAGACGATGCAGTTGGCCTGATCCATGAGCTCGAGCTCGCCTCGCGTCTTGAGTACCATTCTCACTCGCTCCGCAACACCGACAGGATGCTCTGCGTGACCTCGTTCACCTCGCGGTCGCCGTCGATGCGGTGCAGAAGGCCGCGCTCCCGATAGTGCTCCACCAATGGCGCGGTCTTCTCGCCGTAGAGCGCCAGCCGGCGCCGGATCACCGGTTCTTGATCGTCCTCGCGCCGGCGCGCCAGCGCTCGCCGCACGAGCACCTCTTTCGGTACGTCGAGGAAGACGACGGCGTCCAGGTGAGCTCCGCTCTCCGCCAGCAGGCGGTCGAGTGTGAGCGCCTGCGTGGTCGTCCGCGGATAGCCGTCGAGCACGAAGCCGCGACGCGCGTCCTCGGCACCGACCCGCTCCCGCACCACTTCGGCCATCAGCTCGTCGCTCACCAACTGGCCGCTGGAGACTGTCGCGGCGACCCGCTCGCCGAGCGACGTGCCGGCGGCAATCGCCTGCCGCAGCAGCTCACCGGTCGAGATCGCCGGGACCGCCAAGGCGCTCTCCAGTCGCCCGGCTTGCGTTCCCTTGCCACAGCCCGGAGCTCCCAGCAGCACGGCTCGCACGCCGTCGTCCGCCATCGTCAACCGCGGCGGCCTCGCAGGCGGCCCTTCTTCAGGAAGCCGTCGTAATTCCGCATGACGAGCTGGCTCTCGATCTGCTGCAGCGTATCCATCGCGACGCCGACGACGATGAGCAGCGATGTTCCGCCGAAATAGAAATTGATGCCCATGCCCTCGGTGAACCAGCGCGGCAGGTAGGCGTCGAGGGTCTGCCCGAATGCGCCGAGGCTCTGCACGCGTACGCCATTGAGTAGAAAGTCGGGGAGAATCGACACCACCGCCAGATAGGAGGCGCCGACGAACGAGATGCGAGTGAGGATGCGATCGATGTACTCGGCGGTTCGCCGCCCGGAGCGGATACCGGGGATGAAGCTGCCGTACTTGCGCATGTTCTCGGCGAGGTCCGAGGGGTTGAAGATGATCGAGATGTAGAAATATGTGAAGAAGATGATGCCGACCATGTAGAGCACGTAGTGCAGCGGCTGCCCCCAGGCGAGCAGATCTGCGATGCGTTGCACCCAGGTGGCCTGCGACATCTGCGCCAGAGTCGCCGGCAGCGCCATCAGCGAGCTGGCGAAGATGACCGGAATGACGCCGGCCGTGTTCACCCGCAGCGGCAGGTAGGTGCTCTGACCGCCGTAGACCTTGCGCCCCACCATCCGCTTCGCGTACTGCACCGGGATCCGGCGCTGCGCCCGCTCCATGTAGACGATGAAGCCGACGACCGCGACCATGAAAGCGATCAGAACGATCGAGCCGATCAGCGAGAGCTCGTTGGTGCGGATCTTGCCGAGGGTGTCGGCGATGGCGCCGGGCAATGCCACGACGATGCCGGCGAAGATGATGAGCGAGATGCCGTTACCGACCCCCCGTTCGCTGATCTGCTCGCCCAGCCACATGATGAAGGCGCAGCCCGTCGTCAGCGTCAGGACGGTCATCATCCGGAATGCCCAGCCCGGATCAGGAACCAGCGGCGCCCCGCCTGGCGTCGACGTCTTCTCGAGAAAGATCGCGATGCCGCTCGACTGGATGATCGACACGACCACGGTCAGATAGCGGGTGTATTGGGTGATCTTGCGCCGGCCGAGCTCGCCCTCCTTCGACAGCTTCTCGAGAAACGGGATCACCACGGTCATCAGCTGCAGGATGATGGACGCCGTGATGTACGGCATGATGCCGAGCGCGAAGACGGCGACGCGCTCGAGGCTGCCGCCCGTGAACGTGTTGACGAAGCCGAGAAAGGTGTTCTGCACCGAATTCATGAACTCGATGAGGGCGTTGGGATCGACTCCGGGAGTCGGGATGTGGCAGCCGATGCGATAGACCGCCAGCAGACCGAAGGTGAACATCAGCCTTCGTCGCAGGTCCGGGATCGCGAAGATGTTGCGCAGACTGTCGATCACCTCAGGAGAGCTCCTCGCAACGGCCACCGGCCGCCTCGATCTTCGCCCGCGCGGCGGCGCTGAACTTGTGCGCCGAAACCGTCACCGCCGTGGAGATCTCGCCGCCGGCGAGGATCTTCACCGGCGAGCGGGCGTGCACCAATCCTCTCTCGGCCAGCAGCTCGGGGTTCACCGTCTTGCCCAGGCCCTCCAGCTTTCCGACGTTGACGACCGCGTACTCGACGCGGAACTCGTTGGTGAAGCCGCGCTTTGGAACCCGGCGAATGAGTGGCATCTGGCCGCCCTCGAAGCCGGGCCGCTGGCGATAGCCCGTGCGCGACTGGCCACCCTTGTGCCCACGGCCGGCGGTCTTGCCGAGGCCGGACCCCGGCCCGCGGCCGACACGCTTTCTGGACCGCTTGCTGCCCGGGGCAGGCGAAAGATCGTGCAGTTTCATCTCAGACCTCGACGAGCTCGACCAGGTGCGAGACCTGGTTCACCATGCCGCGGATCGCGGCCGAATCTTCACGCACGATTTCGTGCCGGATGCCGCGCAGACCCAGACCGCGGAGAACCTCACGGTGCTGCGGCTTGGTACCGATGGCGCTGCGGACCTGACGAATCCTGACGTTCTTCTTCTTGGCGGCCATCCCTCTCACTCCTCGGCGCTCACGACGCCTCGCCTGGCGCCGGCGCGGCGCCGCGACGGATCTCCTGGCGCAGGCTGAGGAGCGCCGCGAAGGTCGCCTTGACGACATTGTGCGGATTGGTGGTGCCGAGCGACTTGGTCAGGATGTCCTGGATGCCGGCCGCTTCGACGACCGCCCGCACCGGGCCCCCGGCGATCACTCCCGTGCCCTGGGACGCCGGCTTGAGCAAGACTCGACCGGCGCCGAATCTTCCGAGCGTTTCGTGCGGGATGGTGCTCCCGGTCATCGGCACCGAGATCAAGTTTTTCTTCGCGATCTCGATCCCCTTGCGGATCGCGGTCGGAACCTCCTTCGCCTTGCCGGCACCGTAGCCGACGCGTCCGTTGCCGTCGCCGATGACGACCAGCGCCGAGAACGAGAAGTTCTTGCCGCCCTTGACCACCTTGGTCACGCGATTGATGTTGACGACCTGCTCGACGAACTCGCTTTCCTGCTCGAAGTCTCTAGCCAACGCCGGCCTCCCTCAGAATTCCAGGCCCTTGGCGCGGGCCGCTTCGGCCAACTCCTTGACCTTGCCGTGGTATCGATATCCGCCGCGGTCGAAGACGACCCGACGGATGCCCTTCGCGATCGCACGCTCGGCGATCGCCTCGCCGACGAGCTTTGCCGCCGCCTTCGAGGCGGCGCCGCCCGCGGCGCCCTTGCGCAGCGCTTCCTCCATCGACGCCGCAGCGGCCAGCGTGTGGCCGCGCTCGTCATCGATCACCTGCGCGTAGACGTAGCGCTCGCTCTTGAAAACGCTCAAGCGCGGGCACTCGGGTGTGCCCGCCATGCGCTGGCGCGAGCGCTGGTGCGCGCGCACGCGCCGTCGACGCTTCTCGAGCGATTTCTTCTTCGTCAGGTTCGCCATCTCGTATCCCTCGCTCGACGCTACTTGGCGCCGGCCTTGCCGACCTTGCGGCGCAATACTTCGCCAGCGAACTTGATGCCCTTGGCCTTGTACGGGTCCGGTTTGCGCAGCTTCCTGATCTCCGCGCAGACTTGCCCGAGCAGTTGGCGGTCGGCCCCCGAGAGCGTCAACCGGTTCGCCTTGGGATCGTGATCGACCTGGATCCCGGGCGGCAGCGGATAGACGACCGGGTGTGAGTAGCCGAGGGTGAAATGAATCTCGCGGCCCCGGATCTCGGCCTTGTAGCCGACGCCGTGGATCTCGAGCGTCTTGGAGAAGCCGTTCGTGACGCCGGCCACCGCGTTGGCGAGCAGAGCCCGCAGCAGCCCGTGCTTGGCGCGCTCGGAGCCCGCGTCACTCGTGCGCTCGACCCTGACGACGCCGTCCTCGACGCTCACCGGAAATCCGGCAAGCAGCTTCTGGCTGACCTTGCCCTTGGGCCCTTCGGCGACGAACGTCTCGCCGCTGATCTCGACCTTCACGCCCTTGGGCACGGGAATCGGCATCCTTCCGATGCGAGACATCGTCGTTGCCTCACCAGATCTCGCAGAGCACTTCACCGCCGACGCTGCGCTCCCGCGCTTGCCGGTCGGAGAGCAGCCCCAGGTTGGTCGAGACGACGCCGATGCCACGCCCGCCGAGCACCGGCCGGATCTGGCCGGCGCCGCGGTAGATCCTGCGACCGGGCTTGCTGATTCGCCTCAGGTGCGTGATCGCGGGAGAGCCTTCGCCGTCGTACTCGAGGTAGATCCGCAGCAGGCCGCACGGCTTTCCGTCAACGAGTCGGAAGTTCCGGATGAACCCCTCCTCCTTGAGGATGCGGCAGATCTCGGCTTTCAACTTCGACGTAGGGACGTCGACCCGGTCGTGCTTGGCCAGATGCGCGTTCCGGATCCTCGTCAGCAGATCCGAAACCGGATCCATATTGCTCATGTCCCCTCTCCTTACCAACTGGCCTTGATGACGCCGGGCAGGTAGCCCTGGCGCGCGAGGTCCCGGAAACAGATACGGCACAACGCGAACTTGCGCAGAAAGGCGCGCGACCTGCCGCACCGCTTGCACCGGTTGCGCTCGCGAATCTTGTACTTCAAGGAGATCCTTGTCTTTGCCATGCGGGCCGCGGTCGCCATCGTTCGCTCCTCTTCTTCGCTCAATTCCGCGCGAACGGCATACCGAGCTCGCGCAGGAGGTGCAGCGCCTGCTCGTCGTTCGCGGCCGTGGTGACGAAGGTGACGTTCATCCCCTTCGGTTTGTCCACCTTGTTGAAGTCGATCTCCTGGAAGATCAGATGGTCCCTGATCCCTAGCGTGTAGCTGCCGCGACCGTCGAAACTCTTCGTCGGCAGGCCGCGGAAGTCACGAACGCGGGGCAGGGCGACGGTGACCAGTCGATCGAGGAAATCCCACATGCGGTCGCCGCGCAGCGTGACGCTGCAGCCGATCGGCATCCCCTCGCGCAGCTTGAACGACGCGATCGACTTCTTGGCGCGCCGAATCGACGGTCGCTGGCCGGCGATCTTCGCCAGCTCCTCGACGGCATCCTCGAGGATCTTGATGTTCTGGATCGCCTCGCCGACGCCCATGTTGACCACGATCTTCTCCAATCGCGGCACCGCCATCCGGTTCTCGACGCCGAACTCCTTTTGGAGACGGGGCGAGACTTCCTCGCGGTAGCGCGTCCTCAGCCGCGGCACGTAGCGTGGGCGGGTGCGACTGTCGGCACTCTTCTGCTTCGTCATGATTCTGCTCGCTCCTAACCGATCGTCGCGCCGCTCTTCTTGGCGATGCGCGACGATGTCCCGTCGGCATGCCGCACGAGAGCCACCCGCGTCGGCGCCCCGGACTGGGGATCGACCACCATCAGATTGGAGAGACGAACGGGGGCTTCCTTCTCGAGGATGCCGCCCTGCACGCCCTTCTGCGGGTTCTGGCGCGTGTGGCGCTTGACGAGGTTGACTCGCTCGACGATGGCCATCGCCCGCGCCGGAAGAACGCGGAGGACCTTGCCCTTGGCGCCACGATTCTTGCCGGCGATGACGATCACCTGATCGTTCTTCTTGATCTTCGGCTTCTTCATGCCCCTGCCTCCGGCGCCCTCAGATCACTTCTGGCGCGAGCGAGATGATCTTCATGAAGCGCTTCTCGCGCAGCTCGCGCGCCACGGGCCCGAACACGCGCGTGCCGACCGGCTCCTTCTGGTCGTTGATCAGCACCGCGGCGTTGGTGTCGAAACGGATGTAGCTGCCGTCGCGGCGCCGGGCGGCGTCGACCGTGCGCACGATGACCGCCTTGACGACTTGGCCTTTCTTGACGGTGCCTTCCGGCGCCGCCTCCTTGACCGAAGCGGTGATGACGTCACCGAGGCCGCCGTACTGGCCCAGGGCGCCCTTGAGATGGATGCAGGCGATCTTGCGCGCACCCGAGTTGTCCGCGACGTCGAGGATGGTGCCCATCTGGATCACGGCTCAGCCCTCCACCGATCGCACGAGCACTTCGGCGACCCGCCAGCGCTTCGTGCGCGAGAGCGGTCGCGTCGACACCAGCCGCACCCGGTCTCCCGGACGGCAGACGTTCTGCTCGTCGTGGGCGTAGAACTTCGCAGTCTTCTTGTAGAAGCGCCGGTAGAGACGGTGCATCACCGTCGTCTCGACGGCCACGACGACCGTCTTGTCCATCTTGTTGCTGAGAACGACGCCCACCTTCTCTTGGCGGCGGCCACGCTCGTTCGCCGAGCTCGTCTCGCTGCTCATCTCCATCCTCCTCGGACCGCCTGGCTCTTCTCGCCGAGGACGGTGAGCACGCGCGCCAGCTCCCGCTTCGCCTGGCGCACCTTCGACGGCTTCTCGAGCTGCCCGGTGACCTTCTGCAGGCGCAGCGCGAAGAGCTGCTCCGCCAGCTCCGCCTCGCGGAGGCGAAGGTCGGCCTCGCCCTTCTCCCTCAGCTCTTGCATTTTCGACTTGGACTTCATCCTCGGCTCCTCACCGCAACGCCGTGTGCCGCGACACAAAGCGCGTCTTGACGCCGAACTTGAATGCCGCGAGTCGCATCGCTTCCTGCGCGATCTCCTCGCTGACGCCTTCCAGCTCGAAGAGAATCCGGCCCGGCTTGACGACGGCGACCCAGCCTTCGGGGTTGCCCTTGCCATGGCCCATTCTGGTCTCGAGCGGCTTCTTGGTGAACGGCTTGTCCGGGAAGACGCGGATCCACAACTTGCCGCCCCGCTTGACGTGACGAGTGATCGCGATGCGGCCGGCTTCGATCTGGCGAGCGGTGATCCAGGCCGTCTCCAGCGCCTGGAGACCGAAATCGCCGAAGGCGATCGTCTCGCCGCCCTTGGCCGGGCCGCCGCGACGACCGCGATGCTGCTTCCGGAATTTGACCTTCTTCGGCATCAACATGGCAACGATCTCCGCTCGTCACGCCGTGGCGCGACGGCCCTTCTCCTTGAGCAGGTCGCCCTTGTAGACCCACACCTTGACGCCGATGACGCCGTAGGTCGTGCGCGCTTCCGCGAAGCCGTAGTCGATGTCGGCCTTGAGCGTATGCAGCGGCAACCGCCCCTCCTGGTACCACTCCGTGCGAGCGATTTCCGAACCGCCCAGGCGACCGGCGACCATGATCTTCACGCCCTTGCCGCCGAAGCGGAAAGCCGATTCCATCGCCTTCTTCATCGCGCGGCGGAAGGAGACGCGGCGCTCGAGCTGCCCGGCGATCGACTCGGCGACGAGCTGCGCCTCGAGCTCCGGCCGCTGGATCTCCTGGATGTTGATGTGCACGGCGCGGCCGGTCATCTTCGCCAGGTCGTCGCGCAGCTTGTCGACTTCCGCGCCCTTGCGTCCGATGATGATTCCGGGGCGCGAGGTGTGGATCGTGACGCGCAGCTTGTCCGCGGCGCGTTCGATGTCGATCGCCGCGACGCCGGCGTGCCCGAGTCGGCGCTTCAGTCCCTCGCGGAGCTCGAGATCGGAGTGGAGCAGTTTGGCGTACTCCCTGCCCTGCGCGTACCAGCGCGAATGCCAGGTCTTGTTGTAGACGAGGCGGAATCCGTAGGGATGTGTCTTCTGCCCCACGCTCAGTTACCTCCCTGCGGACTGCCCTTGCGGGTGTCCAGCGTGATCGTGATGTGGCTCTGGCGCTTGAGGATACGAAACGCCCGGCCCATCGTGTTGGCTCTGATGCGCTTGAGGGCCGGCCCGCCGTCGACGAAAGCCTCCTTGACGTAGAGGCGCCCGACGTCGACGCCCTGCTCCTTGCTTTCGGCGTTGGCGATCGCCGAGCGCAGCAGCTTGGCGAGCGGGCGCGCCGCCGATTTGCGCGTCAGTTTGAGTATCGTCGCGGCTTCCTCGACGTTCTTGCCCCGGATCAAATCGACGACGAGCCTCACCTTTTGCGGCGAAGCTTGGAGATGGCGGAGACGTGCGCGGACTTCCATGATTCTCCTCCGATCAGACCTTCTTCGGTGCCGCCGCCTTCTCGGCTGCCTTCTTCCCGCTGTGGCCGCGAAACGTCCGCGTCGCGGCGAACTCGCCGAGCTTGTGGCCCACCATGTTTTCGCTCACGTAGACCGGAATGAACGCCTTGCCGTTGTGCACCGCGAAAGTGTGGCCCACCATGTCGGGAATGATCGTCGACCGCCGCGACCAGGTCTTCATCACCTTGCGGTCCCCGCTCGAATTCATCGTCTCGACCTTGCGCGCCAGGTGGTCGTCGATGAAGAAACCCTTTTTCAGCGAACGCGACATCCGTTTCTCCTCGCCTACTTGCGATCGCGGCGCCGAACGATCATGGCGTCCGTCCGCTTGTTGTTGCGCGTCTTGAAGCCCTTGGTCGGCACGCCCCATGGCGTGCAGGGGTGCCGCCCGCCCGAGGTCTTGCCCTCGCCGCCGCCCATCGGGTGATCGACCGGATTCATCGACACGCCCCGGTTGTGCGGGCGCCGGCCGAGCCAGCGAACGCGCCCGGCCTTGCCGAACGACGTGTTCTCCTGCTCGACGTTGCCGACCTGTCCGACGGTGGCGTAGCAATCGACGTGGACGCGGCGCACCTCGCCGGACGGCAGCTTCACCTGAGCGTAGGTGCCTTCTTTCGCCATCAGCTGCGCCGCGGCACCGGCCGAGCGCACCATCTGGCCACCTTTGCCGTGCTTGAGCTCGACGTTGTGGATCATGGTGCCGAGCGGAATGCGCCGCAGCGGCAGCGCGTTACCGACGTTGACCTCTGCATCCTCACCGGCGACCACTTCCATGCCGATGCGCAGGCCCTCGGGGGCGAGGATGTAGCGCTTCTCACCGTCCGCGTAGTGGACGAGGGCGATGCGTGCCGACCGGTTGGGGTCGTATTCGATCGTCGCCACCCGCCCTGGGACACCGTGCTTGTCGCGCCGAAAATCGATCTGACGATAGCGGCGCTTGTGGCCGCCGCCGCGAAACCACGAGGTAATCTGGCCGCGATTGTTGCGGCCTCCCGTGCGGCTCTTGCCCGTGGTCAGCGACTTGACCGGGCGTGCCGCGGTGATCTCGGCGAAGTCCGGATAGCTCTGGAACCGGCTCGACGCGTTGATTGGTCGAATCTGGCGAATGCCCATGCCGTAACCTCTTCTCTCAGACGCCTTCGAAGAAGTCGATCGTCTTCTCGCCGGGGGCGAGCCGCACGTAAGCCTTCTTCCAATCCGGGCGGCGCCCGGCGAACCGGCCCTGGCGACGCAGCTTGCCGTGGCAGTTGGCGACACGGACCTCGGCGACCTTGACCTTGAACTGCGCCTCGACCGCCTTCTGGATCTCGATCTTGTTGGCGCGTGCGTCGACCTCGAAGGCGAGGGTGTTCAGCCCCTCGCGCTGTGCGCTCGACTTCTCGGTGATCAGCGGGCGGCGAATGACGTCTTGGGCTCTCATCGCGTCAGCACCTCGATCAAGGCGCCGAGCGCCTCTTCGCTGACCACCAGCCAGCCACGATCGACGACGTCGTAGACCTGCACTCCGCGCGCGTCGACGACCTTGAAACGCGGATGATTCCGCGCCGCGAGCGTCAGATTCTGGTTGTCCTGGCGATCCACGAGCAACACCTTGCCGTCCGTTCCCAGCTTGGTGAGCAGGCCGGCGAGCTCCCTGGTCTTTGGCGTCGGCACGGCGAGCGACTCCACTACCACCACTTGCGACTCCTGCAGCTTGCGCGAAAGAGCGGAGCGCAACGCGTTCTTCTTCTCGCGCACCGAGATCGATTTCGAGTAGTCACGGGGCACTGGGCCGTGTACCGTGCCGCCGTGACGCCACAGCGGACTACGCACCGAGCCGACGCGGGCGCGGCCGGTCCCTTTCTGCTTCCAGAGCTTGCGTCCGGAGCCGGCGACCTCGCCGCGCGCCTTTGTCTTGTGCGTACCCGCGCGCAGCCCCGCCATGTAGCCCTGCACGACGTTGTGAATCAGGTGCTCGCGGTACGGATACGCCGCCACTGCGTCCGGCAGCTCGATCTCGCGCACCTTCTTGTTGTCGAAGTTCCTGACCGCGATCTTCATCGTCGCCACTCGCCCTTCAGCCGCGCTTGGCGCGGCGAATTGCCACGCAAGCGTTCGGCGCGCCCGGAACCGATCCGCGCAGGTAGATCAAGTTCTTCTCCTCGTCGATCTTGACGACCAGCAGGTTCTTCGTGGTCGTGCGTGCTCCACCCATGCGTCCCGCGGCGCGCATGCCGGGATAGACGCGCGAAGGATCGGACGAACCGCCGATCGATCCGGGAGCGCGATGGAACATCGAGCCGTGGGTCGCTCGCCCGCCGGCGAAGCCGTGGCGTTTGACCACGCCCTGGAATCCCTTGCCCTTGCTGGTACCGACGACGTCCACGAAATCGCGCTCGGCGAAGATCGAGACCTTGACCTGGTCGCCGGGTTGCCAGGACTCGTCCGCGGCCACGTCGAACTCCACCAGTCGCCGCGTGGGAGTGACTCCGCTCTTCTTGAAGTGCCCCTGCTGCGCCTTGCTCACGCGTCGCGGTGGTTTCGTCTCGACGAGCCCGAGCTGAACGGCGTCGTGGCCGTCTCGCTCCCTCGACCGCCGCGCTACCACGACACAGGGCCCGGCCTCGACGACCGTCACCGGAACAGTGGCGCCATCGTCGGTGAAGATCTGGGTCATGCCCAGCTTGCGTCCGAGAATCCCGTCCATGAGCCGGCTCCTACTTGCCGAAAGCCTTGATCTCGACGTCAACTCCCGCCGGAAGCTCGAGCTTCATCAGCGCGTCGACCGTGTTCGAGGTCGGTTCGTAGATGTCCAGGAGGCGCTTGTGCGTGCGCACCTCGAACTGCTCCCGCGACTTCTTGTCGACGTGCGGCGAGCGATTCACGGTGTAGCGTGCGATGTGAGTCGGCAGCGGGATCGGTCCGACGACCCGCGCTCCCGTGCGGCGCGCCGTGTCCACGATCTCGTAGGTCGAGGTGTCGAGGATGCGGTGATCGAACGCCTTGAGTCGGATGCGGATCTTCTCGTTGGGCATGGCCGGTTCCCTCGCTTGCCTCGCCTGCTTACTCGATGACTTCGGTGACGGTGCCGGCGCCGATGGTGCGGCCGCCCTCGCGGATGGCGAAGCGCACGCCCTTCTCCATCGCGATCGGCGCGATCAGCACGATCTCGAGATTGAC
>Ga0214471_10001697_pt1 | contig 17414 bp, 4 predicted proteins | sample RVTome_5_FD_207665 | JGI IMG/M metagenome (GOLD analysis project Ga0214471, IMG submission 207665) | Soil microbial communities from uranium-contaminated site in the Upper Colorado River Basin, Wyoming, United States - RVT142D155 | ecosystem: Environmental > Terrestrial > Soil > Contaminated >... | reverse complement strand
GGTCACCCGCGCCGAATTCACCGCGGTCGCCAGCGCGATCGTGCCGTCGTTGGTGAAGCCCGTCGCCACCGTCAGGATCCCGCTGTTGCCGAACGCGTCATTCAGGAGCGTCACCGTGCCGCTCTGCGTGATGGCCCCCCCCCACGCACTCGGCCCCAACACCTGGATCGTGCCCTGATTGGCCAGATCGGCGTTGATCGTCCCGCGCGTCTGCACCAGCGTGGCGCCCGCCGCCACGGTCAACAGGCCCGGCCCGTTCAGCGTCGCGTCGGTCAGCGTGAGCGCACCGTTGGCATTCACGGCCAGCGTGGTATCGGTACCGATTGTCATGCCGCCAAGGGCCAGTGTCTGGAGACCGCTGGCACCGCCAACAACGAGGCGCGCGACCGTGGTGGACGTATCGAAGGTGACCGTGTACGTCCCCGGCGTCGTGATCAGTACCGTGTCGGTCACAGTCGGCGGCATGCCGGTGCTCCAATTGGCGCCGTTGCGCCAGTTGCCGCCGGCGGGGTTGATCCAGGCGACGTTGCCGGGTGGTGGTGTGACATTGAACGGCGTGCTCGTGACCAACGTCAAACTCGGGATCGACGCCTCCAGCGTATAGCCGGCGCCGATCGCATCGATGGAGAGATCGTCGAACGTCACGATACCGGCGACGGCGGTACGGGTCGTCGTGCCGAGTAGCGAGGCCCCCGGCGTTCCGGAACCGGAGGTAATGGCGATGTCGACATCGGTCACGTTGTCGGTCGTCACCACATTGCCGTGCTGATCCAGCATCCGAACCACGACGGCGGGCACAATGACCGAATCGACGGGCACATCGGTTGGCTGCTGCTGGAAGGTCAGCGATGCCGGCGCGTCGGGTAGGGCGGTGGCGCTGAACGTGGCGGTCGCCGCCGCGCCCACCAGTTCCGCCTGCACCTGATGCGCGACGCCGGCGGTCGTGCCCAACTGCCAGGTGACCGCCGTCAGGCCCGCCGCGCCGGTCATCGTCGTGTCGCTGCTGAGCGTACCGGTGCCGGCCGTCACGCTCCACGCCACGCGTTCGTTCACCATCGGGTTGCCGAACGGGTCGGTCACCACGGCTACCAGCGAATCGGTGAGCGGCGTGCCCGCCGTGCCTGACTGCGCATCACCCGCCGCGACGCTGACGTCCTGTGCCGGACCGGCGTTGGCGGTGGCGGTGAACGTGAGCGTGTCGGTGGCGGGGGCCGCAGGCGATGCCAGGGCCGCGGTCGAATCCGATTTGGCCACACGCGCGGCCTGCGTCACCGGCTCGGGTGGGTTGGTGAGGAACGCCCTCAACGCGTTGGCGCCGGGCGTCGTGCCGAGCGTCCAGCCGCCTATCGCCGCCATGCCGTTGACGCCGGTTTGCGGTGTGGCACCGGTGATATTGCCGCTGCCGAGCGCGACCTCGAACGTCACGGAGATGCCGGGGACCGGGTTGCCGTTGGCATCCGTGACCAATACCCGCGGAACAACGGGGAGCGTTGTGCCGACGAGGCCCGTCTGCCCGTCGCCCTGGTCGATGACGATGTTCGCCGGCGTCCCGGCCACCCCGGTGGCGGTGAACGTCGCGCTGGTGCCGATGAGTCGAGCGGTGGCTGCCTGTACAGATTGCGGCCCGACGGTCGCGCCGAGCGTCCAACCGGTCGCTGCGCGGCCGGTGGAATCGGTCAAGGCGGAGTCGATGGACACCGATCCGCCGCCGGACGTGACCGCGAACGTGACCCACAGGCCCCGCACGCCCTGTCCGTCGCCCGCGGTCACCCGGGCCACCAACGGTTGGGCCAGCGCCCCGCCGACCGTACCCGTTTGGCCGTCGCCCGATGACGCGGCAATGGACGTGGGTAGCGGTTGCACCTGGACGATGCCCGTGTCGGCCTGTCCGGTGAGTAGCGTTGCCACCAGGCGCGCGTCGCCGCGCTGGCTACCGGCGAGCACGACCGCGCGATAGGCACTATCGACTTGGGATACGACGGCGCGCGCCGAATCGAGCGCCGTCCAGTCGATCGGTGTCCTCGAAATGGGTTGGCCCTCCACGTCGAGCGCGACCGCGACCAGCGTGACCATCTCGCCCGTGAACAGCGAGGCGCTGTCGGTCTCGATCCGCACGGAGACGGCGTTGGACCCGACCCCGACGTACACCAGCGGTACCTCGATCACCGGGAAGTCCGGCGAGTCACTCGGCGTGACCTCCACCGGTCCGCCACTCCAGGCCGTGTCCCCGTCGGGGGTGATCAGTTTGAGGAACAGTTGGAACGACTCGCCGGGCTCGAGCAGCGCGACGGTGAGTTCGAGCGAAACCGAGTCGGCGCCGGCGGCAACGCTGATCACCGTGTCCCGCGCGACGCTGCCGTCGGTCGTGCGACGGAGGATGAAGCGGATTTCGGCGATCTCGACGATGCCGGCCGCGGACGACGCAAACAGCGGTGCGACGCCAAAGCGCCCCTCGATCGTCCGACCGGGACCGACGCTGTCATCATCACAACTGGCGAACACGAGACCGGCGGCGACCACGGTCAACCCGCCGGCCAGGACGCGGGCGCTGGAGATCTTCATGTTTGGGGGCGCATAGTGGAACGCAAATGTGTCCCGCCGATAGCCGTTTCAGCAAGGAGCCGGATCACCCGGGAATCGCACAGGTGTTGCGGTCTCGCGACAGGTCGACGGCGGTGTTCAGCCCGCGAGGATCATTCGGGCCAATTGGTCGGCGCCGTTGTCCGCCGGTACGTAGTCGGCGCAGGCATCCAACCGCCATTGCTGGTCGTCGATGCGGCGCCCGAACGCGGTGAACCGGGTGCGGTCGTAGTAGCCAAGCGTTTTGGCTTCCCAGAACGAGTTGTATCCGGCGGCGCTGTAGATCCGATCGGCACCGCCGAGCCATTCGGCGGCGGGGAACGGCGCGGCGGCATCGCGGAGGTCGAACCGCGCCACAACCGTATCCTCGACGTCTTCGTCGGTCTGAAGGTCGGCCAGTTCGCCCGCGGCGCCCGCATGCGTGACCACCGCGAGTCGCTTGTCGTCGGGGACGGCGAGCAGGGTCCGCAACGCGTCGGGCGGGCGGCACTCGTCGGGGTTGCAGATGACGACCGGTTCGATGTGATCCGTGAGGTGTGGATGTTCGGCCGGCTCGAAAGCGATGATGCGCGCGTACGGCGACGGGTCGAACGGGGCGTATTCGTTTCCCTCCAGCCAGTTGTCGGGCGCCTTGCGCACCAGCAGCCAGTGGACGCACCCGGGCAGCGGGAGCAGGTACATCACGGGAGCCCAGAACATATCCACCACGAGAAGCTCGGGTGCGAAGTCGGCGAGCACCCTGGCCAACTCGGTGTCCGGCGCCTCGAACGGGTTGGTCACCTGGAGCGGATCGATCGGCACCGGTTGATACCCGAACCGCTCGGCGGCGGGGAAATCGATCGGTGGTCCGAAGATGCGGAAATCTCCGGAGAAGCCCGCGCGCGCGAGCCCACGCTGGACGGCGACGCCGTGGGCGAGATGCCCGGCGCCCACCGTCCCGGCGGTGAAGTGGGCGATCCTCACCCGTACGGCCTGAGGCTCACGCTAGGAGAACTGGCACCAGCCGACCACGTCGCTGATCGCCGCGCCGTTCTCCTGTGCCAGGTCCGCCGCTTGGCCCAGGAGGTTGCCGATGTCATAGCAGGCAGGCAGTCCTTGGAACCCGTTGCGCGCCGTCAGAACGATGGTGAGGAAATCGGCAAGCCCGTCGTTGTCCCGTGCCCGCAGGTAATACGACGTCGGCCCGCCCACCGCTTCGGTGTTGAACTGCACGTCGGTGAAGGCGTACGGGGTCGCCTGGCCGTTGTGGATTACCGTGATTTGGGTGACCGAGGAATCGTAGTTGTTGAGGTCGACCGTGAGAAACCGGACGAATCCCCCCGAGAACGCACCCGAATCCGCCCACACGAGCGGCACCGAGTCCAGGATCAGGGTGTCCACGTTGAGTCCGCCGACGTAAAGCGTGTGCCCGTTCCCCAGGACGCGCTCCGGCTGCACGGCATCGCCGGAGGCGGAGAAGAAGTCGTGGACCGATACGTCGGAACTCAGGGATATCCCGGGTTGCGTGCCGCTCTGCTCCAGGGCGAGCTGGTTGAAGTACGAGCTGTCCGGCCGCGCGAAGCTGATGACCTGGGTGTTGTTCGCCGCGGCGAAGCTGGTGCTGTGCGACCCGCTCGACGCATATGACGACGGGCTGTTGGCTTCCGACTGGAAGAAGTCGCCGTTCAATATCAGGCCCGCGGCGATGAGTCGGCCGGCGGTGCTACCACCGCTGAAGAGTGCGTCGCCGTTGACGATCACCGATCCGCCGTCGGAGTTGTCCATTCGGAGGGCACCCTGGCCGGTGGTCTGCAAGTTGTTGTTCACGATGATCGCCCCGAATCCCACCGTGCCGACGCCGTTGCCCTCGAACCGCAGATCGTTTTGCACGGTAATGGTCGTGTCGGAGAACACGGCCGAGTCGCTGGTGACCAGCAGGTCCTGGTACGTCGATGCCGCGGGGATGAACTGGCCCACGGGGCCGAAGAACTCCGCGACCGCGGGTGCGAAGGTCTGGAAGTTGATGCTCAGCAGGCCGCCGAGCCGCACCGCGGCGGGCGTCACATCGACCCCGGCGCCGGTCGCGATCAACGTGACGTCGCCGGTTGCGAGCAGTTCGCCTGGTCCATCGACCATCAGACCGAAGTCCCCGTTGTTGTCGTCGAGGGTGATGGGGCCTGTCGCGGGGACGATGGTGTTCAACGTCGTTGTCTGACCACCCGCGGTCGCCGACTGAATGATCAACGTCCCGAAGTGTGATCCCGTGGCGAGCGTATCCGGTGTGGCGTAGTCCACGGTCTGCGTGCCCAGACTACTCAGGAGCGTCGTGTGTCCAGCCTCCGCGGCATAGCTCTCGTTCGAGGTCGTGGCGGCCTGAACGAAGTTGCCGGCGATCAACAACGTCCCGGTTGTGAGTCGTCCGGAGGTACTGGCTCCGTCGAACAGCGCGTTACCATCGACCGTGATTGCCCCGCCGGCGGTGTTCATCTGGAGCGTGCCGCTCTCAGTGGTGACCAGGTCGCCGTTGACGGTGAGCAGCGAGGGGGCGCCGAAGGCGTTGAGGACGGTGCTGCCGCGCACGGTCACGTTGCCAGGGATCGTGAGCGCGACGCCCGCGCCCTTGAGGCCGGTGCCGGACAAGACGACGTCCGTGTACTGGTACGGCGCGCCCGCGGGGATGACCATGGACGGTTGGCTGCCGAAGAACTCAGTCTCCGTCGGCGCGAAGTTGGTTCCCGCGTCGGCGTTGAGCGTGCCACCCACGCGCACCGCGGCCAATGGCGTGACGTCCACGCCCGCCCCGGTTGTCGTGGTGGTGATGTCACCGAGCACGATGAGTTCGCCAGCGCCAATCACGCTGAGCGGGGCGTCACCGTTGTTGTCGTTGAAATCGATATTTCCCATGACGAGGGTCGGTAGGCTCAGCGAGAGTTGGAGCCCTCCCAAGCCAATGCCGCCGACACCCTGGAACGCGACGACGTTGCCGAAATGTGACCCTGTGATCGAGTCCGCCGTCGCGAAGTCGATGGTCACGATAACATCCTCTTCCTCGAAACGGGTCGCATGGGGCGCCGTCGCGGCGAAGCTCTGGTCGGAGGCGGTCGCGCCCTGGGTGAAGTTCCCGCCGACGTGCAGGACCCCATCGGTGAGCAGCCCGTCGGTACTGCCGCCGTCGAAGGTCACATTCCCCACCACGTCCACGACGGACGCGGGGTCGGACATCACCAGTGTCGCCGGACCGAGCTGGGTGAAGAGGTTCCCGCCCACGTTCAGGGTGTTGGCACCGATCGTGAGCGCCCCGAGCGCGTTCACTTCCACGTTGCCGGTCGTCGCGACCGCCGCGCCGAGGCTGGCCGTGCCCGTGACACGCAAGACGTCGTAGGAAAGCGCGGGGATCGTCTGGCCGGTCCCGCTGAAGATCGTGGTGGTGACCGCATACCCGCCCGCCGCCGAGAGCGCGCCCGCGACCGAAAGCTGTGTGAGGGTGATGTCGGCAGCGAACGTCGCGTCGCCCAACACCTGGAGCGTCGTCCCGTTGACCGTCGCAGTCCCGTTCAGCGTGAGGACATCCGCGTTCACCTCCACCGGCGACGTGAACGTCACGCCGGTCGGGTTGGACACCTGGAGGAACTGGAAGACCGACTGGCCGGCCACACCTTCGAACGACACGGTTTGCGGGGCGAGACCGTTCAGCACGACGGTGTTCGTCCCGGTCGGCTGGAAGTTGTCCTCCACCAGGCCGTCGTTCGTTTGGGTAAAGTCACCCGCGATCCGCAACGTTCCGTTCGAGAGATCGCCCGCGGTGGAGGCGCCCTGGAAGGTCGCGTTGCCGCCGACGACCAGCTCGTCGGCGGCCGTTCCCATGACGATCGATCCGCCCGTCCCGACGGTGAAATCGCCCGTGACGCCGAGCTGGAAGCCGCCGAGGTCGAGCTGGCCCGTCACGTCGAGCGGCCCGGACAGCGTGCCGCCACCGCTCACCAGCGTGACCGCGTGCCCCGTCGTGATCCGGTAACTGCCGCCCGCGGTGGTCCCCACGAGATCGAGGAACGGCCCCACGAAATGGGTCTCGGTGACGAACCACTGCGTGCCGACATCGATCAACTGGTCGGTGATCACGACCGGGTTGAGTCCGCCGCTGCTGATCGGCCCGACGCCGGTGACTTCCACCGCCTTGAAGCTGGACGCAAACGCGCCGCCGTTGGTCATGATGATCGACTGGGGACCGGTCCCGTCGAAGATCACCGGGCCGTCGGGCTGAAACGCGTCCGTCGCGCCGCCGCCTTCCACGAAATCCCCTGAGATGAAGATCGGGCCGAACACGATGTCCTCCATCGTGTCGCCCGAGAAGGTGGCGTCCACGAGGTCGAGCGTATCGGTACCGCTCATCGTGAACACGCCGACGCCGCCGGTCGTGGCGAAGATCCCCGTCACGGTGACCCGGCTGCCGCCGGTCATGTCGAGTTGCCCGGCGATCACGAGATCACCCGTGACCGTGAGCCCGCTGTCGACCGTGACCTGACCGGCGATCGACAGGGTCGGCAGCGATCCCTTGACGCGCGTGCCAAACCCGGACAACTGCACCACGCCGCCGCCCGTGATCGTATTGCCCGCGTCGACCGAGCCGAACGCCAGGAGCGACCCTTCGACATCGACGTTGAGGGTCGCGCCGGCCTCGAGCAGCACGCTGTCCGCGGTCGCGGCGTTGGCGCCGATATCCGGCTGGTTGGGCGCGGCCGCCGGAATGAAGACGTTGTTGCCGAACGTCGGGACGAGCCCGCCGTCCCAGTTGGCGGCGTCGAACCAGTCACTGCTCACCGTGCCCAGCCAGAGATGCGTCGTGCCCGGCGGGGTCATGACGGGCCAATTGACGATCGCGCCGCCGGCGAGGCTCGTCAGGGACGATCCGTCCAGCGGACTCGCGCCGACCAGGTCGATGGTCAACACGTTCGCGTCCGCGGTGTTGTCGGTGGCGCTGATGTAGAGCCCGCCCGCCGGGACCGTCACGAACGTGAGGCCGTTCATCGTGAACGGCGCCGCGCCCCCGGGATGTGTCACGCTGAACTGCGTCGCGAGCGGGTCGTAACTGCCAAATGTCACGTTGTCGAACAGCGTGAACGGGCCGTTGCTCCAGACGAATGCCACGCTGTCGAGCTGAACTCCATCCACATTCAACCCCGCCACCGTCAACGCATTGCCGTCGCCATGCAGGGTGGCGCTGAAGTCGCTGGTGATAATCAGATCGCCGGCGGCTACCACGGGCGTGAGGAGGGTGACGCCGGTGTTGTTCGCGATGTCCAGGTTGGCAAGGCGTGACGTGGTATTGTCCTCGAAGGAGATCGTCTGTGGGGCGGTCCCAACCATGCGCAACAGGTGTGTGCCCGACGCCTGGAATGCGTTACTCAGCCCCTGCTGCGTGAAGTTTCCCGTCACCTCGATCACACCGGCGGTGTAGGAGCCCGGATTCCCGATGTCGAGGAAGTCGCCCAGCACAATCAACTGATCGGCGGGGTTGTCCATGAACAGCTCGGCGCCGGACGTGATCGAGAGGTCCCCCGTCGTCGTGAGCGCGAACCCGTTGAGCGTCAGATCGGCCGCGGTCCCGCGCACGAGCAACGGGTTGCCGTTGGGGATCGTCTCGTCCTGATCGAGCACGATTGCGCCCACGAGGACCGTGTTGACGACGTTGTAACTGCCGCCCACCTGCGCCGGGAAGTGGCTCGAGAAGCGTATTTCCTCGGCGACGCCCTGGATCAACGTGCCGCTGATGAGGGTCAGCAGGTTCGGCATGTCGAGGCTCGTGAGCAGCGTGACCGTACTGCCGGTGTTCGCGATTTCCAGGTCGTTGGGGTGCGACGTGGCATTGTCCTCGAAGGAGATCGTCTGTGGGGCGGTCCCAACCATGCGCAACAGGTGTGTGCCTGACGCCTGGAATGCGTTACTCAGCCCCTGCTGCGTGAAGTTTCCCGTCACCTCGATCACACCGGCGGTGTAGGAGCCCGGATTCCCGATGTCGAGGAAGTCGCCCAGCACGATCAACTGATCGGCGGGGTTGTCCATGAACAGCTCGGCGCCGGACGTGATCGAGAGGTCCCCCGTCGTCGTGAGCGTGAACCCGTTGAGCGTCAGGTCGGCCGCGGTCCCGCGCACCACCAGCGGGTCGCCGTTGGGGATCGTCTCGTCCTGATCGAGCACGATTGCGCCGACCAGAATCGTGTTGACCACCTGGTAGCTCCCACCAGCCTGGATCGGAAAGCGGCTGGCGAAGCGTATCTCCTCGGCGGCGCCCTGGATCAACGTGCCGCTGGTGAGGGTCAGCAGGTTCGGCATGTCGAGGCTCGTGAGCAGCGTGACCGTACTGCCGGTGTTCGCGATCTCCAGGTCGTTGGGGTGCGACGTGGCATTGTCCTCGAAGGAGATCGTCTGCGGGGCGGTCCCAACCATGCGCAACAGGTGTGTGCCTGACGCCTGGAACGCGTTGCTTAGCCCCTGCTGCGTGAAGTCTCCCGTCACCTCGATCACACCAGCGGTGTAGGAGCCCGGATTCCCGATGTCGAGGAAGTCGCCCAGCACGATCAACTGATCGGCGGGGTTGTCCATGAACAGCTCGGCGCCGGACGTGAGCGAGAGGTCCCCCGTCGTCGTGAGCGTGAACCCGTTGAGTGTCAGATCGGCCGCGGTCCCGCGGACCACCAGCGGGTCGCCGTTGGGGATCGTCTCGTCCTGATCGAGCACGATCGCGCCGACCAGAATCGTGTTGACCACCTGATAGCCCCCACCAGCCTGGATGGGAAAGCGGCTGGCGAAGCGTATCTCCTCGGCGGCGCCCTGGATCAACGTGCCGCTGCTGAGGGTCAGCAGGTTCGGCATGTCGAGGCTCGTGAGCAGTGTGACCGTGCTGCCGGCGTTCGCGATCTCCAGGTCGTTGGGGTGCGACGTGGCATTGTCCTCGAAGGAGATCGTCTGCGGGGCGGTCCCAACCATGCGCAACAGGTGTGTGCCCGACGCCTGGAACGCGTTGCTCAGCCCCTGCTGCGCGAAGTTTCCCGTCACCTCGATCACACCAGCGGTGTAGGAGCCCGGATTCCCGATGTCGAGGAAGTCGCCCAGCACGATCAACTGATCGGCGGGGTCGTCCATGAATAGCTCGCCGTTGGCGAGGAGCTGGACATTGCCGGAGACATCGATGGTAAACCCGCCCAGCACGAGGTCAGCCGCGGTGCCGGTGACGAGGAGATCACCGGTGACCGTGACAGTGCCGGAGAGGGTCGTCGCGCCGGCAATCGTCAGCGCGGGCACGCTTCCCCGGAGGGTCATGCCGGCTCCGGCCATCACGAGCGTGCCGGTCCCCGCGATCGTGGTGCTCGCGTCGACCGACCCGCTCGCGGTGAGCGTGCTGTTGAGTGTCAGCGTGACGCCCGGATCGACCACCAGGGTGTCGACCGTCGCGGGCGTGAGGATCGAGGGCTCGGATGGCCGTCCGGCCGGGATGAAGACGTTGGTGGTGTCATCTGGGACGAGGCCGGTGCTCCAGTTGCCCGGCGTGAACCAATCACTCCCCTGCAGGCCGAGCCAGGCCGCCTCGGTACCCGGCGGGCCGGGCGGCACATCGCTGAACACGAGGTAGAGCGTATCCGGCGAGAAATCGCTCGTGTACACCGTGTCGATCCGGAGCGGGGACAGATCCGGCAGGGTCAGAACCGGGAACGTGCCCGACCGGCCACCGAACGCGAGAATCGGAATCGTGTCGAACGGCGCCGGCACGAATCCGCCGATCATCTCGACCGAGAGCGCCCCACTCAACGTCGCGAGGCCGGTCACGTGCAACAGGTCGTGCTGTGTGCCGGGCGTCGTTCCGCCCACCTCGATGAACAGTGTCGATACCGCGGTTTGCGGCAACGGACCGTCGATGGTGAGGATACCAGGGGAGGTCCCGGGGCGCACGTCACCCTCGAAGAGCGGGATGGCGCCAGCGAGCGCGATCGTCCCGCCGCCCTGCAACACCCCGCCCGCCTCGTGGGAGAATGAGAAGCCGGCGGGGAAGGCGATCGTCCCGGCCTGTGCGTCGACCGTGCCCGAATTGACGACCGTGGCCTCGAAGCTCGTGGTCCCGGTTCCGGTGCGGACCAACACGCCGAAGTTGTTGAACGCGGTGTGCGTCTCGGCGCCGCTGCTCGAGACGAAATCCCACAAGCCGGTGGCGTCGGTGTTGAATGCGGCGCCCGCCAGGTTGGTGAACATGTGGCTGTTCGAGCTGATCGCCCCCGTTCCGGTCCACAACCAGGTTCCGGCGTTCTCGATGTCCCTCGTGAGGGTCCGGGTGGCTGCTCCGGTGGCCGCGAAGCCGCCGCCCGATTCGACACGGGTAATCCCGGGCGATCCCGTCATGCTGCCACCCGTCCAGTTCATGTTCGCGGTCACGCTCAGCGTGCCGGCACCCTGCAAGGTGCCCCCGGCGAGGATGTAGCCGCTGACCGAGGCGGTTGCTCCGGGCGCGACGGTCACGGTGCCGCCCGTTTGGTCGACGGCGCCGGCCCCGGTGACGGTGAAGCCGTCGTTCCAGGTGTGGGATCCGGCGCTAATCGCCAGCGTTCCGCCACCCGCGATCGTCGCCGAGCCGTTCATCACGCTGCTCACCGGGAAGCCGAAGGTGCCGGCGGTGACGACCTGCACGATGCCGTCGTTGATCAGGTTGACCTCCATGATGGTGGTCACCGGATCGACCTGCTGGAGATCTCCCTGGTTGAGGAACGTCGATACCTGTTCGGCACCGCTGCTCGAAATGAAGTCCCACAGCCCGGTCCCGTTGGCCACGAATGTCGCGCCCGCGAGGTTGGTGAACGTGTGATCGGTGGCGATAACGTCGCCATCGTCGAGCCACTGCGTGAGGCCGGCGTTCTCGACGTCGCGGGTCAGCGTTCGCGTCCCCGAGCCGGCGATCGACAGGAAGCCGCTCGTCTCGATGCGCGTAACGCCCGGGGAACCGCTCATCGCGCCGCCGGTCCACAGCAACCTGCCCGTGATGCTCAGCATACCGGCGCCGGTCAGCGTTCCACCGGAGATATCGAGCCGCGCGGCAGTGACCGTCCCGTTGGGGATCGTCACCGTGGAGGACCCCGTGATCACGAGCACGCCGGCGCCGCTCGAGCCAAGCCCGTTTTCGAGCGTGTGAGACCCGGCCGAGAATTGGAGGCTGGACCCCCCCCCGACGTTGATCGATCCGCCCATCGTGCTGGCGACGGTCAGGGAGATCGTGCCCCCGGGGCCTTCGCCCCCCCCGAGGACGTCGATGGTTCCGCTGTTGGTCAGGTTTGCCTCGACGACCGCCACGCCCGCGACCGTCCGAACCATGGTTCCTTCGTTGACCAACAGGGCAACCTGCTCGGCGCCGCTGCTGGATACGAAGTCCCACGGCCCGTCGGCGTCCACCGTGAATGTCGCGCCGATCTCGTTGGTGAACGTGTGGTCGGTGGCGGTGACGGATCCGGCGCCTGTCCAGACGACCGATCCGGTGTTCTGGACGTCCCGCGTCAGTGTCTTAACCGCCGCGCCGCCGATCGCGAGCGTCCCGCTGTTCTCGACGTACGTGACGGCCGGCGATCCACGCATGGCGCCGCCGGTCCAATCCATTGTGCCGGCGATCGAGAGCAAGCCCGCGCCCTGGAGGGTCCCGCCCGACAACGCATAGGACGCCGTCGGCCCGATCGCGCCATCCCCGTCCAGGGTCAGCGTGGTGGCGGCTTGGCTGAGCGTGACGTTGCTCCCTACCACCAGCGCGGCGATCTGCGTGCTCACGTCCAGCGTGACGGTATATGTCCCCGTCAACACGATCACGGCGGTATCGGTGATGCCGGGTGGCGCGCCGGTGCTCCAGTTGGTGCCCACGCTCCAGTTACCACCGCTCGCGTTCAGCCAAAGGATCTGGCCGGTGGTCATGGCGATGTCGAACGGCGTACTCGTGGCCAGGGCAAGACTGGGGATCGACGCATCGAGCGTGTATCCGGCGCCGGCGACATCGATACGGAGATCGTCGAAGGTGACCAACCCGGCAACGGCCTGTCGCGTGGTGGTCCCCGAGAGTGTCGCGCCCATCGTCCCGCTGCCGGTGGTGATGGCGATGTCGACCGTCGTCGCGTTGTCGTTCGTGACGCGGTTGCCGAACGGATCGAGGATCTCCACCTCGATCGGCGGCGCGATGACAGAATCGGCGTCCGCGGACGTGGGTTGGGTGACGAACGCCAGCGTGGCGGGCTGACCCGGCTCGGCGGTCGCCGTGAACACGACCGTGTCGGTCACCGCCGCCGCGACGCGCAAGGCCGCGGTGCTGTCGGTTGCCGGTTGGCCGGGAACCGTGATGAATGCCCAAAGGGTGTTGGCTCCAACAGCATCACCGAGGGTCCAGCTCCCGACCATGGCGATGCCGTCGACTCCGGTCGTCGGGTTGGCTCCCGTCAGCGTCCCGCCGCCCAGGGCGACCTCGAAGCTCACCGCGACTCCGGAAACGGGGTTACCGTGGACATCCGTCAGCCGGACCGACGGCGCGATGGCGACCGCCGTTCCGGTGCTTGCGCTTTGCCCGTCACCGTCGATCCCAACGATGTCGGCCGGCTGGCCCGCCCGGGCGGTGGCGCCGAACACGGCGGTGTCCGCCGACAGCCGGTCGGTGGTGGCGAAGACGGAGTCCGGCCCCGCATCGGGTCCCAGGGTCCAGCTCGTCGAGGCGCGGCCGGTTGAATCGGTCAGCGCGGAATCGGCGGAAAGCGACCCGGCACCGCCCGCAAGCGCGAAATGGACCCACACCCCCTGCACGCCGAGCGCGTCGCCGGCGGTAACCCGGGCAACCAGCGCCTGCGGCAGGGTGCTGTCGACGAGAGCCGTCTGGCCGTTCCCCGAATCGGCGGCGATCGATGTCGGAACCGGCTGGACCGGTACGCGAACCGTGTCTGCCTGGCCGGTGAGCAGGCCGGCGACGATACGGGCGCTGCCCCGCTGCGTGCCGGCCGTGACGGTAGCCTGATACGACGCACTGACGGCGGTGACCTGGGCCATCGCGGTGTCGAGCGCACTCCACGCGATGGGCGTGTTGGGGATCGGTTCCGCGGCGTTATCCAGCGCGGTCGCCGTGATGAGCGAGGTCTCGCCGGTGAAGAGCGTGGTTGGGACCGTGACGATTGCGACGCCGGCCGCGTTGGCGCCCGTGCCAACGTACGTGAGTGGTACGGTAATCACGGGGAAATCGGTTGGCGAGGTGCTCGGCGTTACCTCGACCGGCCCGCCGCGGAACACGGTGTCTCCCGACGGCGAAATCAACTCCAGGAACAGCGCGAACGTCTCGCCCGGCTCGAGGATCGGGACAGTGATCTCGAGACTGACCGTAGTGTCGCCGGGCTGGATGGTGACGGTCGTGTCGCGGGCGACCGACGAATCGGTGGCGCGGTTGAGCAGGAACCGGATCCGCGCGATCTCGACGATGCCCGCCGATGCGTTTTCGAAGACGGGCGCCACGGCGAAATGACCTTCGAGCCCGACATGAGGGCCCGCAACGTCATCGGCGCAACTGCCGGCCATCACGGTGACGACCGCGGCGGCGGTCATTCGGGCGGCGATACCCAGGCGGCGAACGTTCATGACCATTCGTCTCAGATTTCGGCAAGTTTGGGACCCGTTGCGGGCCGTCACGACACCGCCGCTTCGCGGCCGTGGTGCGTGGAAAGCGTTGCGGGGCTACGACACCGCGCGTTGCGGCCACGATGCGTCTGTGGCGTGGCTGACCGGTCGGGCGAAATGCCGGGGCAATGCGGATCAAATCCGATCGTGCGGCCGCGCGGCGTGACGGGTTAATCTACGCGCCGGTGCCATCGCCGCTAGGGCATCAGGTCGCAATAATCCACCGCAGAGGACGCGGAGTTCGCAGAGAGGAGTCGGTCGATGTGCGGTGTGGGTTGGTTGCTCTACGGTCTCGGCGGTGAAGACGATCCGGTGAGGGCGTTACGCTACTTGTGGCCGCGTGTACCGGTGCAACATGCCCAATCGGGCGGCTCAGCGGTGCGCGTGGTGACGCAGTGTCGGGGGGCTCGATGCGTCCTCGAACCAGCGCCCGAGGATGGAACGGTGCTCGGGTGAGACTGCGGCGTCGAGGTAGGCGGTGCGAATGGTCTGCCACGCGCGAACGGCCGCCAGCGCGATATTCGTGAATTGAGCCGTGTCGCCCTGCTGCTGCGCGTCGCGCAGCGCGGGTACCAACGCGCGCAGACGTTCGCGTTGCGGGCGCACGAGGTCGGCGAACAGGGAGTCCGGCTGCTGGGCGATGCGGGCGCCCATGCGCGGCACCGCTCCGTACGTCTCGCCCAGCGCCAACGCCAGCTCGCGCAGTAACCGTCCACGCTCGGGCAGTTGGAATTCGTCGTCCGGGGGCACGGCGAGACCGCTGACCAGGTAGGGCAGGGCGGGATTGTAGTGCGCGAATGGGCCGTCGGGGCTCGCGACGGTCCACACGTGCAGCATCGAGATCTGCATGGTGCCCGGCTGACCGTTGAGCATCAGGCATTGCTCCCGGGAGTCGGCCAGGATCCCGCCCAGGCCCGGCACACGCGTGCACGGCAGGTGCACATGCCAATGGTCGTCGTCGCCAGCGAATCCGTCGGGCTGTGGGGACCCGGCCGGGATGCCGACGGCGTACGCGAGCCCCACGAGCGTCAGGGAGTCGGCGCCGAGTCCCGGATAGTACATCAGGTACTGCGGCTGATCGATGGTCAGGGTGCGCGTCCGAAGCAGGCGTTCCTTGATCCAGTGTTCGCCGGCCACGGGGTTGAGATCAGTCAACTCCGGCGGAGCGATGCGATGATATCGATCCCGTCTTGCCGCGGCAGGCGAGGCGTAACGCGCCGCGACCGCGCGCGCGACGTCGAGTTGCTTGCGCGTCGAATCCGCCAGCGATGCCGGCGAAAGATCGACGGGCGCGGGAGCGGTGCCGGCGATCGTGGGCGAAGCGCCGCACCCCGCCCAGACGAACGTCGCGGCCAGGATCGCGCGGAACACCCTAATGCCGCCAGCTCGGCTGGATGTCGAACGCATCGATCGATCGCGAAATGAGCCGGCGATCGGCGAGATAGGTCGCCGCGGTGGTCGTTCGCTGCAGCACATAGATGGCGACATTACTGACCCCGTCCGTCCCCATCATCACGATCTCCAGACCGTCGGGTGACCAATCGTACGTGAGGTCATCGCTGCTGAAGAAAAGCGACGACGTCTCCGCACTGATCTGTGTTGCGGTGCCCCCACCGGTCGAAACGCTCCAGAGATCCCAGAAGCTGCCTTCGCTGGCGAAGTTGTGTCGCAGAAACAGCACGGTGCTGCCGTCGGGCGAGATTACCGGTTTCTCGTCGTTGTAGAAGCTGAATCCGTCGTCGAACGCGTTGGTGAGTCTCACGAGACCCGACCCGTCCGTATTGATCCGGTACAGCGAGGACCGGGTAGCGCTGTCTGCGGTGAAGACGATGAACGAGCCGTCGGGCGCGACATCGATATCCTCCACGATCAGCGAGTCGCCGCCGAACACCATCGGGCCGGCGATGAGCGACACGCCGGTGCCGTCGACGTTCACGAAATAGAGCGCGCCGCGCGTCACGCCCAGCGTCGTATCGGTGCGGGCCACCACCAGCCGGTCCGGCGTCGTCGGATCCCACGCGAACGAGGGCGTGCCGCCGAGGTTGGCATTCACCGCGTCAGTCACGAACACCTTGCCGCCGCCGTCACCGATGTTGTCGAGTGTCGCCACCGGCGCATCCACCCCGGTCACGGTGCAGACGTCCTCGATCCCGAGGAACGCCGACGAGCCGCACTCGAACGCGAGGTGCCGTCCGTCGGGACTGAACCGCCCCCGGCGGGTGAGCGTATCGTTCACGAGGTGCGCCACGGTGACCGTCAGCAGCGTGTCTGGTGTCGACACGTGCAGCAGGTTGTTCGCCGTGTAGGTGATGCGCGACAGATCGGGTGCCCAGCGGGGGTAGGTATCCGGGAACTGTCCCTCGGTGGTCGTGTTGACCAGGAAATCGCCGTCGTGTTGGGTGCGGAACAGCCCGCTCGACAACCCGCCGGCGGAGTCGCCGGAGAACAGAATCTGGACCCCGGTACGGAGTTCGAGTTGCGTGGCCGTCCACGACGTGTCAAGCGCCATCCCGAGTCCGGTGGCGGGGAAGAGATCGAGTCCCGTCACGCTGTTGATCTGCCCGCTACGCGTCCCGAACGTGATCGGCGTGAAGATGTCGCCCACCGCCGGTGTGAATCCGGTCGTGACGTCGAGGAATCCGTCGAGCGTGGCGAGCCCGGAGATGGCCAGACGGTCGTAGCCGGTGCCGGCGAGCGTGCCGTTCAATTCGATGTTCACCAGCGCACCTGGGCCGAAGGGCAGGGCGCCGAGGACCGTGAGCACGCCGGGCGACGCGCCGGGGTTGACGTCTCCGTCGAACGCGACCACGGTGGCTCCGGTGAGATCCAAGGTTCCGGTCCCGAACATGGCGGCGCCGGCGAGGTGCTCGAAGTTGTTGTTCACGGCGAACGTGCCGGTCTGGATGTCAAGCACGCCGGTGTTCTGGAAATGTCCGTCGACCCTCGCGATGCCGGCGCTGGTCGTGCGCCGGAACGTTCCATTGTTGACGTAGGTCGGTTCCAACCCGAAGTCGGCGTCTAGGATGTCATCGGCCTGCGCGTCGAACGTCGCGCCCGCCTCGATGGTCATCGTGGCCCCGTTCCCACCACTCACCTGACCCGCCGTCCACGTCACGTCGCCCGCCAACTGCATCGTACGGGTATCCAGCGTGTGCGTCGTGCCCCCGAACGTGCCGGTTCCGGCGGCC
>Ga0214471_10001696_pt1 | contig 17414 bp, 15 predicted proteins | sample RVTome_5_FD_207665 | JGI IMG/M metagenome (GOLD analysis project Ga0214471, IMG submission 207665) | Soil microbial communities from uranium-contaminated site in the Upper Colorado River Basin, Wyoming, United States - RVT142D155 | ecosystem: Environmental > Terrestrial > Soil > Contaminated >... | reverse complement strand
TTACGCGCAGGCGCCCGGGGTGTCGGATCAGTGCCCGGCGGTCCCCGGCGCCAGCTGAGCGCCTCGTGGACGCCTTGTTCGGGGGCTCGTTCGACCCGGTGCACGTCGGTCATCTCATTGTGGCCGAAGCCGCAGCGGAGGCGCTCGGCGCGAGCGTGCGGTTTCTCCCCGCGAAAGAGCAGCCCTTCAAGCGCTCGGGGCACGTCGCCACGCCTGCGCAGCGCGCCGAAATGCTCGCGCTCGCCGTGCAGGGCAACCCCCGCTTCAGCGTGGAGCGGATCGAGCTCGATCTGCCCGCACCGTCCTACACGGTGGTGACCCTCCGCACCCTCGCTCAGCGAGAGTCTGGGAACCGGTTCACGTTGTTGTTGGGGGCGGACGCGGCGGCCGAGCTGCCCGGCTGGTACGAGGTGGAGGCCCTCCCCGGGCTCGCGGACGTAGTAGTGTTCGCGCGGCCCGGCGAGTCCCTGCCGCGCCACCCGCTGGTCCGGCGCGTGATCGACGTTCCCGCGGTCGACGTTTCCGCCACTTCCGTCCGGGCCCGGGTGGCCCGAGGCGGCTCGATCCGTTATCTCGTGCCCGACGCCGTCTCGGACTACATCGTGCGGCACGGGTTGTATCGCTAGAGGCTCCAAACTCATGGCCGATTGGTTCAAGCGGATACTCGGCACTCGCTTTCAGCGTGAGCTCAAGCGGCTGCGCCCCATCGTGGAGGCGATCCACCGCCACGAGGAGCGACTCAAACAGCTGCCCGACGCCGACGTGCAGGCGCAAACCGCGAAGCTCCGCGCCGTGCTGGCGGAGCGGACGGGGTCGCTGGACGCCGAAGTCCGCCGCGTAAAGCAGGCAAAGCACGATTGCCCGGATGCCGCGGAGCGGCGTCGCCTGGACGAGGAGCTGCAGCAGGCGGAGCAGGCGTACGGGAAGGCGTTGCGCGCCGCGCTCGACGATCTCCTGCCGGAGGCTTTCGCCACTGTGCGGGAAGCCTGCCGCCGCCTGCTGGGGACGCCGGTCGTGGTCACCGGTCACGCGATGACGTGGGACATGGTGCCGTATGACGTGCAGCTCATCGGCGGCATCGTGCTGCACCAAGGGAAGATCGCCGAGATGGCGACCGGCGAGGGGAAAACGCTGGTTGCCACGCTGCCGCTGTATCTCAATGCGCTCGCGGGTCGCGGCGCGCACCTCGTCACGGTCAACAACTACCTCGCCCGACGCGACTCGCAGTGGATGGGGCACGTCTTCACGTGGCTGGGGCTGACCGTGGGGTGTCTCGACGACACCCAGCCGACGTCGCCCGAGCGCCGCGCGGCATACCTCTGCGACATCACGTACGGGACGAACAACGAGTTCGGCTTCGACTACCTGCGCGACAACATGGTCTTCCGCCTCGAAGACCGCGTGCAGCGCGGACACCATTACGCCATCATCGACGAAGTCGACTCCATCCTGATCGACGAGGCGCGGACTCCGCTCATCATTTCCGGGCCCGTGGGTGCGGAGTCTGACGAAAAGTACGCCCGGTACAACGCCCAGGTGGTGCAGCTCGTGCGCCGGCAGACGGCCGTGGCCAACGAGCTGATCGCGCAGGCCGAGCCGCTCCTGGAGAAGGAGGACAGCCGCTACGACGCTGCGCTGAAGCTGTACCAGGCCCAGCTGGGCATGCCGAAGAACAAGAAGCTCCTCAAGCTGCTGAACGAGGAGGGCGTGAAGGCACAAGTCCAGCGCGTCGAGCTCGACCGCCTGGCCGACCGAAAGCTGCCTGCTCGCGACCAGAAGATGCGGCAGATCGAGGACGAACTGTTCTTCGTGATGGACGAGCGCGGCCACTCCGTGCACCTCACCGACAAGGGCGTCGAGACGATGTCGCCGGACGATCCGACGCTCTTCGTGGTGCCCGACATCTCGCAGGCGGTGCACGAGCTCGAGCGGGACGACGCGCTGTCAGGCGCGGAGAAGATCGAGCGCCGGCGACAGGTGGAGGCGGAGTACGCCCAGAAGAGCGAGATCCTCCACATCATCCACAAGCTGCTCCAGGCGCACGCCTTGTACGAGAAGGACGTCGAGTACGTCGTGCAGGATGGCCAGGTGTTCATCGTCGACGAGTTCACGGGCCGGCTCATGCCGGGCCGTCGCTGGTCGGACGGTCTGCACCAGGCGGTGGAGGCCAAGGAAGGCGTGGCGGTGCGCGAGGAGACGCAGACCTTCGCGACGATCACGATCCAGAACTACTTCCGGATGTACGACAAGCTCGCAGGCATGACCGGAACCGCGGAGACCGAGGAAACGGAGTTCTGGCAGATCTACCGGATGGAAGTGATGGTCATCCCCACCAACCGATCGGTCCGCCGCGTGGACAAGCACGATCTGGTCTACAAGACCCGGCGCGAGAAATACAACGCCGTCGTCGAGGAGATCGAGCGTGAGCACAAACGCGGGCTCCCGGTTCTCGTGGGGACCGTGAGCGTGGAAGTTTCGGAGACGCTGTCGCGTATGCTCAAGCGGCGCGGGCTGAAGCACGAAGTGCTGAACGCGAAGTACCACGAGCGCGAGGCGGAGATCGTGGCGCAGGCCGGGCAACCCGCTGCGATCACGATCGCTACCAACATGGCGGGGCGTGGAACCGACATCAAACTCGGCCCCGGCGTCAAGAAATGTCAGGTCTGCGGCATCCGGGCCCGCGGCGAGGGGTCGTTCGGCCAGGTTGAGGAGCGGCCCGATCTCACCGCGGAGAAAATCAAGGAGCTGGAGTGCAACGATAATCCGCCCTGCGGGCTCGTCATCATCGGGACCGAGCGCCACGAGGCGCGGCGGATCGACCGGCAGCTGCGCGGTCGCTCGGGCCGGCAGGGCGATCCCGGCCAGAGCGTCTTCTTCCTGTCGCTCGAAGACGACCTCATGCGGCTGTTCGGGTCGGACCGGATCGCCCGCTGGATGGACCGGACCGGTGCCGAAGAAGGTGAGGTGATCACCCATCCCTGGGTCACCAGCGCCATCGGCCAGGCCCAGAAGCGGGTCGAGCTGCAGAACTTCCAGGCCCGGAAACGACTGCTCGAGTACGACGACGTGATGAACCAGCAGCGCGAGGTGATCTACTCGTTGCGCCTGTTCGCGCTCGAGGGCGGTGAGGAGCTCAAGGCGGAAGCTCTCCGCATGGTCGATGCTGCGACGGCGCGGCTCGCGGAAAGCGCCGTGCGCGACGCGGACGACCCCGGTGCGTGGGACCGCGACCTGATCGACACAGAGTTTCTGCAGAAGTTCCTGCTCTCGGTGCCGGGCCTGAAAGACCTTAACGCCGTGCGGCACGAAGACGAGCTGATCCGGACAGCGCAGCAGGCCGGCCGCGCCGCCTTCCAGGCGAAGCTCGACTACTTCAAGGAGCTCGAGTCGAAGTACGGCGCGCCGCCGCGGATCGGTGAGCAGGCCTTGTCCCAGATCATGCTGGGCGTGATCGACGAGAAGTGGAAGGACCATCTCTACGACCTGGATCAGCTGCGCGCAGCGATCCAATACCGGGCGTGGGGCCAGAAGGACCCGCTCGTCGAGTACAAACAGGAAGCCTTCGAGATGTTCAAAGGTCTCATGGCCGACCTGGAGACGTCGTTCACCGAACGGTGGCTCAAGCTCCAGATCCAGATCGGCCCGCCCCCCCCGGTGGGCGGGCCGGGCGACGTGGGCGGCCCCGGCGTGCGTGGCCCGCGCACGGGGCCGCTGGGCGGAGCGCGACGGCCGACGCCCTTGGTGGCGTCCAAGGCGGACGTCGACGGATTGGTCAGCGCCGACACCGCAACGGGTCCCAAGCCGCCCCCCACGGCGGGGCGCGCGACCGTCGGCGCTGCGGTGCCCAATCCGTATGCGGGCGTCGGGCGCAACGATCCCTGCCCCTGCGGCAGCGGCAAGAAGTTCAAGAAGTGTCACGGGGCGTGAGTGAGGGACTAACGATTCGGGGTTAAACGGCTCTGGGACCGAAGGGGGGCGCGGTGTGTTGCGCCCCTGTGCGTTTTTCGGCCTATGCGGCGGCCCCAGTGGGCATATACCGTCGCCTCATGCCCTTACGACTCTCCGAGCGACCTGAGACCGACCGACCGCGCGAGCGGTTGTGGAACGTGGGTCCCGCCGCGTTGACGGGACCGGAGCTACTGGCCATTCTCTTGGGAACCGGCCGCCCGGGCGGCGACGCGCTCGCGGTTGGCGCGGACCTGCTGGGCCGTGTGGACGGGTCGCTGCGGCGACTGGCAGGGCGCCCGGGGGCCGAATTGGCTCGAGTCCCCGGCGTCGGGCGGGCCAAGGCGGCCCGCGTGCTGGCCGCGCTGGAGCTGGGCCGCCGGCTGGAGGCCGAGTCCCAGCGGCCGCCGGTGCGCATCCGGGGACCTCAAGACGTGCATCGTCTCTGCGCACCGCGCCTGCGCGACCTGGCCGTGGAGGAGTTCCACGTCCTGGCGCTGGGCAGCCAGAGTCAGGTGGTGGGCGACCTGCTCATCACGCGGGGTATTCTGAACAGCTCGCTCGTGCACCCGCGTGAAGTGTTCCGGGCCGCCATCGCCGAAGCCGCGGCCGGGATCATCGTGGTCCACAACCATCCGAGCGGAGATCCGACTCCCTCGGCGGACGACCGCGACGTGACGCGACAGCTGGTGGAGGCGGGTCGGCTGCTGGACCTGCCGGTATACGACCACGTGATTGTGGGGGGAGAGCGGTACGTGAGCTTCGCGGAAGCGGGCCTCCTGTGACGACGGGCGCGGCGATCCTCGCGCCCGAGCTCGCACGGGCCGTGGCGGCCCAGCGGGACCGCCTCGACCTGGACCTGATCGCCCGCGCCTATCAGGTGAGCGCTCAGGCGCACCGGGGCCAGAAGCGCGTGTCGGGCGACGACTTCCTATCGCACTCCGTCGCCGTAGCCACGATCCTGGCCGAACAGCAGATGGACTCCACTACCATCGCCGCGGCCCTGCTGCACGACGTGGTGGAGGACTCGAACGTCACTCTCGACGACATCCGTTCGGAGTTCGGCGGCGAGGTGGCGGATCTGGTTGACGGCCTGACCAAGATCGCCTCGCTCACGTTCCGCTCCAGCGTGGAGGAGCAGGCGGAGAACTACCGCAAGCTCCTCCTGTCGGTGGCGAAGGATGCCCGCGTCATCATCATCAAGCTCGCGGACCGACTGCACAACATGCGCACCCTCGAGCACCTGTCCGACGAGAAGCGGCGGCGGATCGCGCTGGAGACGCGCGAGATCTACGCACCGCTCGCCCACCGGTTCGGCATGGCGGGGGTGAAGGCGGAGCTCGAAGACCTGGCGTTCCGCTTCCTCGAGCCCGCCGACCATCTCGCGCTGGTTCGAGGCGTCAAGAGCCGGAAGGGCGAGCGCGAGAAGACCATTGAACGCTTGCGGGCGCCGCTCGCGGATGAGCTGGCGCGCGCGGGGCTGGCGGAGTTCGAGATTACGGGGCGGCCCAAGAACCTCTGGTCCATCTTCAAGAAGATGAAGAAACGCGACAAGCCGTTCGAGGAGATCTACGACCTCCTGGCGGTGCGCGTACTCGTGAACTCGATCCCCGACTGTTATCATGCGCTCGGCATCATCCACCACGAATGGACGCCCCTGCAGGAGCGTATCAAGGACTACATCGCCAGCCCCAAGTCGAACGGCTACCAGTCCCTGCACACGACCGTGTTCGGACCCAGCGGCCAGCTCTACGAGATCCAGATCCGCACGCGAGAGATGCACCGCACGGCCGAGTATGGCATCGCGGCCCACTGGCTGTATAAGGAAGGCGGCAAGACTCCGGACGCGCTCGATCGCCACCTCCTGTGGTTCCGCCAGCTCATCGAGCTGCAGCAGGACGCGCATACCCCCGAGGAGTTCCTCGAATTCCTCAAGGTCGATCTCTACCAGGACGAGATCTTCGTGTTCACGCCTCGGGGGGACGTCAAACGTCTCCCGACGAACGCGACGCCGATCGACTTCGCGTTCGCTGTGCACACCGAGGTCGGGGAGCACTGCCAGGGGGCGCGTGTCAACGGTCGGCTGGCGCCGCTCCATCGGCCCCTGAGCAACAGCGACACCGTCGAGATTCTGACGCACCAGAACGCGCGGCCCTCGCGGGACTGGCTAGCCCATGTCCGGACGGCCAGGGCGCGCCACAAGATCCGTCAGTGGGTGAAGCAGGAGGAACACGACCGCAGCGTGGCGTTGGGGCGGGAGATCGTCGCCCGCGAGGTGCGGCGCCGCCGGCTGACGTCCCCGGACGACGAGCGGCTGGCGCGGGCCGCCACCACGCTGTCGGTGGGGGGTGTGGACCAGCTGCAAGCGGCGATCGGCCGCGGCGACATCCCGCTCGGGCAGGTGATGCGCGCGCTGTACCCCGACATGCCCCCGGACGACCTCCAGCCGCCCAAGCCCACCGCGTTCGGCCGCGTGGTGGATCGGTTCCGGTTGGGCCGCGGCATCCGGATCCAGGGCGTCGTCGGGCTCATGGTTCGCTACGCGCAGTGCTGCCAACCGGTCCCCGGCGATTCGGTGGTCGGCTACGTCACCAAGGGGCGTGGGATCTCGATCCATCGCAGTGACTGTCCCAACCTGCTCACGCTTTCCGTCGAGGTGGAGCGTCGCGTCGACATCGATTGGCAGGGGATCGAGGGCGAGGTATTCGTCGTGCGGCTCGGGTTGGAGGCGGAGGACCGGCGCGGCCTCTACGCGGACATCTGTCAGGCTATTTCCGAGACGGGGACCAACATCCGCTCGGCCGACCTCACCTCGAAGGACGGCGCGGTGCTGGGCTCGATCCTCGTCGAGGTGGAAAACCAGACGCATCTGCAGAAGGTTCTCCGGGCGGTCCGGAAGGTGAAGGGCGTCACGGGGATCGCCCGGCGCGACTCGGGGCCCACGGGTGAGGCGCCCCTCGGTTAGCTTTCGGCGCACATGTCCTTCGAGCTTCGCTCTCCCCACGCGCCTGCCGGGGATCAGCCGCGTGCCATCCGAGAGCTGATCCAGGGACTCGGGCGCGGCGACCGTTATCAGACGCTGCTCGGTGTGACGGGGTCGGGCAAGACGACCACCATCGCACACGTCGTGGCGGAGCTGGGACGGCCCACGCTCGTCCTGTCGCACAACAAGACGCTCGCGGCCCAGCTCTATGGGGAGCTGAAGAGTTTCTTCCCGAAGAACGCGGTCGAGTTCTTCATCTCCTACTATGACTACTATCAGCCCGAGGCATACGTCCCCGCGACCGATACTTACATCGCGAAGGATGCGACAATCAATGAAGACATCGAAGCGCTGCGGCTGCGCGCCACGTCGAGCCTCATGGAGCGCGACGATGTGATCATCGTCGCCAGCGTCTCAGCCATTTACGGCCTGGGCGACCCGGAGCTCTACCGTCAGCTGATGGTGACCGTTCAGGTGGGTGACGACCGGGGGCGCGATGCGATCCTCGAGGCCCTGGTTGCCGTCCAGTACGTTCGCAACGACGTTGCCCTGGAGCGTGGCAGCTTCCGCGTGCGGGGCGACACGATCGAGATCCTGCCGGCCTACGACGAGCAGGGCGTGCGGATCGAGCTGTGGGGCGACACGGTGGAGCGGGTGAGCAAGATCGACCCGCTCACCGGCAACACCATTGTCGAGCTGCCGCGCTGCGCGATCTACCCCGCGACGCATTTTGTGACCGCCCGGCCGCGAGTGGAGCGCGCCGTGGCGGCGATCCGCGCCGAGCTGAAGGAGCGTCTGGCGGAGCTGCGGGCCCAGAACAAGCTCCTCGAGGCCCAGCGTCTAGAGTCGCGCACCCATTTCGACGTCGACATGCTGCTCGAGGTGGGTCGCTGCGCCGGCATCGAGAACTACTCTCGGCACCTCACGGGGCGGCAGCCCGGCGAGCGACCGGCGTGCCTGCTGGACTACTTCCCGCCCGACTTCGTCTGCATCATCGACGAGTCGCACCAGACCCTACCCCAAATCGGCGGCATGTATGAGGGTGACCGGTCGCGCAAGGGGACGCTGGTCGACTACGGGTTTCGGCTCCCGTCCGCCCTCGACAACCGGCCGCTCAAGTATGGCGAGTTCATGGCGCTCGTCCCCCGTCAGATCTTCGTCTCGGCGACGCCGGGCGAGGAAGAGCTCGCGCTCTCAGGCGGCGTCATCGTCGAGCAGATCATCAGGCCGACGGGTCTGGTCGATCCAGAGGTGGAGATCCGCCCCGTCAAAGGCCAGGTGGACGATCTGTTGAACGAAATCCGGCAGCGCGAGAAGCGCGGGGAGCGGGTGCTGGTGACGACCCTCACCAAGCGCATGTCCGAAGACCTCACCGACTACCTGGCGCAACATGGCGTGCGCGTGCGATACCTGCACTCTGAGATCGACGCCATCGAGCGCGTCGAGATCATCCGCGGACTCCGCCTGGGGGAATTCGACGTGCTGGTGGGCATCAACCTGCTGCGCGAAGGTCTGGATCTGCCCGAAGTGTCTCTCGTGGCTATCCTTGACGCTGACCAGGAAGGGTTTTTGCGATCCGATCGCTCCCTCATCCAGACCGTCGGACGGGCGGCCCGACATCTCCATGGCCGTGCGATCCTATACGCCGACCGCCGGACGGGCTCCATGCAGCGCGCGCTGGATGAGATGAGCCGCCGTCGCGCTCTCCAGCAAGAGTACAACGTGCGCAACGGGATCACGCCCCGCTCGATCGTGAAGTCCGTAGTGGACATCCGCTTCGTCACTCGGGTGGCCGACGCGCGCGCGCCGGCCACGACGGCCGGGCCGCGGCCGGTGGACGCGAGCGAGCGCGAGGCGCTCATGCGGTTGCTCGAGCAGCAGATGCAGGCTGCGGCGGAGCAGCTCGACTTCGAGCTGGCGGCTGTGCTGCGCGACCAGCTGCTCGAGCTCAAGGCCGGCAGCGAGACAGGACGGCGTGCGCCTTCGCGCGGACGAGCTCAGCCGGTTCGGTGAGGCGCTGGGTCGGGGCCTCGCCGGCTCGACGGTGCTCGGGTTCTCCGGCGAGATGGGAACCGGGAAGACGACGCTCGTCCGGGCCGTGTGCCGTGGCCTCGGAGCGACGGCGTTGGTGACCAGCCCGACCTACTCGCTGGTTCACCACTACGCGACCGCCGAAGGCGTCCCCGTGTATCATGTGGATTGCTATCGCCTCCGGACAGCCGATGAGGGCCGGGATCTCGGCTTCGACGACATGATGCGTCACCGGTCCATCGTCCTCATCGAGTGGCCGGAGCGCGCTGGGTCTTGGGCGCCGCCGCTGGACCGACACTTCACGCTGAACTACGACCCGGATCCCGAACGACGAATCGTAGAGGAGATCTCATGAGCGGTGTGGGGACGCGCGCCGGTCCATTCCTGGCGCTCGACACCGCGACCGAGGTGGCCAGCGTAGCGGTCCGGCATCCCCAGGGCACCGAGGTGGTTCTCGTAGAGCACGGCGCCCGGCGGCAGGCAGCCGAGATCGTCACGTGGATCGATCGGGCGCTGCGAGCGGCAGGTCTGGCTCCGCGAGACCTGGCCGCCATCCTGGTGAGCAACGGCCCGGGTAGCTTCACCGGGCTTCGCATCTCATGGGCCGCCGCGAAGGGTTTGGCCCACGAATGGAGCGTGCCCCTGCTCACTGCGCCATCGCTCTTGGGCGCGGCGTTCAGCGGCTGGGAGGGCGCGGGTGCCGAGCCCGGAATGGCGGTTGCCGCCTGCTACGACGCCCTGCGAGGGCAGGTGTTCGGCGCGGTGTATCGGTTCACGCCACCTCGGGTCGAGGCACTGATCGCTCCTCGAGTGGGTACGGTGAGCGAGCTTGCACGGGTGACCGCCGCGCGGCCGTACACAGCGGTGGGAGACGGGGCCCGGCGCTACGCAAGCGCGGTGGCCGAATGGACCGGCCGACCGCCTCGCGACGCCCCGCCACACGGACCGCCGATGCGGCCCGTGGCGGCGGCTCTCGTGTCGCTCTTGTTGGGTTGGCCAGGAGCCGTGGAGGCGATCCGCGACCCGGTATCGGGTGAGCCCTCCTACGGCAGGCCGGCCGAGGCACAGGCCAGATGGGAGGCTCGTCACGGACGCCCCGCGCCCGATTCGACCGGCTCAGGCCGGTGACCTCGCGTCGGTCCGCGCCATCGAACAGGTGTGCTTCGCGGACCCGTGGTCACTGCGTGACTTCCGGCAAGCGCTCGAGTGGGGCGCCACGTTTCTCGTTGCGACGAGCGGCCCGGACGTCGCCGGGTATGTCGTCGCTCGCCAGGCGGCGCACGAGGGTGAAATACTGAACCTGGCCGTTGCCCCGGCACACCGCGGGCAGGGCGTGGGTCGTGACCTCGCGGCCCGAGCTCTCACATCCCTCGCCCACCTTGGTGTCGGCGCCGTGTACCTGGAGGTACGTGAGTCCAACGCCGTGGCGCGCCGTCTCTACGAGCATCTTGGCTTTCAGGAGGTGGGGCGGCGGTCGGGGTATTACCGTCGGCCGCGGGAGGACGCGGTGCTCCTGCGGACTGCCATTGCTGCAGTTCGAGGCGATGCAAAACTATAGCCCAAGCGGCGTATCTTTGATTGACAGAATAACTTGCGGGTCATATAATGTGGGCCGTCCTTGGCCCCCCCGCACTACGTTTGGAGGTCGTTTGTGAGCCGCAGCTTGAACAAGGTCCTGCTCATCGGGAATCTGGGGGCCGATCCCGAGGTGCGCACGACGAACAACGGAAGCCGGGTAGCCACCCTCTCGCTCGCGACGAGCCGGCAGTGGACCGGGCAGAACGGCGAGAAGCAGGAAAAGACGGAGTGGCATCGGGTGATCTGCTGGAACAACAAGGGCGCCCAGCTGGCGGACGTGGCGGAGCGGTTTCTCAAGAAGGGCGACCGCGTGTACGTGGAAGGGCGGATCGAGTACCGCACCTGGGAAGACCGGGAGAAACAGACGCGTTACACGACCGAGGTCATCGCGCGGGAAATGATCATGCTGAGCCCCAAGGGCGCCGGCGACGCCGGCGGCGAGCCTGTGCGTGCGAAGGCGGGGGCCAAGGTGACGCCCGAAGGCAAGGCGGAATCGCTGGACGCCTTCCCGGAGGCCCTGGACGAGGGGGACGACGATCTGCCGTTCTAGCCGAACGCTGTTCGTTGCCCTGGCGGCCGTCGTGCTCACGGCCCGGGCGGCCGCCGCGCAGGACACCGCGCGAGTGGTGCCCGACACGGCCCCGGCGGCGGCCGCTCTGGGCCAGCTCCCCGCAACACACACGGTCGTCCAAGGGGAGACCCTCTGGTCGATCGCACTGCTCTACTTCGGCGACCCGATGCTTTGGCCGGAGATCTATCGGCTCAATACCGCAGTGATCGAGGACCCGCACTGGATCTATCCGGGCGAGGTGCTGGTGCTCGCCCCCATGGCGGAGGTCATCGCGCAGGGGCCTGCGGACACGGCTCTGGCCGTGCCCGTGGAACCTGGTGCCGACACGATCCGGGCGCTGCCCGAGGCTGCGGATACGATCGTCGCGGCGATGGACACGCTCCCGTTCGATACGGCGCAGGTCGTGATCGTGGAGCCGCCACCGCCCGAGCCCACCGCAGGGTACGAGACGATCTTCGACCGCCAACGATCACGAAGCGAGGAAGTGCAGCGCGTTCTGCGTGCCTACGCCGAGCAGCCATACCGGCCGGTGCGGCGCGGTGAGTTCTACCAGGCGGGCTTCCTGACCGAAGAAGAGCGCCTGCCCTGGGGGACGGTGCTTGGCAACACCGAGCGGCCCGCCATCCGGCGGCTTACGCCGAGCTCGTCGGCGACGACCTTCGACGAAATCGCGATTCGGCCGCCCCGGAGCGCTTCCTATCATGTGGGTGACTCGTTGCTCATCGCGCGCGTCGACCGGGCCGTGACGGGGTGGGGCGAGGTGGTCGTACCGCACGGCATCGCGCGCATCACCGAAGTACAAGAACGGCAGGTATTGGCCGTGGTTGTTGAGCAATTCGCGCGGGTCCGCAACGGGAACCTGGCCATGCCGCTCGAGCCGTTCCGGGATCCCGGGCAGGTGCGGCCGTTGCCGGTGGAGCAGGGCCTCGAGGGCGCCGTGGTGGCGCCACGGGACCTGCACTCGTTGGTGAGCCAGCAACACTATCTCTTCATCGACAAGGGACGCGGGGATGGTGTGGTGCCGGGCGACTTCTTCGAGGTGTACCGGCCCGCGGTCGGGGAGCCGGGAACGGCGTCCGAGCAGGTGCTGGCGACGCTGCTGATTGTCCATACGCGCGAGCGTTCGGCGACCGGACTGGTAATCGGGCTCACACACCCGACTGTGTCGCCGGGGCTGCCGACTCGTCTCGTCAAGAAGATGCCTTCCTGAGCGGCCACCGGCCCGCGCCCTGCGGGCCGGGGTCACACGGCAGTGATCATCACGTTCCATCTTCTCGCGCTCGGCTGCTACGGCGTGGCCACGGCGTGTGCCCTGGTTCCGTTCGTCTTCGGTCGCCCGGTGCCGCGGTTCCTCAGCTTGGGGGCGCCGCTTGCCGGCGCGGCCTTGCACGTCGTCGGGGTGACGCAGCTCACTCTGGTGGGACTGGCGCCCACGCTCTCCGTCCTGGCGCTGTGCCTCGTGGCTCTCCAGGTGCTCTCGGAACGCGTGCTGCGCACCGCGGCCGTGTCCCTGTTCACGGCGCCGCTGGCCGCTGGGCTCGTGGGGCTGGCCCTCCTGCTGGGCTTCGGAGCGGGCGCCGAGCCGTCAGGGGGCCGGAACGCCTGGTTTATCTTGCACGTAACGTTGAGCGTGCTGGGGGTGGCGCTGCTGGCACTGGCGTTCATCTCCGCCGCATTGTACCTGTTGCAGTTTCGCGAGCTCAAAACGAAACGGTTCGGCCATGTCTTCCGGTTCTTTCCGCCGCTCGAGCGGCTCGATCAGCTGAATCGCGCGGCGCTGGTCGCCGGCTTCCCCATCCTCACGCTGGGGGTGCTGCTGGCGCTGGGGTACGCACAGCGCTTCGCGAGCGGGATGCACCTCCCACCCGCGCAGCTGGTGTGGGGCGTGTTCACCTGGGTGGTCCTCGGCTGGGCCGTGTGGGTCCGCACGCTGCGAGGCTGGAGCGGCCGGCGCGGCGCCTTCGCCAGCATCGCCGGGTTCGCCGCCGTGGTCCTCGTCTACGTCGCGTTGAAGCTCGCCGCCCCCGGCGCGGAGCGGTTCCTGTGACCGGCACTCCAGCCTCCGGGATCGCCGTCGTGGGCGTGAACCACCGCACCGCGCCGCTCGAAGTGCGGGAACGGTTCGCGCACGCCGCTCACGAAATCCCGCGCTCGCTCGAGCGTGTGCTCGGGGCGGGGGCCGCGGGCGGCGTCCTGCTGTCCACGTGTAACCGCACCGAGTTCTACCTGACCGATCCATCGGAGGCCGCTGCCCACGCGATCTGGCAGCTCCTGTCGGAGCGCCTGGGAGACGGTCGCGAAGCGAGCGTGTACGGGTACGCCACGCGTGACCGTGATGCGGTGCGGCACCTGTACCGCGTGTCCGCCGGTCTCGATTCGATGATCCTGGGTGAGTCGCAGATCCAGGGCCAGGTTCGGCAGGCGTGGGAGACGTCGCGCGCCCAGGCGGGCCCCGTCCTGCACCGTTTGTTCCAGACCGCGCTGCTCGTCGGCTCGCGCGTCCGCAGTGAGACGGCGCTCGGCGCGGGGGCCGCGTCCGCGCCTTCAGCCGCGGTCGCCCTCGCGAGCAAGATCTTCGGCTCGCTCGCGGGACGGGTGGCCGTCATCCTGGGAGCGGGGGACGTGGCCGAGCTCGCCGCCGCCTGTCTCGTGGACGAGGGCGTGACCGTCACGCTGGTGGCGAACCGCACCTACGAGCGCGCCAAGATCGTGGCCGAGCAGCTGGGGACGCGGGCCGCGACGCTGGACGAGGTCTGGGAGCAGTTCACGACGGTGGATATCGTGCTGTGCTCGACCGCCGCGCCGCACGCGGTCGTGACGTGGGAGCGGGTCGCCGCTCCCATCCGGCGGCGTGGCGGTCGACAGCTCTGCATCCTGGACCTTGCCGTCCCGCGCGACGTCGAGCCCGCGGTGGGGCAACTCGAGCACGTGTTCCTGTACGACATCGACGATCTGCAGGCGGTCGCAGCCCAGGGGGCGGAAGAGCGACGAGGGGTGGTGCCAGCGGCGGAGCGCATCGTTGATGAGGAGCTCGAACAGTTCTGGGGCTGGTACGACGCGCTCAAGGTCGTACCGGTGATCCGGGAGTTCCGCGATCGTCTGGAAGCCGTCCGCGCCGCCGAGCTCGCCCGGGCCTTGCACCAGCTCGAACACCTCGAGCCCCAGGACCGTGAACGCGTGGAGCAGCTCACGCACGCGCTGCTGAACAAGTTTCTGCATCCTCCCACCGTGGCGTTGAAGGAAGCCGCCAGCGCGGGCCGCGCGTACGCGCTGCTCGATGCCCTGCGACGGCTCTTCGGACTCGAGCGATCGCCGTGACGCGCCGCGTGCTGATCAGCGGTGGAGCGGGATTCATCGGGTCTCATGTCGCCGATGCCCACCTGGCCGCGGGCGACGAAGTGACGGTGCTGGACGATCTGTCGACGGGGCGCCGCGAAAACGTGCCGGCAGGGGCGCGGTTCGTGCAGGCCGACGTGCGCGCGCCCGAAGCGCGGCAGCTCGTTGCCACCGGCGGGTTCGCGGTCCTCAACCACCACGCGGCGCAGATGGACGTGCGCCGCTCGGTCAACGATCCGGGCTTCGACGCGGGCGTGAATCTGCTGGGGCTGCTCAATCTGCTCGAGGGTGCACGCGCCGGAGGCGTACGACGCGTGGTGTTCGCGTCCTCCGGAGGGACGGTGTACGGCGACCGCGCGAGCCCGCCGATCGACGAGCGTGCGCCCAAACTCCCCGCATCCCCGTATGGGACCGCCAAGCTCGCGTCGGAGTATTACCTCGCCACGTTCGCTCAGCTCTACGGGCTCGACGCCGTGGTGCTGCGCTACAGTAACGTGTACGGACCGCGCCAGAATCCCTTTGGCGAGGCCGGCGTGGTCGCCATCTTCGGGCGGCGGACTCTCGGCGGCGAGCGCCTGGTGATCTACGGTGACGGGGAACAGACTCGGGACATGGTGTTTGTGGGAGACGTAGCGGAGGCCAACCTCCTGGCGGTCTCCTGCCAGCTCCCGCCGCTCGGTGATCTGGACGATCGGGCGTTCAACGTGGGCACGGGGGTCGAAACGTCGGTGAACCGGCTGGCGGTGCTGATTGGCGAGGCTGCGGGGCGAGCGCCCGACGTCACACACGCGCCCGAGCGGCCGGGGGAACTGCGCCGCAATGCGTTGCGGGTCGACAAGGCGGCGAGGGGCCTCGGCTGGCGCCCACGCACCGCACTCCCACAGGGGTTGGGCACCACCGTGCGTTGGTTGGCGGAGGACTGAGGCGTGCTGCTCCAGGTGGGAACGGCTATACCCCGGACGCCATGGGAGCTCGTGCTCACGTCGAGCCGCGAGACCAAACTCGTCCTCCTGGTGCTCGCCGCGTTCTCCGTGCTCTCCTGGTACTTCATCGTCCTGAAGTGGTGGCAGTTTCGCAAGGTCCGTGGCCTGGCCGACCGGTTCCTGGCCGAGGTGGAAAAGGCCGCGCGTCTGGAGGATGCCTACCACGCCGCCATGCGGTTGCCGCCGTCGCCCTACAATCGCCTGCTGCGTGAAGGCATTCATTTTTTCTCGTCGCTGAAGCCCGGCGCCCTCAAGCGCGAGCGCGACGACGCCACCGCCGCCGCCAACCCCCTCACGCCAACCCAGCTCGAGGCACTGCGTATGGTGCTGGCCAAGGAGGTAGCGGCCGAGCGGGACGCGGCGGCGCGCTTCATCCCGTGGCTCGCGACCTTCGGCTCGGTGAGCCCGCTCCTCGGACTCCTGGGTACGGTGCTCGGGGTGATGGACGCCTTCATCGGCATCGCCGTGGGCGGGTCGGGGAACATTGCGGCCGTGGCCCCCGGCGTGGCCGAGGCGCTCGTGACCACGGTCGCCGGTCTCGCCGTGGCCGTGCCGTCCGTGATGGCCTACAACATCTTCGTGAACCGGCTGGGGCTCTTCGCCGGTGAGCTTGAGGGCTTCGCTCAGGAGATCATCGGGTCGTTGGCGCGAGAGGGGCGCCTCTAATGGCCGGGCTGATGGGTGGAGGCGGAGGGTTGCGGGGGCATGGCGAGCTCCCGCTCAACGCCGACATCAACGTCACGTCGCTCGTCGACGTCGCGTTCGTGCTCCTTATCATCTTCATGATCACCGCGCCGATCATGCAGGGTGGAGTCGACGTCCGCCTGCCGCGCGCCCAGGCGCGCCCGCTCGACCCTCGCGAGGGCCTGGTGGTGACGGTCGATCGCACGGGGCTCATCTACCTCGATCAGGCGGGTCTGTCCTATGAGGATTTCCGCGCGACATTTCCGGCGTTCGTGCGGACCAAACGCCCGGCGGGGGTGTACCTCCGCGCCGATGGCCGGGTACCCTACGCCAGTGTGGTGCAGGTGCTCGCCGTGATCCAGGCGGCGGGCGTGGCCGATGTGGGCCTGATCGCGGAACCGGAAACCCGCGAGCGATGAGGCGTCGCGCGCGCGCGCCCGACTCACGCGGCCTTGCGTTCGCGGGCACGATGTTGGTGCACGGCCTCGCCGGAGCGTTCCTCCTCGGCGCCGCGTCGCCGGCGCGAACACCGCCGCCGCCGACGTACCGAGTGCGACTCGTCGCCGCACCGGCCCCGGATCAAGAGACGCGTCGAGCGCCTGAAGCGGTGCAGCGTCCTGCCGAGGAGCGCGGCGCGCCGCCGCTGCGGCGCGAGCCCAAGAGCACGATCTCCCGGGCCACGCCACCGCGCGAGCAGGACGCCACGCCGCGCGAAGCGGCTCCCCGGACCACACCGGCGAACCAGCCCCTCCCGGGCGAGCGTCCGTCCACGGGCAACGATGTCGCCACCGTCAGCACGGAGGGCGTCGATTTCCCGTTTCCCGAGTACCTGCAGAACATGGTGTCGCAGATCCTGCGCCGCTGGCAACGGCCGCCGGGAAGCACGCCGCTCGAAGCAGAGGTCGCGTTCCTCGTCCACCGCGACGGGTCGATCACGGATCTCCGGTTCGTGAAGCGCTCGGGGTTCTTCGCCTTCGATCTCGAGGCCCAGGGCGCTGTGGAAGAGGCCGGGCGCTTCAAAGTATTCGGTACCCTGCCGGACGACTGGCAGGCGGACGTGCTGTTCGTGCGGTTCTACTTCTCGGGGCAACGGCGGTGAAACGCACCCGCAGAGTGTTCGCACTGGGGACCGGCGCGGTCTTGTCAATCTTTCCAGCCGTCCGGCCCTCCGCCGCCCAGGATACCAGCGCCATCGATCGTGGTGTCCGGATCGGGATCGTTTACCGTCCCGGGGTCCGCCCCGGCCTGGTACTGCTCCCGGGGCGGGGGCTCGACTCGGTGCGCACCATAATGCTCCGCGACC
>Ga0214471_10001695_pt1 | contig 17415 bp, 13 predicted proteins | sample RVTome_5_FD_207665 | JGI IMG/M metagenome (GOLD analysis project Ga0214471, IMG submission 207665) | Soil microbial communities from uranium-contaminated site in the Upper Colorado River Basin, Wyoming, United States - RVT142D155 | ecosystem: Environmental > Terrestrial > Soil > Contaminated >... | reverse complement strand
CGGATTCAATCTTACGCACGGCGCCACGCTTGCCGCGCACGTGATCAAGCACGCGATCGAGCGCGCCAAGCTCGACGGCGGCGAGATCGAAGACGTGCTCATGGGCTGCGCGCTGCCGGAAGGTTCGCAAGGCAACGACGTCGCGCGCATGGCGGCGATCCGCGCCGGGCTGCCGGTCAGCGTCGCCGGCGCGACGGTGAACCGCTTCTGCTCCTCCGGACTGCAGACGATCGCGATGGCGGCACAGTACATCATGAACGAAAAGACACCGATCATGGTCGCCGGCGGCGTGGAATCGATTTCGACCGTGCAGGCAAACGTGAATACCAAATACATTCAGGAAGAGTGGCTGAAGGAACATAAGCCCGAGCTTTACTGGACCATGCTGCAAACCGCGGAGACGGTGGCGAAGCGCTACAAGATTCCGAAGGAGCAGCAGGACGAGTACGGCGTGCGCAGCCAGCAGCGCGCGGCGGCGGCGCAGGCGGCCGGCAAGTTCAACGACGAGATCGTGCCGCTCAAAACCATCGCCGGCGTCACCGACAAGGCCACCGGGGCGATGCTCACTAAGGAGATCACCGTGTCGGCCGATGAAGGCATACGTCCGGACACGACCATGGAAGGCGTTTCGAAGATTCGCTCGGCGGTACCGGGCGGCGTGATTACCGCCGGCAACGCCAGCCAGTTCTCCGACGGTGCGTCCGCCTGCGTGCTGATGAGCACCGAGGAAGCCGCGCGGCGCAATCTCAAACCGCTCGGGATCTTTCGCGGTTTCGCCGTCGCCGGCTGCGAGCCGGATGAGATGGGCGTCGGACCGGTGTATGCGGTACCGAAGCTGCTCAAGCGCCACGGTCTTACCGTCGGAGACATCGATCTATGGGAGTTGAACGAGGCATTCGCCGTGCAGGTGATCTACTGCCGCGATAAGCTCGGCATTCCCGACGACCGCCTCAACGTGGACGGCGGCGCCATCGCGGTCGGCCATCCGTACGGCATGAGCGGCGCGCGCCTGACCGGGCATGCGCTGATCGAAGGCAGGCGCCGCGGCGCAAAGCTCGTCGTGGCAACCATGTGCGTCGGCACCGGCATGGGCGCCGCCGGCTTGTTTGAAGTGGTTTAAGGAAACTGATCATCTACCGCAAAGACGCAAACGGCACAAGGTAAAACCTCATGATCGTAAACGGAAAATATCTTTGCGTTCTTTGCGCTGTGCAGGACGCACGAATGTCGCGAGCGCAGGGAAGCGCTGGAGCGACCGTCTTTGCGGTGAATAAACGTCGTCAAATAGACAGCAAGTAGCGAAGGTCCATCCCAATGCCCGAATACAAAGCCCCACTACGTGACATCCGGTTCGTGCGCGACGAGCTGCTGAATTTCCCGGAACACTACAAGAATCTCCCCGGCTGCGAAGAGGCGACGCCGGACGTCGTGCAGAGCGTTCTCGATGAAGGCGCGAAGTTCGCCGAAGAAGTTCTGGCGCCGCTCAACCGCGTCGGGGACGAGGAAGGCTGCAAATGGAGCGAAGGTGGCGTGGTCACGACGCCCAAAGGCTTCAAGGAGGCGTACAAGCTATACGTCGAAGGCGGCTGGGCCGGCCTCGCATCGCCGTCCGAATATGGCGGCCAAGGTTTACCGGAATCCCTGGCGCTGTCGCTCGGCGAGTTGATCGGCCAGGCGAATTGGTCGTGGGGCATGTATCCCGGCCTGTCGGACGGCGCGAAGCGCACAATCTTCGCGCACGGCAGCGACGCGCAGAAGAAAATTTACCTCACTAATCTGACGACCGGGAACTGGACCGGCACCATGTGCCTCACCGAGCCGCACTGCGGCACCGATCTCGGCCTGCTGCGTACCAAGGCCGAGCCGCGGACGGACGGCAGCTACAAAATCACCGGCACGAAGATTTTCATCTCTTCCGGCGAGCACGACATGTCCGACAACATCGTGCATATCGTCCTCGCGCGGCTGCCCGATGCGCCGGCCGGCACCAAGGGAATCTCCTTGTTCATCGTGCCGAAGTTCCTGCCGGACGCGAACGGCGGCATAGGCAGCCGCAACGCGGTCACCTGCGGCTCGCTCGAGCACAAGATGGGCATCCACGGCAACGCCACCTGCGTGCTCAACTTCGACGGCGCGACCGGCGTTCTCATCGGCCCCCCGAACCGCGGGCTCAATTGCATGTTCACGTTCATGAATTCCGCGCGCATCGGCACCGCCATGCAAGGGCTCGCGAGTTCCGAGGTGGCGTTCCAAAATGCCACGCGTTACGCCCGCGAGCGCTTGCAAATGCGCTCCTTGAGCGGCGCCAAGGCACCGGATAAACCGGCCGATCCGATCATCGTGCATCCCGACGTGCGCCGCATGCTGCTCACCATGAAGGCGGTCTCGGAAGGCGCGCGCGCGCTCATGTATTTTTGCGCCAAACAAGTCGACGTCGCGCTCCACAGCCCCGATGAAGGAAGCCGCGCGCAAGCCGAGGCGCTGCTCGCGCTGCTGACGCCGATCGCCAAGGGTTTTCTCACCGAACTCGGCGTCGAGTGCGCTTACCTCGGTATGCAAGTATTCGGCGGCCACGGCTATATCGCCGAATGGGGCATGGAACAGAACCTGCGCGACGCCCGCATTTCCACCCTGTACGAAGGCACGACCGGTATTCAGGCGATCGACCTGCTCGGACGCAAGGTCCTCGGCAGCCGCGGCCAGGCGCTCATGAGCTTTACCAAGATCGTGCATCAGTTCTGCAAGGGCCACGAAGGCAACAGCGCCCTGAAGGATCTCGTCGGCCCCCTGGCCCAACTCAATAAGGAGTGGGGTGAAATGACCATGAAGATCGGCATGGCGGCGATGAAGAACCCCGACGAGGCTGGCGCCGCGGCGACGGATTATCTAATGTATTCCGGCTACGTCACCCTTGCCTACTTTTGGGCGGCGGCGGCGCAGGTGGCGGCCGAAAAGCTCGCGGCCGGAACCACGGAGCAGGGTTTCTACAAGGCAAAGCTGCAAACCGCGCGCTTTTACTTCGAGCGCATTCTGCCGCGCACGCGCGGCCACGCTCTCGCGATTCAATCCGGCGCCGCCAATCTGCTGGAGATGAACGAAGCGGACTTTCTGATCGGAGCTTGACGCGACGGAACGATTTTCTCGATAGACGTACCAACACGACAACCATGAGATCCCGCGCGTTCGGGGTCGGAGGAGAGTGCCATGAACGATGAGACCATCGGTACCTCGACCGCGTCGACATCCGCAACCGGCTTCGAAGCATACGACGCGCGCCCTTGGGTCAAACACTATAGGGACGGCGTCGATCCCGATCTCGCCGACCTCGGCTGCCGTCATCTCGGCGACCTGGTCGGCCAAGCCAGCCGCCAATTTGCCGCCTCGCCGGCCTTCACCACCTGCCTGCCGACCGGTACGACCGGCACGCTCACCTTCGCGGAAGTCGATCGGCTCACCGACCGATTCGCCGCGTATCTGCGCTTCGAACTCGGCCTGCAGAAAGGCGACCGGGTCGCGATTCAAAGCCCAAACTGCCTGACCTACCCGGTGTTTTTGTTCGGCGCCGCCAAGGCCGGTTGCGTCGTCGTCAACCTCAACCCGCTGTACACGGCGCCGGAAATGGAGTTCGCGCTAAACGACTCGGGCGCGAAGCTACTCGTCATCATCGACCTGTTCGCCGACAAGCTCGCGAAGGTCATCCCGAAGACGCAGGTCAAGACGGTGCTGCTGACGAACATCGGCGAACTGTTCCCGCCGGCGCGCAAGTTCATCGTCAAGATCGTGCAGCGGCTGAAGAAGATGATCCCCGAGTGCGCGGTGCCGGCGCAATCGTTCGAGCAGGCGTTGAAACTCGGAGCGAAACATATCGCCGCGGGACGTTCGATCGGTACCGTCGACATGGCGCTCGACGATTTACTGGCACTGCAATACACCGGCGGCACCACCGGCCGTCCGAAGGGCGCGATGCTGACGCACCGCAATCTCGTGTCGAACGTGGTGCAGTCTTACACCGGGCTCGAACCGTATTTTCAGGAAAACCGAACCGCGCTCACGCCGCTGCCGCTGTATCATATCTTCGCGCTCGGCGTGAGCACGCTGATCTATCGCGCCGGCGGCCACAACGTACTGATCCCGTCGCCGCGGCCGATTTCGAATCTGAAGTCGGCGTTCGAGAAATTCAACTTTCGCTTTATGATCGGCGTGAACACGCTGTTCCTCGCACTGCTGCACGAGGAATGGTTTCGCGCGGACCCGCCGAAGGAGTTGAAGCTCACCGTCGGCGGCGGAGCCGCGGTGCAGGACGCCGTGGCGCAGCGCTGGAAACAGACAACCGGGCATCGTCTGTACCAGGGTTACGGACTCACCGAGACCAGCCCGAGCGTCACCAGCAGCCCGATCGACGGCCCGGAAAAGGTAAACTCCATCGGTATTCCCTTTCCGGGGACGCACGTGCGCTTGATTGACGAGGAAGGCCGAGCGGTGCCGGTCGGCGAACGCGGCGAATTGACCGTGCGAGGTCCGCAGGTAATGGCCGGTTATTGGCAGCGCCCCGAAGAAACCGCGCAAGCGATCATCGACGGATGGTTGCGCACCGGCGACATCGCGTGCATGGACGAAGACGGTCACTTCTATATCGTCGATCGCAAGAAGGACATGGTGCTGGTGTCGGGTTTCAACGTCTATCCGACCGAAGTCGAGGACGTGCTGGCGAAACATCCGGGCGTCGGGGAAGCGGGCGTCATCGGCGTACCGGACGACGCGACCGGAGAAGCGGTGCGCGCCTACGTCGTCAAGCGCGATCCGGCGTTGACGGAAGCGTCGCTGCGCGAACATTGCCGCCAACATCTCACGTCGTACAAAATTCCGAAGCAGTTCGTATTCCGCGCGGAGCTTCCGAAAACACCGATAGGAAAAGTGCTGCGCAAGGACTTGCGCGCCGAAGCGCTGAAGGAATTGGGCGCGGCGGTTAAGTAATCGCGCGCGCGCGCACTTTCGCCGATCAACCCCCGCGCTATGCCGAGGAGCAAACGATGAGCGTTATCGGAAACTGGAAACTCTCGATGGAAACCCCGTTCGGCGTGCAAACCCCGTCGCTCGCGATCAAGCAGGAGGGCGGCGCGTACAGCGGCACGCTCACCGGCGACGCCGGCACGACGCCGCTTGAACAGCTGAACGTCGACGGCGCGAGTATGAGCTTTTCCGCCATGGTCTCGACCCCGATGGGCCAATTTTCGGTCGCGTTCCGCGCCACCGCCGATGGCAACACGCTGAAAGGCGAGTACGAAACGATGATGGGGACAACCGATTTTTCCGGAGCGCGCGAGTAACCCGCGCGACGGATTCGACCTTAGGTTCCCCCGAACCCCCGCGGCACGATGCCCCAGATGGGGACGTTATCGAAGCCGCTGTTGGCGACGACGTTCCAGTTCGACGCGGACGTCAGGCGCGCCCACGCCGCGGCGGCGTCGGTCGCGCCATGGTCCACGGCCTGCGCGATCGCCGGCATCAGATTTCCCCAGTAACCGGTGCTCGCCTCCGCGGGATCGCCGCCGCTGGACCCTTGCAGACTCGTGCCGCAGCTCAAGTTCTGCGATCCGATCGTTTGTTCGTAAACCGTACCCCACGAGTCGTAGTAATTCGCGGTATCGCCGGTCTGGCTGTTCGCGACCTTGAGCGTGTAATTGCCGGCCTGTGTGTAGCAGTAGTTCGATACGCCGTTTCCGCCGAGCATTCCCACCGGCCAACGGTCGTAGTAATTGCGAACCGAGTTAAGCGCGCTCATGCTGGCGAGCGGTTCGAGATCGCTCAGATGTCCTTGGGTCTGTGTCACGAAATTCTGCTGCCACGGCGAGAGAACACCCGGACCGTAACCGCCGGTCGCGAGCTCGTAGCTGTACAGCACACCCAACAGATTTTGGCCGGAGCGCTGGCTCTGGCCGTCCCAATACGTCATGTTGTTCGCGAGCAGCGCCGCGTAGTCGCCCGTGACGCCATCGCCCGCCGGGCCGATCGCCGCGAGTTGTCCAACCGTGCGCAATGACCACGCCATCGCGCGCGTCTGCCCGGCGAAGATTCGTGCCGTGCCGACACCGTCGTTTTCGTCGTTGCACAAGTAACACAGCGACGCCTGGTGCTGCATTGTTTCGAGAAAGTAATAATCGCCGCTGATGAGATACGCCACGTAGCCGCCGCTGCCGTGATGCGCCATGTCCCAGTTCAGCGGGCCGGTGCTCCAGCCGTTGCTGCCACCCTGATGGTTTCCGTCGACCGACCACGTCGGCCGTCCGGACGGCCGCGTCGGCAGATTGTCCGCGCTGTCGCGCCACACGATGCCGTAGCTGTTGAGCGCGCGCGCGTTGGCGATGACCGACCGGTAGGCGCGCGCGTCGCCGCTCGCGCAATAGAGCGCGTCCCACAGCGGCAGCAAGCCGATATCGTTGTGGAATCCCGGGCCGGACTGGTCCTGGGTCCAGCCGCCGCGCTGCATTGGCGCGTATGTCTGGTAAAGGCCGTTCAGCGTCGACGCGCCCGGATTGCGTTTCCAGTAATTCGGCACGAGGCGCGTGGCGATCAGCTGCGCGACGTTGTGCTTCGGTGTCACTTGCGGATCGCCGCCGATCCAGCCCTCGAGGTCCCAGCGCGTGTGGGCGTGGTGAGTCAGACTGGAACCGCCGTTGTTGTATACGACCGCGCCGCCGATGGTGACGGTAGGTACGTAGCTCTTGTTGGCATTCGACGTATCGATAAAGCCGTTCTCGCAGATCGCGCGGACCCAGACGCGGCCGCCGCGATACAACCGCACGTGAAACCAAACGCGCAGCGACGCGTCGCTGCCGACTTGAGCCCGATAGTGGCATTCGACCATCTCCGGCCCGCTGATCCAGGTTCGGAAAGGCGAGCCGAGCAGGCTTGCGAGACTCACGGTTCCGATCGAGCCGCACTGAACGGATGCGCCGGGAGCGGCGGCCTGGATGTCGGCGCTCGTCAACGCCGGCGTTGCCGACCCGGCGCCGCTGACGACTTCAATCGCCAACGCAACACCCGCGCTCAAGGGGGCGTGGCCCGAGATGACGACGTGCTTGGCCGAGTTGTCGTTCCAGCGCCGCTTCACGATCACCTGCGCGGTCCCGGCATCGAGCGACAAGGAGGTGCCGTTCGGCACGTCACCCTTGCGAAACGCGTAGCCGATCGTAAACGGAACTTCCGAACCGCCCGTCGCGGACGTGAGTTGAAAGGATGCCGTCAGCGGTGGTGGTGGTGCCACGATCTGCACCGTGAACGAATTCGAGGAAGTTTGCGCCATTAGTTGTTTCCGTCGTCGGCGGTTAGCACGTGGCCGCCCGTGGATCCGACCGCGCCGACACCGTCATAGACGAAGCGTTTGTTGGCGGCGTCGTAAGTTACTCCCGGCGGCAGCGCTGCCGAGTTCTTGACGATGGTCAGCGCGTCACCGTCGGCGTCGCTGACGAAACCGGCGATGGAAAACGTCGCCGCGACACCCTGCGTGAAAGCGATCGTCGAAATGACCTGCCAGACCGGAGCCTGATTGGCGCCGCCCGGCGGTGGCGGATTACCCGGCGGTGGCGGAGCCGGAGGCGGCGGGCTCCCCGGATTGGCCGGTGGATTCGACCCGCCGTTGGTCGTCGCGGCGCCTCCGCAAGCGGTCACCGCGAGTGCGGCGGCGCTCGCGGCCAACGCGCGCAGGAACGCGCGTCGGCCGGGATTGGTATCGGCATCGATCGCGGCATGCGGCGCGGCCGCGCGATCTTTTTTCCTGCAATCCATGTTGTTGTTCTTCATTGACGGTACGATCTCTGCGCACTCATTATAGATACGGCTGCGGGTGGAATACCGGCGCCGCGCGCGATCCTCGCTGCAAACTGTTGAAAGCGACAGACACATGCCGACCCGCGAGAGCATCGAGCGGACAAGTGGCGCCGCAACGATGGCGCGGGGGACTGCTGCGCGCACCTCGTACATGCCGAGCACAACAACCAACGTATCGACATGCATCGTAACCGAGAGGCCAGCCGTCGATGGAACTTAAAGGTTCGTGCCACTGCGGCGCCGTGAAATTCACGCTCGCGTCCGCACGCCCCTACCCGTTCAATCCTTGCTACCGCTCGATCCGCCGCAAGACCGGCGGCGGCGGTTTCGCGATCAATTTGAGCGGCGACAGCGAATCGCCCGCGGTTCGGGGACAGGGAAATATCTCCGTGTACCGAGCCAAGGTCGTCAACGAAGAAACCGACGTCCTCGAAGAAAGCTCCGCTCAACGGAGCTTTTGCCGCCTGTGCGGCTCCGCACTTTGGGTGTGGGACCCGACGTGGCTGGAATTGATACATCCGTTCGCGTCGGCGATCGGCACGCCGCTGCCCGTGCCGCCCGAGCGAGCTCATCTCATGCTCGGGTCCAAGGCATCGTGGGTCGACGTGTCGGCGGGTCCGCGCGATCGGAAATTCGACGAATGCCCGAAGGAATCGATTGCCGAATGGCATCGACGATTGGGTCTCGAAAGCAATTAGGGTGAGCCGCGGGGAGCCGGAGAGCAGCGCAACTGTTCGCTTGCCGTCTCCCTGCATAGAATTCGACCCATTGCCGTCTTGGCGAGGCAAGCAGCCCGGAGAAACAAGTGGAAATTCTGTCGACGGAATTCTTCTCGGCACTGATCGCGATCGTCATCATCGATCTGGTGCTGGCCGGCGATAACGCGATCGTGATCGCGCTGGCGGCGCGCAACCTTCCGCTCCACCTTCGGAAACGCGCCATTTTCTGGGGTGCGTTTGGCGCGGTGCTGGTGCGCAGCCTGCTCACGGTGCTCGTCGTGTGGCTGCTGAAGATTCCGGGATTGCTGATCGTCGGCGGCGCGGCCCTCGTTTTCATCGCCTACCGGCTGCTATTGCCGGAGCCGGAAAACAACGCGGACGCCGCCGACCGCGTCAGCGGCGTGACCACGTTCTGGGGAGCGATGCGCACCATCGTCATCGCCGACGCGATCATGGGACTCGATAACGTGCTCGGCGTGGCCGGCGCGGCGCACGGCAACTACGTGCTCGTCGTTCTCGGCTTGCTGATCAGCATACCGATCGTCGTTTGGGGCAGCACGCTACTGCTGCGGCTGGTCGAACGGGTACCCGCGATCGTCTATCTCGGCGCCGCCGTGCTCGCCTGGACGGCGGTGAAGATGATTTGCGCCGAGCCGATGTTGATCGCCTGGATCGAGACATACCCCGTTGTGAAGGCGTTGCTCTATCTCACCGTCATTCCCGGCGTGCTGTGGGCCGGGTTCGTCGTCAATCACCGTAAGCTCGAGTCGCGCATTCATGCGCGCTTGGCGCAGTTTGCGCGTGAGCGCGTGAATACCGACATCGCGCGCGCGCCGGCCCAAGAAGCAGGCGCCAGGGTTCGCGTTTTGATTCCCGTCGACGGCTCGCGCAACGCGCAGCAGGCGGTGCACCACGCGGTGAGGGGATACATGCAGGACAACGAACTCGAAATTCATCTCTTGAACGTGCAACCGCCGTTCTCGCGCCATGTCGCCACATTCGTACGCAAACGCGACCGCGACGCGTACCACCGCGAACAGGCCGATCGGGCGCTCGACGGGGCGCGCGCGATCCTCGCGGCATACGGCGTTCCGTTTCACACGCACGTTGCCGTCGGCGAGCGCGCGCCGGTCATCACCGACACTGCGCGCCGCCTGAATTGCCACCATATCGTGATCGGCACCGCGCGCAAGAATTCCCTCACCCGCATGCTGCAAGACTCCGTGACCAACCGCGTATTGGAGCTGACTTCCGTACCCGTTGAAGTCGTCGCGGGCGATGAAATCTCCAAGCTCGAACGTTACGGCATCGCCGCCGCCGTGGCCGCGGCCGTGAGCCTCCTGTTGCTCGCGCTCGATTTATTCGCGCGCATCGCGCCGTAAGGCGAGACGTGAGATGGACGTCACGGCTTTTCGGCGACTGCGCAAAGCGGTCGGCGCATGGGTCGATATTTCGGATGACGAATTCGGCGCGGTGGCCGACGTTTTTCGCAGCGGCGAGCGGGCGCTTACCGGCGACATGCGGGCATCGTGCGGTACTACGAGTAGAACACGGCGCCGCTCGGCGTCGTCGTCAGCCAACCGCGGATTCGCGCGAGCGCTTGGCCGCTTGCCACTTGTCGAGCTTCGAGCACGCGCCGTTTTTCGTCGGATCCATTTCCCGGTCGTGGCGCGCCGTCTTGGCGCCTCCTTATTACGTCATTGCGCCCACCAAGTGGTGGCGCACCGCATAGAGCGCGGTTTCCACATCGTTGTGCGTGCTGATCTTCTCCATGATGCGAGCACGATAGGTACTTACGGTGTTCACGCTGAGCGATAGCGTTTCGGCGATTTGACTTGCGGTCTTGCCGGCGGCGATCAGCGTGAACACCTGATACTCGCGCTGCGACAGTAACTCATGCGGCGGCCGTTCGGCGTCGTGACGCATCGCGACGGCGAGCGTTTCGGCGACCGTCGGACTCACGAACATGCCGCCTTGAGCGACCTTTCGAATAGCGGTCACCAATTCCCCGGGGTCCGCGCACTTATTCAGGTAGCCGCTGGCGCCGAGCCGCAAACAGCGCAGCGCGTATTGTTTCTCGGGATAGGTGGAGACCACCAGCACCGGCAACTTGGGAAACTCGTGATGCACTTGTTTGAGCACATCGAGCCCATCCCGTCCCGGCAGCGCGATGTCGAGCAGCACCACATCGACGCCGCGGCGGCGAATCGCCTGCACAGCCTGGGCGCCGTCCGCCGCTTCATCGGCAACCGACAAATCCGGTACGTCCGCCAGAATCTGGCGAAACCCCTGGCGCACGATGGCGTGATCGTCACAAATCAACAACCGGATCATCGTTCGGTTCCGGGTGGTCGGTCAGCGGCAGCCACACGCGCACGCGCGTGCCGCCGCCGCGGATCGGGCCGATTTCGAGCTTGCCGCCGAAATGACGCGCGCGCTCGCTCATGCCGAGCACGCCGTGCGACTTGGCGCGGCGCAATTGTTCGAGCGAAACGCCGCGGCCGTTGTCGCGCACTTTGATGGTCAGCGCGTCGGCATCCGCGCTCACCTGCATATTCACGGCGGTGGCGCTGGCGTGGCGCGCCACGTTGTTCAGGATTTCCTGGAATATGCGGTACGCCGCGGTCGCCGGCGCGTTGCGCGGCGTGGGCGCGTGCGGCTCGATGTTCAGTTCCAGCTTGCCGCGCAAGCCGGTCGCCTGCAAGAACTCCTGCGCGTGCCACTCGATGGCGGCCCACAAGCCCTGGTGATCGAGAATCGACGGGCGAAGATCCGTGATGATGCGGCCGACCTCGACGATCGCGCTGTCGATGAGCTTTCCCATCGCCGTCGCTTTCCGCGCGAGCAGCCCATCGTCACGAATACGGCTTTGCAGCCAGCCGACGTCCATCTTGAGCGCGGCCAGGACGCTGCCGAGCTCATCGTGCACCTCGCGCGCGATGCGGGTGCGCTCTTCCTCGCGCACGGTCTGCAAATGCGCCGACAGCTCGCGCAGCCGCGCGTGCGAGCGCGCGCGCTCCGCGACCGCGACCGTCAGTTCCCGGGTGCGTTCAGCGACGCGCAGCTCCAGTTCGTCGTGCGCCCGGCGCAGCAACTCCTGGGCGTGCTTGCGTTCGGAGATGTCGACGAACGTGACCACCGCGCCGGTGATTTCGCCTTGATCGAGAATCGGATACGACGAGTATTCGGCGCAAAAACTGCCGCCGTCGGCCCGCCACAGCACGTCGTCTTCGAGCCGGCACGGCTGACCCTGGCGAAACGCGTTGAAAATCGGACACTCCTCGACGGGATAGTGCGAGCCGTCGGGCCGCGAATGGTGCATGGCATCGTGCATGTTACGGCCGAGCAGTTCCGCGGGGAGATAGCCAAGCATCTCGGCACCGGTGCGATTAATAAAGATGCAGCGCCCCTCGAGATCGACGCCGTAGATGCCCTCGCCGGTACAGTCGAGCAACAATTCCAGCTGGTCGCGCCACCGGGGGTGGGCGGCGATTTGCGCTATCGGTAACTTGGCGGTCACGGCACTCGCGTCTCGGTAGATAAAGACGCAAATAGCACGGCGCATGCCAACACGACCGTCCCTGCCGCCGTGACCATTCCATGTAAAATAGGGGCGTTTCACCGATTTCGAGCAAGCGACGACTCCCGCCGGCCCGTCGATTCGGTGCACGACGCGTCGCGGTCGCACCACAATGGATGCCGCGCGACAAGGCGATCGAGCAGGCGCACACTATAATTTCGTTTCACCCAGCAGGAAACTTCCCCATGCGTTTGACCAGCAGTGCCGCCTCGATAGCTCTGATGGCGGGCGCGATAGCGGCGTCAGCGTCCTTTGCCGGCGGCAGCAACTATGGCATCGCGCCGGGCGCGCTCGCGCAAGTGAGCGGCAGAGTCAATGAGTGGCCGGTACCTACGCCGGAATTCGCGCGCGATCCGGCGCCGGGACCGGATGGCAACATTTATATTTCCGTGATGCACGGCAACAAGATTGCGCGCTTCGATACCGCGACGCGCAAGTTCACCGAATGGGATTTGCCGTCCGGCGCGCGACCGCATGGCTTGCTGGTCGATAGCGACGGCATCGTCTGGTACACCGCCAACGGCGCCGGCGCCATCGGTCGGCTCGATCCGAAAACCGGAAAAGTCATCCACCATCCGGCACCGTCCGGCGACGATCCGCACACGTTGGTGCTCGACGCAAACGGCATCATCTGGTTCACCGTACAAGGCGGCAATCGCATCGGCCGACTCGATCGTGCGAACGGAAAAATCACCGAGTACAAGACATCGGGCCGCCCCTACGGTATCGCGATCGACAAGCAAGGTTACGTTTGGTTTTGCCGACTGGCGGGCGACAAACTGGGTCGGCTCGATCCGAAGACCGGCGCGATCTCCGACCTCGACACCGGCAGCGGCTCCGGTCCGCGACGCATGGCGGTCGCGCCCGATGGAATGCTTTGGGTGACCGCCTATGGCAACGGTAAGCTGATCAAGGTCGATCCGCGCGCGCAAAAAATTCTAAAGCAATTCGACATGCCCGCCGGCGGCCGCGGCGGCCCCTATGCCGTCACCGTCGACGCCGCCGGTCGCGTGTGGGCCAATGAAATCGCGACCGACACGGTTGCGCTGTTCGATCCGGCCGCCGAATCCTTTCGCGTGATTCGGCTGCCATCCAAAAACGTCGGCATCCGCAAAGCCATCACCGACGCCAAGGGCCGCTATTGGTACATGGGCAGTCACAATGGCAAACTTGGCGTTATCGAATAACCCGCGCCCGGAGTGCGCCCATGCTCGACCCCCAAGCCCGCGCCCTACTTGATCGCGTCGCCGCCGCCGGACGACCGACGCTCGATACGCTGAGCGCGACGCAAGCGCGCCAAGCCTACCGCGAGTCGCGCGTTCCCCTGCAGCCGCCGCCGCCGGAGGTGGCAGCCACGCAGGATCGCGACGTTCCCGGTCCGCACGGTCCGATCCCGGTTCGAATCTATCGGCCGTTGGGATCCCATGCGACGGCGATCCTGCCGGCGCTGGTGTACTTTCATGGCGGCGGATTCACCGCCGGCGACATCGGCACGCACGACACGCTGTGCCGTTCATTGGCGAATGGCGCGCGCTGCGTCGTGATTTCGGTCGACTATCGCATGGGGCCGGAACACAAATTTCCGAAAGCGGTCGACGACTGCGTCGCCGCCGCGCGCTGGGTCGCGCAACATGCGGACGAACTGCGGATCGATGCCGGCCGTGTTGCCGTCGGCGGCGACAGCGCCGGCGGCAACCTCGCCACGGTCACGGCGCTGATCGCGCGCGACGCCGGCGGACCGCGGCTCGTGTTCCAATTGTTGATCTACCCGACCACGACGTTTCAGCACGACACGCCGTCGACGGCCGAGCTGGCCGACGGTCATTGGCTGACGTTTTCGATAATGAAGTTCTTTCGCGACCAGTATTTGAACGGCCCGCGAGACCGGACCGATTGGCGCGCTTCGCCGCTGCTCGCGCCGGACCTGTCTCGACTGCCGCCGGCATACGTCGTGACAGCCGGGTACGATCCGATTCGCGATGAAGGCAAAGCCTATGCCGACAAGCTCAAGGCCGCCGGGGTACCCACGACCTATCGCTGCTACGACGGCATGATTCACGGATTCATCACGATGGGAAAAGTGCTCGACGTTGCCAACGCGGCGGTTGACGATTCGACGGCCGCGCTGCGCAAGGCCTTTTCCGCAAACGTGTCCGCGCCCGCTATCGCCTAACGAAAGTCGTCGCGCTCCGGTGCGTGCGACTTACGGTCGTCGACTGGCATGAAACGCCGTGTCGGCCATTTGGTGTCAGTCGCGAGGGATTCTTTGTTAGACTCTCGGCATTCCGGCAGAAATCGCCCCGTTGGAAGCCGCCGAGCATGAGTAGCACGAATCCGCAGAGTTCCGTTCCGGCGACGCTCGATGCGATCCTGCGGACGCCGTTCGCCGCCATTCCCGACATGATTCGCGCCGCCGCGCAGCGCCATCCCGAGCGCGCCGCGCTGATACGCGACGACCGCCGACTCAACTATGCGGGTCTCGACGCGCTGCTCGATCGGATCGCCGCGCGGTTGCAGCGCGATGGACTGAAGCCGCGCGATTCGATCGCGATCTGCGCGACGACATCGATCGAATACGCCGCCGTTTTCCTTGGCGGCTTGCGCGCCGGTCTCGCGGTAGCGCCGCTCGCGACCACGGCTGCCCCCGACAGCCTGGCGAACATGATCGCGGATTCCGACGCGAGGCTGTTGTTTCTCGATCGCGACGTGTCCACGTTGCTCGCGCCGGCGGCGACGCGCGCGTCGGTGAAACGGATCGCGCTCGACGGGTCCGGCGTGGCGCCGACATTGGACGGGTGGCTCGCGCCGCCGGGAAGCAAGCCGGCACCGGTCGCGATCGATTCCTCCTGGACGTTCAACGTCATTTATTCCTCGGGAACCACGGGCCAACCCAAGGGTATCGAGCAGCCGCATCAGATGCGCTGGGGGCACGTTCAGCGCGGTGTGCGCAACGACTACGACGCCGACGCGATCACGCTGATCTCGACGCCGCTCTACTCGAACACCACGTTGGTGAGTTTCTTCCCGACCCTCGCGCTCGGCGGCACCGTCGTGTTGATGGCGAAGTTCGACGCCGCGGGTTATTTGGCGCTCGCCGAAAAACATCGCGTGACCCATGCGATGCTGGTGCCGGTACAGTATCAACGTCTCATGGCGCTGCCCGACTTCGATCGTTACGACCTATCCTCGTTTCGCTGCAAGTACTGCACCAGCGCGCCGTTCCCGGCCGCGCTCAAGGCGGACATTCTCAAGCGCTGGCCCGGCGGGTTGGTGGAAATTTTCGGAATGACCGAGGGCGGCGGAGTCTGCATCCTGGAAGCGCATAAGTTTCCGAACAAGCTGCACACCGTCGGGCGGCCCGCCGCCGGCCATGACATTCGCGTGATCGACGATCAAGGAAACGAAGTCCCTCGCGGCGAACTCGGTGAAGTCGTCGGCAGCTCGGGCGCGATTATGACCGGCTATCGCCACCAGCCTTCGATGACGCGCGAAGCGGAATGGTACGATCCGAACGGCAAGCGCTTCATTCGTACCGGCGACATCGGCCGTTTCGACGAGGACGGCTTCATGATCCTGATGGATCGCAAAAAGGACATGATCATCTCCGGCGGCTTCAACATCTATCCGAGCGATCTCGAAGCCGTCGCGCGCGCGCATCCGGAGGTGGCCGAAGTCGCGGTGGTCGGCGTTCCGTCGAGCCGCTGGGGTGAGACGCCGGTGGCGTTCGTCGTGTTGAAGGCGGGCGCCAAGACGACGGGCGACGCGCTGCGCGCCTGGATCAACGATAAACTCGGCAAGACGCAGCGGCTGGCGGCGCTCGAGCTGTGCGATAGCCTGCCGCGCGGCAGCATTGGCAAGGTACTAAAACGCGAGCTGCGCGACGCGTACAAAGCTAAAATCGGCGTTCTACCGTAACGGGTCGCACGATGAAATACAAAGCAAACCTGGATCTGGACAAGCTCGTCGCGATCGATGTCCACACGCACGCGGAAGTCTCCGGTCGAGCGCCGCGCGACCCGTGCTCGATATTACTCGACGAGGCAAAAACCAAATACTTCAAGGAGAGCGCGCGACCGACGATTCCCGAAGTCGCTCAGTACTATCGCTCGCGCAACATGGCGGCGGTGATATTCGCGGTCGACGCCGAGTCCGAGTCCGGGATATGGCGCATTGCCAACGAAGAGGTCGCCGAAGTCGCGGCCGAAAACAGCGATGCGCTGATTCCGTTTGCGAGCATCGACCCGGCCAGGGGCAAGATGGGAGTACGCGAGGCGCGCCGACTGATCGAGGAGTACGGCGTGTGCGGATTCAAGTTTCACCCGTCGGCGCAAGGGTTCTTCCCGAACGACCGCAAGGCCTACCCGCTTTATGAAGTGATCGCCGCCGCAAAACTCCCGGCGTTGTTCCATACCGGCCAGACCGGCGTCGGGGCCGGGATGCCGGGCGGCGGCGGGCTTCGGCTCAAATACTCCAACCCGTTGTACATCGACGACGTCGCGGTCGATTTTCCCGACATGCCGATCGTGATGGCGCATCCGTCGTTTCCGTGGCAGGACGAAGCGCTGTCGGTGGCGACGCACAAACCCACGGTATACATCGACTTGTCGGGGTGGTCACCGAAATACTTTCCGGAAAATCTGATCCAGTATTCGAACACCCTGCTCAAGGATCGGGTGCTGTTTGGCACCGACTATCCGCTGCTCACGGCCGATCGGTGGCTGGCGGATTTCGACAAGCTGCCGATCAAGCCGGAGGTGCGACCGCTGATTCTCAAAGAAAACGCCGTGCGGCTGCTCAACTTGCGAAAGGCTGCACGCTGACGGCAATGAATCCGGTGGAAGGCTTGACCAAATCGACCGCAGCGCCGCGATGACCAAAGCGGATCTCGCAATGCCGCCGTTGCTGCCGGTCGACCTTGACGTCACCCGCTTAGCGAACGCCGGCATGATTCTGCGTTCGCGCGTGCCGCTCGGAAAGTATCCGCGTTGCCTGGGTGTAAAGCTGGAGCATTGGGCCGCGGCCGCGCCGCAGCACCCGTATCTCGCCGAGCGCGCCGCCTCCGGCGCGTGGCGACACGTCACCTACGAACAAGCGCACACGCGGGTACGCGGCATCGCGCAGGCCCTGCTCGATCGCGATCTCTCGCCGGCGCGGCCGATCGCCGTGCTTTCCGCCAACAGTATCGACATGGGATTGCTGACGCTCGCGGCGATGCATGTCGGCGTGCCGATCGCACCGATATCGGTCGCCTATGCATTGCAGTCGACCGATTACGGCAAGCTCAGGCAA